>Ga0116217_10001297_pt1 | contig 24360 bp, 22 predicted proteins | sample Sb_taG_6_FD_89697 | JGI IMG/M metagenome (GOLD analysis project Ga0116217, IMG submission 89697) | Peat soil microbial communities from Weissenstadt, Germany - Sb_50d_4_PS metaG | ecosystem: Environmental > Terrestrial > Soil > Wetlands > Peat | place: Germany: Weissenstadt | collected 2010-09-21 | reverse complement strand
TATGTCGCCGCAGCAGCATGCGGACCGGAGCAATGGCGCTAGGGTTGCTGCGAGGGTAGCGCCGCCTTAAGATGATTGCAGTGCTCGTGCAGCCATACGAGAGCCTGTATGCAGCCAACGAAGTGGACCATCGCGGGTGCAGCGCTCGCCGGCCTCGTGATCGTTCTGCTCGCCGCTGCTGCCGAGCCCGTCAAGCTTAATATCAAACCGGGCCTGTGGGAGATCGCCAGCCAGAACCAGATCACTGGCGCGCCGCCAATTTCCGACGACATGCTCGCGCGTCTGACTCCCGAGCAGCGCGCTCGCTTCGAGGCGTCCATGCAGGCAAGCATGGCGAACGCCACCAAGCCGCGCCTCGCCAAGCATTGTGTGACGCCGGAAAAGATCGCCCGCGGCCTGGACGTCGAGCAGCATAACGACGCATCGTGCCAGAAGAAACTGGTCTCGAACTCGACGAGCGAAATGGAAATCAGCGAGGACTGCAACAATCCGAAAGACCACACCGTCATCAGCGAACACGTCCAGCTCAGCGGCTCTGAGCAACTGACCGGGACGGTTCATGTCGTCAAGAGCTCCGGCGATAGGACCATGACGGTCGACAGCACCATTCATGGGAAGTGGCTCAGCGCCAGCTGCGGTGACGTCAAGGACTTTGAGATCGAGCAGTAGAACGGTCGATCGCCGCCGAACCCGTTCGTCGGGGCTGAGCATAGTCACTCCGAACGGCCATTTCGACGCTGCCGTGATCGAACATCGCCCTAATTATTCTTACAGCATCAGGGAGCGAACGTGGACATCAATAAAATAATCGCACGTGCCAAGTCGATTCTGCTCACTCCAAAGAGCGAATGGCCTGTCATCGCCACGGAACCGGAAACGATCGCAGGATTGTTCTCCGGCTACATCGCGATCATGGCGGCCATTCCGCCGCTGGTACATTTGGTGTCCGCGAGTCTGATCGTCGTATCGGTTCCCTTCTTGGGGGCCTACAGGATACCGATCGGCAGCGGGCTCACGATCGCGTTAATCAGCTACGTGCTCTCGCTCGTGGGAGTATTCGTGGTCGCTCTGATTGTCGAGGCGCTCGCGCCGACTTTCGGTGGCGAAAAAAATCGCATTCAGGCGCTCAAAGTCGTTGCCTATTCGTACACCGCCGGCTGGGTCGCCTCGATCATCGGCATCATTCCAGGTCTGGGCCTGATCGCGGCACTGGCGGGCCTCATCTACGGCCTATACCTGCTGAACCTTGGCCTGCCCTTCACGATGAAGTGCCCCGCCGACAAGTCGCTCGGCTACACCATCGTCACGATCATCGTGGCGATCATCGTGGCGATCGTGCTGAATCTCGTGGTGCGCAGCGTCGGCGGCTATGGCTACGGAGCGGCACTGAACCGCGGTCTCGGCGGGTATACGCCCTCCGGCAGAGGTGCGGCCGGAGGTTTCGCCAGCGGTAGCGCCGGCGCCGCTCTGCAGGATTGGAGCAAGCGGATGCAGGACGCCTCCAAACAAGTAGACGCCGCACAGCAATCCGGAGACGCCACCGCCAAGGCCAATGCCGTCGGCCAGTTGGTCGGGGCGGCGCTGGGGAGCGGCGGCAAAGTGCAGTCACTGTCGCCCGACCGCATCAAACCCTTCCTACCTGATACGCTCGCCGGCCTGCCCCGCACCCAGGCATCGGCGGAGCGCAATGCCGCACTGGGCGTGCAGATCTCCAAAGCGACCGCGACCTATTCCGACGGCGCCAATCATCATCTGAATCTCGAGATCACCGACACCGGCTCGCTCAAGGGACTCGTGGGTTTTGCCGCCGGTTGGGGCGGTGTGGAGCAGGAAAGCGAGAGCGATAACGGCTACGAAAAAACCTACCTCAGCGGTAGCCAATTAATGCACGAAAAATGGGACAAGCAGTCACAGAGTGGCGAATTCGGCGTCGTGATTGCCGATCGCTTCTCGGTGGTCGTGACAGGCAATGGCTCGAGCATTGACGATCTCAAGCAGGCGGCGGCCAGCGTCAATGCCAGTGGATTACAGGCGCTCAAGAACGAGGGCGTCACGGCGGGCAATTAGTCCCCCGATCGCGCACCATCCGCTATAATTGCATCAAATACAACGCGCGACATTCCGGGTGCGGCGCCAGTGCGGGCACTTTCCGGGTCGGGAGAAGGCCGATGTGCGAGGCGAAGTCACGCCTGATCGTCAGTGCAGGTCTTGGACTTTTGTTTCTATTGCTATCACCCGTTCCGTCCGACGCTCAAGGCGTGACCGGCTACCAGGCTGGTCAGGGCGCAAGCCCGGTCCAGGGCGCTGCGGGCACGAATGGCAGCACCGGCAACACTGGGCTCGAGCACTGCGCCAAACCGATGGGGGCCATGGCCGTGGTCGAGCCCCAGGATGTGGTGCTGCAGTCCCTGAGCCGGTACAGCCTGTCATCGCCGACCAGCCTGATCCGGATGATGATCCAGCAGTCCAACTGCTTCATCGTCGTCGAGCGCGGCGTCGGCATGCAGAACATGAAGCAGGAGCGCGCGCTGGCCAGCAGCGGTGATCTGCGATCGGGCTCGAACATCGGCGGCGGCCAGATGGTCGGAGCCGATTTCATTCTGACCCCGAACGTCGTCTTTTCGGAGAAAAACGCCGGAGGTATCGGCGGCGGCCTATCAGGGTTGATACCGGGCACGGGCGGCGCTGTGCTGGGCGCCGTCGCCGGTGGCCTCAAATTCAAGGAGGCGCAAACCAGCATGTTGGTAGCCGACTCGCGCAGCGGGGTTCAAGTGGCGTCCGCCGAGGGCAGCACCCGCAAGGCGGACCTACAGCTCGGCGGCATGCTGACCGGCAGCAGTGCCGGGGCCAGCGCCGGCGGATACGGCAATACCAACGAGGGCAAGATCATCGCCGCGGCGTTCATGGATAACTACAACAAGATCGTGCACGTGGTGAACGCAGATCCGAGCCTGCAGCGCAATATCGGCAGCCTGCGTCAGGAGGCCGGGACGGTGACCACCGCCGGCGCGGTCTTCAATGAGGGCGACGTTGTCGTACCGAAGATTGCCAACGTCAAAGTGCTGGCGACGGCCGATGACAACGCCAAAGCCACCGGGACACTCGGGCAAGGCGAGCAGCTCGTGGTCATCGGCGCCGAGCAGAACGGTTACATCCAGGTACAAGGCAGCTCGACCAGCGGATGGGTCAAGAAGGCGCTGCTGAACCGGCAGAACTGACGCCGCAGCACGCGAGCCCTTGATGATGACCATGCTCGCGATACTGGCGATCGTGGGCTTCATCGCCGGCGTGCAGAATTCTCTGGCCGGCGGCGGCTCCTTTCTGACCTTTCCGGTATTGCTGTTCAGCGGCCTGGGTCCGCGCGCGGCCAATGTGACATCGGCGGTCGCGCTGTTTCCGGGACAACTGGCCACCGGCTTGGCATCGCGGCGCGATGTAATCGGTCTGCCCGCTCTGGGCGTGCGGACATTATTCGCGATCAGCCTGATCGGCGGGGCCTTGGGTGCCTTGTTACTGCTGGCAACGCCGAGCAGCTTTTTCAATGCGCTCGTGCCCTGGCTGGTGCTGTTCGCAACCGCCGTATTCGCCTGGGGCAGTTTCGTGCGGGCTGCGCGCGTCTCGGCCCATCATCTGAGCGCCCATTCGGCCGCGATCGCGCAGTTTGCGATTTCCCTCTATGGCGGCTATTTCGGCGGCGGGATCAGCATCCTGATGCTCGCAGCGTTGACGATGGCCGGCTTGCCGGTGCGCGGCGCCTGGGCGACCAAGAACTTGCTCGCTGCCGTCATGAACGCCTCCGCGGTGCTGATCTTCGTCTTCTCGCGCGACGTTGCTTGGAAACAGGTGCTGGTGCTAGGTACCGGAGCCATCATCGGCGGGCAGATTGGCGCCTACGCGTTCCATCGCGTCAATGAACAAATATTGCGCATCGGCATCACGGTGCTCGGTCTCGCGCTCGCGATCGGGCTGTTCGTGCGCGCCAGGGCCGCGTAGAGACTCTTCGCAGTCAAGGCACGGTCAGGCCTTGTTGCCCAGCAATCGGACTTCGTGTTGCGGGAACGGGATGACGATGCCCCGGCCGCGAAAAGTTTCCAGGATGGCCTTGTTGATCTCACCGCTCGCATCGACATAGTCCGGCACGGCGACCCACGGCTTCACGGCAATGTTCACACTGGAATTGCCCAGCAGGCTTGTCTGAATCACCGGCGCGGGCTCGCGCAGCACGCGCGCGTTGGCCCGCAAGATGTCGTTAATGGCCGCGAGCGCGACATTCAAGTCCGTGTCGTACGCAACTCCGACGACGATAGTCAGCTGCCGAATCTTGCCGAAATTGTGCAGGATCTCGCCCACCACCTTGCGATTCGGAATGACGATCAGTGAGTGATCGGTATGACTCAGCGTGGTATTGAACAACGTTATGCTGTCGACCTGCCCCTCTTCGCCAACGATCGACACGTACTGACCCACGCGAAAGGGTTTGGTGAAGATGATTGTCAAACCGGCGGCCGCGTTGCTCAGTACGCCCTGCGTGGCTAGCGCCACAGCGGCTCCCGCCACGCCCAGCCCGGCAATCAGCGGCAGCAGCTCGACACCGAGATTCTGCAGCGCCATGATCACGAACAGCAGCAGCACCAGGAACCGGACTACTCGGCTCAGCAGCAAACGCACCGGCGGTTCCAGCTCGATGCGCGCAAGCATTCGGCCGAACCAGCGGGCCGCCCACCGGCTCACCATGAAGCCGGCGACTAGAATCAAGATCGCCGTCAGCAGTTTCGGGCCGAATCTAACCGCGAGATCCAGCAGCGTGCTCTTGGCCTGATCAATCGTGGCGAGCTGGTCGTTCATTGGTGGTGTAGCCTTCGTGGCATGCTGCGGCGGAGTCTATGCAGGTGTGATCTTATGCGATTGTGCGCACGCGCTGCATGCCGTGCAACCGCCGCCTCGATTTCCAGCGCCGACCACGGTCCGCCGCATGCCGTGGGCTCAGGCCTGACTTACCGCATTGACGGTCATTAACCGGTTGCTTGCCGGCGCGCCGTGAATCAATCTGACGCAGTCGTGCATGGATCAGCTCCCTCAGCTCCCACTGCGGCGATTCGCCGACAGCTGGCTTCGCGCTCGGCGATCTGCTATCGAGGAGGATTGGATGGAGGTTTTCATGATCCCTGCTCTGCGCAACATCGCCACATTTAGCATATTGGCCGTCACTGGTCTGCTATCCGCCTGCGGCGGCTCAGACGCCGATACCGCAGGCAGCGCTCAGAACGCCAGTGCCAGCGGCAGCAGCACGAGCAGTAGCACGAGCAGCAGCAGTGGCGGCGCGGGAGCGGCCACCGATGTGCTGACGTATCACAACGACACGATGCGCACCGGACAGAATCTCACCGAAACCACACTGACGCCGAGCAACGTTAATAGCTCGACGTTCGGATTACTGCGCATACTGCCGGCCGACAATCCCGTGGATGCGGCACCGCTGATCGCCTCCCGAGTCACGATTGGCGGCAGCGTGCACAACGTGATCTACGCTGCCACGGAGAACGATACGGTCTATGCCTACGACGCCGATAGCGGCGCCGCGCTGCTGAAGGTTTCGCTGCTTCCCAGCGGCGAGACTCCCAGCGGAACCCACAGCTGCCAGCAGGTGCAGCCTCAAATCGGCATCACCGCCACGCCCGTGATCGACCGCGGCGTCGGGGCCAACGGTACGCTCTACGTCGTGGCGATGTCGGAGGACAGCAGCGGCAATTACTACCAGCGCCTGCACGCACTGGATCTCACGACGCTTGCCGATCGCGTGCCCGCCGTCGTCGTGCAGGCCAGCGTCGCCGGCTCAGGACCGAACAGCAGCAACGGCGTCCTTACTTTTCAGGGCGGGCAGTACAAAGAGCGCGGCGCGTTACTGGCGGTCAACGGCCAAATTTACACTTCCTGGGGATCGCATTGCGACGACCTGCCATACAACGGCTGGATTATCGCCTACAGCGAATCGAATCTGGCACAGACAGCCGTGTTGGGCTACACGCCCAACGGCACGCAAGGGGCGATCTGGGACGTCGCCGGTCTGGCCGCTGATAGCAGCGGCGCCGTGTATGGCTTGGCTGGCAACGGCACCTTCGATGCGACCGTGACCGCCGCGGGCTTTCCGACCCTGTCCGACTATGGCAACACCGCGCTCAAGCTGACGGCAACCGCGAGCACGCTGACCGTCGCGGACTATTACGCCGCCAGCAACACCGTCTCGGAGTCCGCAGGCGATGTCGATCTCGGCTCCGGCTCGCCGCTGCTGCTGCCGGACCAAACCGACGCCACGGGCACGACGCGGCACCTGATGATCGGCGCCGGCAAGGATGGCAACCTGCTGCTGCTCGATCGCGACAATCTCGGCAAATTCAACGCCGGCACCAACACGGCCTATCAGCGCCTGGCGGGCGCGTTGCCCGGCGGCTTGTACTCGGCGTTCACGTATTTCGATGGCACTGTATACACCGCCGACGTAGGCGGCACCTTGAAGGCATTCGCGCTCACGCAAGCTCTGCTGCCCGCCTCGCCAACTTCGCAATCGAGCGCCAAGTTTGATTATCCGGGCTCCTCGCCAGCAGTCTCCGCCAACGCTACCAGCAATGCGATTTTATGGACAGTGCTCAGCTCCGCCAGTGGTGCCGCGGTGCTGCACGCTTATAATCCGGCCAACCTCGCGCAGGAGTACTACAACAGCACGCAGGCCGCCGATGGCCGCGACGCCTTCGGCAATGGCGAGAAATTCATCACACCCGTGATCGCCAATGGCAAGGTATTTGTCGGCACGCCCGGCGGTGTTGCCGTCTTCGGGGTACGCTAAGACTCCAATTGCAATGCCGACGGCGTGCGTTTGAGCCGTTATACTGAGCGCCGGGGCCTTCGGAGAACTCGAGCATGCTCATCACCGGCGGCTGTCTGTGCCGCGCGATCCGCTACGAAATGACGGCGGCACCGATCGTCACGCGCGTCTGCTGGTGCCGCGTCTGTCAGTTCATCGGTGCCGGCAGCGGTACTGTCAACACGTGCTTTCCGAGCGCTGCCCTGACGCTGCACGGCGAGCCGCGTGTCTATCAAAGCGTCGCCGACAGCGGCAATGTCATGCACAGGCGCTTCTGTCCGCACTGCGGCACGCACCTGTTCAGCGCCGCGGAATCCCGGCCGCATCTGGTGTTCGTGCGGGCCGGAACGCTCGATGACACGGAAGTCGCGCAACCCTCCATTACCATCTGGACTTCACAGGCTCCCAGTTGGGCGTGCATCAACCAGGCGTTGCCGCGCACCGAGCGGCAGCCTCCACCGGCGGGCTGACGATGTCCGCCGCGCGCAAGGCTGCAGCCGCACGAGGGGCACAGCGACTGATCAGATCGCTCTGCCTGTGGCTGCTGTCGAGCTTGGTCTGCTCGACCGCCCTGGCGCGCCACCATGGGACGACGGCCGCGGACGGCGGCGTACCGGGACAGTTCGATTATTACCTGCTGTCATTGTCGTGGTCGCCAGCGTACTGCCTGACGCATTCGCAGGATGGGCGACAATGCGGCGATCGCGGCCTCGGCTTCGTACTGCACGGGCTATGGCCACAGTACGACTCCGGTCGATATCCGCAGTATTGCATCGAGGCCACGTCGCTGGATCAGCAGGCCGCCGCGCTTGGGCAAACTCTGTATCCGAGCCCCAGGCTCATGCAGCACGAATGGGAAAGCCATGGCACATGCAGTGGCCTGGATGCAATGGCGTACTTCCGAACCGCCGACCGCGCACTGGCGGCGGTGCAACTGCCGGCGATGTTCGAGGCACCGCGGCAGAGCCTCGAGCTCAGCTCCGCGCAAATTGTCGCGGCGTTTCGCTCGAGCAACCCGGCTCTGCCCGAGGACGGCATCACCGTTGCCTGCAGCCATGGGCAGTTGTCGGAAGTACGCATCTGCCTGACGCGCGAGCTCAGCCCCAGAGCGTGCGGCCGCAGGATACGCAGCAACTGTCCCGAAGTGCCGATTCTGGTTCGAAGCTCACGCTGATTCAGCGTTGACTCATCACGGCGCGCGCACGAATTCGTCCGCGGCCGGCAGCAACGCCTGCCGTTCGGCCAGTCTGAAGCGCGCAGTCTGCATGCCGCGCTCAATATTGGCCCCCATCTCCGCCGGCACCTGTGTGCGCACCCACGCTTCGAGCTCCGGCAGGGGTACGCCGCTCCAGAACCTTGGGGGAATCTGCTGGGCACTGATCAAGGGTGCGTAGCGCGCATAGGGCGCAAACAGTGCCTCGGTATTGTGAGTCAAGGTGGACCACGCCAGCGCCTGATGATTGCCTGCAAGAATGAGGATCAGGCCCATGCGCAGCGATGCGGCCTGAGGCGGAATCTCGGGCGCGAGCGCGATGCGCGCTGCCTGCTCGGCAAGACTCGCATCCCCGACGTTTAGCAGTGCACTGTAGAATCGGCGCAGCTCGGACTCGTCCTTGGCGGTTTTGGCCAGGGCATGCAATTGCTCGAACGTCGCGGCATCTGCGTATTGCGCCACCACTGACAGGATGACCGACTGATCATCGGGGGCGATCGTGCTGTGGTCCTGCATGAAAGCATTGAAGCGCCTGCGCGCTTCATCGATGACTTGCCTGTCGCCCCAGGCTCCGAGTCTGGCGATCAGGGTCCTCCTGAGATTCTGCACGTCAGGGGTCTCATCAGGCTTCTCATCCCACCCCAGCTGTACGAAAGCCGGCCGCACGATCGAGCGTGCATAGGCCGCGAATACATCGTGTCCCGCCGCTCCGCGCTCATCGAACTCGATAGTGGCAAGCGCGCCGCCGATCTGCTCCCAGGCACGTGCATCCAGGCGGCGGCCCATCGATGCAGCGAGCGTCAGGTAGGCCGACAGCGGCTCGGTGCCGGCTTCCACCAGGGCCCACTCGTCGTCCAGCAATGCAATGCGGTCCGCCCCTGGCAGCCGCTCGAACGCTCGACTGTCGGTGTGGAGCGTATCGACATCGTATCTCACGCGATAGAAGCCGATCGCATCGGCATCGACGCTCAACGGCTCCTCGCAGCCTCCCGCGAAAATGCTTTGCGGAGCCTGCCCCAGCAGCACGGACCGCGGGGCCGCGGCCGTGCCAACCCGCAGTTGCAACGGAATGCTCCACTGAGACGGGTTCGGATCGGCTCCTGTGAGCAGAAAGCGCCGCTGCGAAAGATGCAGCGTGCGCTGCCCCGCGGCATCGCAACTGGCCGCGACGGTGACCAGCGGATAGCCGGCCTGTTCGGTCCAGCCGGACAAGATCGCACTGAGATCGGTGCCACTGGCGCGGCTTAGCGCATTCCACAGATCGGCGGTGGTCGCGTTCGAGAACGCCCGCGCCTTGATGTAGCTGCGGATGCCGGCACGGAAGACTTCGCTACCCAAGTAGGCCTCGAACATGCGCAGAATCGACTGGCCCTTGCGGTAGGTGATCTGCGGATCGAACGCCGCCGTCGCTTGCAGTTCATCGGTGACGTGCTGCTGAATCGCGTGCGAGGCGATGAGCGCATCGGCGCTCATGGCGTCCTCCTTGTCCGCGTCCTTACTCTCCCACCAGTCCCAGTCCGGATGTCGCTGCGCGGTCTCCTTCGCGGCCATCCAGGAGGCAAAACTCTCGTTGAGCCATATATCGTCCCACCATCCCATCGTCACCAGATCACCGTTCCACTGATGCGCCATCTCGTGAGCTTGCACGCTGAACACGCTCTGGCGCGTTGCGGTGGTGCTCGAAGGGGTCACGAGCAGCAGCTGATCGTTGTAGGTGACGGCCCCCCAATTCTCCATGGCGCCGGTAAATCCACCGGGTATTGCAATCGAGTCGAGCTTCGGCAAAGGATAGCGATAGTCGAAATAGTCGTTGTAATCAGCAAGGATCATCTGCGCATTAGCCAGGGCAGTCGCGCCGTCGCGCTCCCGGCCACGCACTGCCCAGACCCCGAGCTTGATGCCGTGCGCGTCGGCGGCGATGGCGCTCAAGTCCCCGCCGGTGAACTCGACCAGATAAGAAGGCATGGGCGGTGAACGCTGAAACGTCATGGTCGCGCTTTTACCGTGCACCCGCCGCTTGGCGATCGGCATGTTGGAGACCGCCGCCCACGCAACCGGCACGGTAACGCTCAATTGATAGGTGGCGCGAAAAGCAGGCTCGTCCCAGCACGGAAACATGCGACGCGCATCGGTCGACTCCATTTTTGTCGACAGCATCAGCCCCTGCGGTCCGTCCCGGCTGACATAAGGCTGCACGAACAATCCCCGCGACAGCGTCTCCAGCTTGCCGGTATAGGCGAAGGTCAAAGTGTGCCGTCCGACCGTCGCCGGCGCCGTCAACGTCAGCGTCGTCTCTTGCTCGGAATCATCCGTGTCCACCTGCTGGACCGGCCGGCCATCCAGGCGAACGTCGCGCAGTGATTCGTTCAACGAGTTGAAGCGTAGCGTGGCCGTGGCGCTGCGGAACTGCAGCACGATGGATTCGGTGCCGGCGAGGGTCATCGCCTCGATGTCGGGCACGATCTCGAGCGTATAGTCGGTCGGTACGACGTCTTTGGGCAGCCGCCCCGGCGCCGAATCAAACGAGAACGGCTCCTCCGGCCAGCTCGAAGCTGCCGGCAGCAGGGCCATCAGGGACCAGAGCAGGCAGCGCGTGCAGAACATCGTGATTAGTACCGATCCAGCAATGCTGCGGCATTATTGGTCCATGGCGGGCGCAAATTCTACGATAATGTGTCCCCATGACCTACCGACTGCAAGAGCACTCGAACGAAGTCCTGCTGATACCTACGGCCAGAGCGGCAAGCGCCAGCGTCATCTGGCTGCACGGACTGGGCGCGGATGGTCAGGACTTCGTGCCGATCGTGCCGCAACTGCGGCTGCCAGCAAATCTGGGCGTGCGGTTTGTATTTCCGCACGCGCCCGTGCGAGCCGTGTCGCTCAACCAGGGCATGAAAATGCGTGCCTGGTACGACATCACACAACTCAGCCCCGGCGCGGCCGAGGATGTCCGCGGTATCAGCGATTCTTCCTTGCGACTGAGTGAATACCTGCGGCGCGAGCGCGATCAGGGCATCCCGGCCGATCGAATCGTAATCGCCGGCTTCTATCAGGGCGGCGCGATGGCGCTGCACAGCGGACTGCGCTTTGCCGAGCGCCTGGCCGGCGTGCTGGCGCTTTCAACCTATCTGCCGCTGTGCGATCGGCTGGCGCTGGAGGCGAGCGCAGCCAATCGCGACATACCGATTCTAATGTGTCACGGGCGCTATGACCCGATCGTGAGCATAGAGCTCGCTCTGAACTCGCGCGAAGCCCTGCTGCAGCAGGGCTTCGCCGTGCAATGGCGCGAGTACCCAATGCGCCACGAGGTTTGCACGGCCGAGATCGACGATATCGCGCAGTGGCTCCGGCAAGTATTGGCTTAAATACGATCCACCCTGCTGTTGCGATTCATGGACAAGTTATTCATATCCGCGGACTCGCTGCTGCGCGACTCGATGGAACTGGCTCGCATGATCGTTCGCAGCGACTTCAGGCCCACCTTTTTGGTCGCGATGTGGCGCGGCGGAGCGCCGATCGGCATCGCCGTGCAGGAGGTGCTGGAATATCACGGCGTACATACCGATCACATCGCGATTCGAACCTCCTCCTACGTGGGCGCGGACAATCAATCAAAGACTGTACGGGTGCATGCGCTGGACTACCTGGTCTCACGGCTATCGGCCGAAGACGCACTACTGCTGGTTGATGATGTGTTCGACTCCGGGCGCAGTCTCGAGGCAGTCATCGCCGAGCTCCGGCGCCGTTGCCGGCGCAATCTACCGGATAGGATCCGCATCGCGACGGTATATTACAAGCCGACGCGCAATCGCAGCACGCTGGTGCCGGACTACTACGTTCGCACCACGCAGCACTGGTTGATCTTCCCGCACGAGATCCAGGGACTGACACGCGAGGAGATCATGCAGCACAAGCCTATTGCGGCCGATTTCTTCGATCCGGTCTGAATCGCACCGATCAGCGCCAGCAAGCGCCCCGCTGGACCGCGGGGACTAGGACAGATAGCGCGCCACGCAGCGCCCAGCGTAGCTCGCGCCAACGCGCTTGGCACCCAATACGCTCGCGACCAGGTCGGCGAGCAAGGCCAATGTCGCCAGCAGGCCTCCCTTGGTGTGGCGAAGGACCACTGGACGGAATCGCCGCTGCGTCCGCGCGTAGTGGGGATCAATGTTGGCTGCAAGTTCTAACAATCAGACGATCCGCACAGTCGACCGACGGATGCCGTAATATTGAAGGCGGGCAGCAATGCCCGCCTTCTTTATTCTCGGACCCATATGAATTCGACCGCCGCTGCTCCGCAGACCGCCCCGCCGCAGCCGTCCCCGATCGAGCTCGAAGTGCAGCGCATACGCGAGCTCGCGAAAAGTCGGCGGTACGCCGAGGCGCTCGGCGCGGCCGAGGCGCTCGGAGCTCAAGTGCCGGAGAATCGCGATGTCCTCCATGTCATCGCGCTGAGTCAGCGCCATCTCAACCGCATTCCCGAGGCGCTCGCCACGCTCGAGCGTCTCGAGCGCCTTCACCCACAGTTTAGCTGCCTCTACCAGGAGCGCGGTCATTGTTACGTTGCCATGCGGGACGCTCCGCGGGCGATCGATGCCTTCCTGCGCGGGGTGAACATCAATCCGGCCCTGCCCGCGAGCTGGAGCATGCTCGAGAAGCTGTATCGCCTGACGGGGGATACGACCAACGCCACCACGGCTGCGCAGCATGTGGCGACGCTCAAGCGCCTGCCGCCCGAGGTGGTACTGGCCACGAGCCTGTTTTCGGACGGGGAACTGGCGCCCGCCGAGAACATCGTGCGCGCCTATCTCCTGCAGTATGGCAATCACGTCGAGGCCATGCGCCTGCTGGCGAAGATCGGCATCGCACGCGACGTGCTGGACGATGCGGAACTGCTGCTCGGGGCCGTCCTCACGCTGGCGCCCGACTACCGCGCCGCGCGCCACGACTATGCGCTGGTGCTGGCTAAGCGCCACAAGTACAGCCAAGCGCGCGCGGAGCTCGAGAAGCTGCTGCAGGTCGAACCGGAGAACCGCCAGTACCGCACGCTCTACGCGACCGCCTGCGTCGGCCTCGGCGAGCACGAAAGGGCAATCCCGCTCTACCGCGAGCTCCTCGTTGGGGCGCCGCGGCCGGAGGACCTGCACCTATCGGTCGCCCACTCGCTCAAGACCCTCGGCCGACGGGAGGAAGCGATCGAGGCCTACCGCGCGGCCGCGGCGGCCCGCCCCAATTTTGGCGATGCCTACTGGAGTCTCGCCAATCTCAAGACCTACCGCTTTCTGGAGGCTGAGATCGAACGCATGCGTGCCGAGGAATCGGCGCCGAGCACGCCACTGGTCGATCGTTACCACCTGTGCTTCGCACTCGGCAAGGCGTTCGAGGACCGGGGAGAATATGCGGAATCCTGGCGCTATTACGAGCGGGGCAACGCGTTCAAGCGATCCGAAAGCCGCTACCGGCCCGAGATTATCGAGAACAACACCAGTAAGCAGATCCAAACCTGCACGCGCGAGTTCTTCGCAAGCCGCGAGGGCGTGGGCGCCAACAGCCCCGATCCGATATTCATCGTTGGGCTACCCCGCTCCGGATCGACGCTGCTGGAGCAGATCCTCGCCTCGCATTCGCGCGTCGAGGGCACACAGGAACTCTCCGACATTCAGCGGATCGTGCTCGACCTGCAGGGTCGAGACCCCGACCTCGAGAACCCGCGCTACCCGGGAGTGCTCGCCGGTATGAAGCCCGCGGACTTCCTGCGGCTCGGCGAAAAATACCTGACCGATACGCGCGACTACCGGACCGACAAGCCGCAGTTCATCGACAAGATGCCGAACAACTTTCGGCACATCGGCCTGATCCACCTGATGCTGCCGAGCGCGCGGATCATCGACGCCCGGCGCGAGCCGATGGCCTGCTGCTTCAGCAATCTAAAACAACTGTTTGCCAACGGACAGGAGTTCACCTACAGCATCGAGGACATTGCGCGCTACTACCGGACCTATCTCGAGCTCATGCAGCACTGGGATGAGGTGCTGCCGGGACGTGTGCTGCGGGTCCTGCACGAGGACGTGGTCGAGGATCTTGCAGGCAATGTGCGGCGGCTTCTCGAATTCTGCGGTCTGGAGTTCGAGCCGGCGTGCATCGAGTTCTATAAGACCGAGCGCAGCGTGCGCACGGCCAGCTCGGAACAGGTGCGTCAGCCGATCTACCGCGAGGGACTCGATCAGTGGAAGAACTTCGAGCCCTGGCTCGTCCCACTCAGAGACGCGCTCGGCGACGCGCTGCGTCGCTATCGCGATCCCGCACCGTCGGGCGCGCGCTACGCGGCGGACCGCGTCTCGCTTTGAGCCGTGCGCTCGAGTGCGCCGATCAGATCCGCGACCGAGTCAATCACGAGGTCGGCGCCGGCATCGCGCAGCGCCGCGCGCGCGCTGGCCAGGCGGCCCTCGCGCGCCGAGGGCGCGAGCGAGCGCAATTCCTCGAGCGACAGTGCGAGCGCATTGCCTGAGGCGACCCCGACCGTGAACGCGCCGGCGGCCTTGCCTTCAGCGATCCCGACCTCGGCATCATCGACTTTGACGACGCGCGACAACGGCCATACCCCCAGATCCGCACAGGCCTTGTAGATCATCAGCGGCGTGGGCCGGCCGGCCGGCGTCTCGCCCGAACACACCACATGCTCCGGAACGTAGCCCTGCTCGGCTGCCCGCAGCAGCACGGGCTGCAGCATCTCGCGCGTATATCCCGTGGAGGAGGCAACCCGAATACCGGCGGCGCGTAGCCGATCAAAGGTCTCGCGCGCCCCGGGGATGAGCCTGGAAGCACGCACCGCATGCTCACGCATCAGAGGCCCCAGGCGTGCAATCAGGGCATCGATGTCCCCGGGTGCGGCGAGCCGACCGTGACGGGCGCGCCACGCGGCGGCGAGTGCAGGGTCCATGAAGAGGCTCTGCACGTGATCGCTCTTTGCCTTGCCCATATCGCGTCGCGCCGTGGCGGCATCGATGGCGACGCCTTCGGCGGCAAACGCCTCGATGAGCGCCTTGACCGGCGCTTCGCAGCCGAAGTCGACCATCGTCCCCGCCCAATCGAAGATGACCAGCTCGAAGCGTTCCTTGAGACTCATGCGGCTACCCCGATGTCAAACAGACTGGTGGCCAATTCCTCTCCGATCGCGAAACCCGTCGACGCGCCTGAGCCGCTGGTGACGATTGCAACACGCACGGCGGCCTCCGGAGCGTCGATCAACACCGGCCGATCATCGGCGGCCGCGTAGGTGCCGATCCAGCGCTCGATGGTCGGCGGCGGCTCCAGGCCCAGCGCCGAGCGAAACTCGTCCAGTATCAGCGCGTCGACCGCCTCATGCGAAAACGGGTCCGGAGTCGGAGCGTATTGATGGCTATCGCCCACGACCAGGCTTCCGTCCGCATTTTGCACCACGATCAGGTGGACGCCGTGCTTGATGTGGTCTGGCTGTTCGACGCTCAGACGCGCCTTGAGGGACGCGGCCGCCTTCAGCTCCGAGAAGCCGCGATACCGCCCGAGTCCCAGATCGGACATGATGGCCCCGGGCAACCTGAACCCGGGATCCGCGAGCCTCAGCATCTGCAACTTGCAACGGCTCAGCGGATAAGCACTGAGCCGCTGCGCATACAAACCAGTGAAGTCATCTCCCGGGCACACGGCCACGCGCTGCGCCTGCACCCTGCCGCGGGACGTGTAGAGGCTGGGCATGTCGATCGCACTGACCGTGGTGCTGCGCATGAAGGTGACGCCATGCGCGCTCTCAAGCCAGGCCGCAATACGCGGGATCGCCTGCCGCGACTCCACCCGCAGCTCGATCGTGCTTTCCAAGACCGCCGCCATGGCCGGCGCAGAGAGTTGCGGGCAACGACGCCGCGCCTCGGCACGACTGAGCAGGCGGCAACCCGCGGCCATGTCGGTCGCCAGGAATGCCTCCAATACGCTGAGCGACTCCGGGCGGCGAACGGTCCACCAGACACCGGTATGAACGACCGGAATGCTGGCGGCAGCGGCCACTTCTCGCCAGACCTCGCGGCTGCGTCGCGCACGCTCCCACATCGATCCGCGTTCTTGGCCGGTGACCGTCACGAAGCCGAAGTTGCGCACCGAGGCACCGTTCGCCTGCGCATCCCGATCCATGACAACGACCCGCAGTCCACGCCGCGCAGCCGCCAGCGCCGTGGCCAATCCCACGATGCCGGCACCCACCACGGCGAGATCAAATCGTTCTGACGACTGGCTTCGAACCATCGACTGGTGCAGCTGAGAAATCGAGTGTCAGTATACCCAAGCCAAACCCAACCGCAGCGGAACACCCAAGCCGAACGCGACGCGGTTCAGCGGAAACGCGCCCCCTGCCGCGCGAGTTCCCTCTGTACCGCACCGATGTTCAGCCGCTCGAGCGGCTCGTCGCGCTGCACGGACACGGCGGCGGCCACACCCGCGCCTTGGCCGCCGACGGCACAGCACATCATATTGCGCGCCGACGCATGCGATACGTGGTCGCCGCCGATGCAGCGTCCGGCGACCAGCAGATTGCCGACGCCCTTGGGGAGAAGCGCACGATAGGGTACGTGCCAGTACCGCCCGGTGGTCGGCAGGATCAGGATGCCGTAGCCATCGATGAATTCCGGAAAAATGCCGATGGCATCGTCGAAGCGCGCCTGCTCGCGCACGTCCGTCCCGGTCAGGTTGTATTGGGCATCGATCTTGCGCGTGTCGCGAATGCCGAGCGTCATGCCGAAGTTGCGCAGCTTCGCGTTTTCGCAGCCCGGCATGAACTTGCGCAACGCCTCCATCGCATAGATCGCTTCGCGGCGGCCGCGCATCTCGCCTACCATCAGGTCGTTGGGATCGGTGCCGTCAATGCCGGGAACGTGGACCAGATTCAGATAGGTCAGATCGCCCTGATCACTCACGCCACCCCAGGTGCCGGCGATCGTATGCAGGTACGGAGGAATGATGCCGGCATCGAGCGCCTTCTTGAATGGCTTGCGCAGAAACGGCGAGAACAGCTGATCTTCCTTGCCGGTCGTCTCGTAGTCCCATTCGCCATTCCCCGACCAGTCGGCGTAAGTCTGAGGATCGGCCTTGACTGCATCGATGAACTGCCGCTTGTTGACGCCGGACATGGAGAACATGACGGACGCGGCCATCATTTTTTCCTTCGGTGTCTTGAATACCGGCGCCCCGGCGCGGGTCGCAATGTCCGCGTCGCCGGTCGCATCGATCACACGCTTGGCGAGGATCGACTCCCGTCCAGCCTTGCTTTCCGTGATCACGCCGCGGATCGCGCCGTTTTCGATGACCGGCGCCACGCACAGGCGATGCAGCAGCGGCGCGATGCCCGCCTCCTGCACCAGTACGTCCGCGACCCACTTGAACATCTCGGCATCGAGCGCGTGGCTGAGCGATTGCGGTTCGGGCATCGCGGCACCCATGGCCTTCGCCCGCGTCTCGAATTCGATGCCGATGCCTTCGCAATCCACCGTCTGCTCGTGCCGGTACCAGGCCAAGCCCTCCACGCCGACCTGAGTAATGTTGCCGCCGAAGCAGCCATTGCGGTCGATCAGGGCCGTGCGTGCGCCGGCGCGTGCGGCGGCGAGTGCCGCCGCCAGTCCGCCCGGTCCACTGCCCACCACGAGTACATCGGTCTCCAGCACCACCTCGACCGTGCGAGCGGGTTCGGAAATGGCCTTCATTTTCGCTGCAGCCCCCGGAGTCTAGAGCGCGTCATTTGCCTGCCAATGAAACGCCGGCCGCACATGCCAAGCGCTCGATCAGGGCGCGGTAATGCGTGAATTGAGGCGTTCGCAGCCCTGCAATCTTGCCTTGATCGTCCCATTGACGCACGAGTATCGCCTCGCGATAGCAGGGCTCGGCCTCGAACGCAGCGATCTCTTCGGCGGCCATGGGACCACCCTGCAGCTTCAGCGTCAGGACGGACGCGGAGCTCAGCTTGCCGAAGTACGCCGGATCGGTGGCGCACAGGTAGCGCTTCGCCGGCACGTGCAGGCGCACGGGTTCGCTGACCTCGGGGCCGAAGCGTGCGGCCAGCCATCGGCTGCCGGTCAGCTCGTGCCGCGCGTCGCTGTTCCAGTCGGCGATATTCTCCGGCGCCGGATCGATCAAGTGCCCGATGTCGTGCAACAGTGCCGCGACGATCAGCGCATCGGATGCGCCGGCCGCCTGCGCGAAGTACGCCGCCTGCAGGCCGTGCTCGCTCATGCTCACCGCCTCGCCGAAGTAGGCGGCGCAGCCGAAGCCGTCATAGATGCAGAGGATTTCGTCATTGGTCTTCACCGCTGTTCTCCAGAAATTCGCTGGCGCTGCAGCAGCGCCGTTTCGCTGTAGACGCTGTCGCGCGTCAGGTAGCAGCCGCGCAGATGCCGCGGGTGCATCGCCGAGGCGAAGCCGGTGCGACCGTGCAGGACCCGCTGGTTGTCAAACACCACGAGATCACCGTTACCCAGCCGCGTCGAGACCTGAAATCGGGGCTGCCGCAGCAGTTTACCGAAGTGCCGGTAGGCGGCGTAGAACGAGCGGCATTCATCGGCCGGCAAGTGCAGCGCCGCAATCGAGCGGCTATTGTAGTGTACGGCCGCGACCGCACCGGTGCAGTCGAGCGCGATCATCGGCCGCTGCGCGTACAGATCGGCCTGAAGTGATCGGTACTGGAACGGCACTGCCGTGCGCGTAAGGATCGCAAAAATCTCGGGAGCGGACTGCTGCAGGTGATCGGCGATTGCAAAGCCGTCGGCGAACAGACTGTCGCCGCCATCCGGCGCGGCCTGCAGCGTGTGCAGCGCCTGAAACCCCGGTACGGGCTCACGGTATGGATTGTCGGTGTGCAAGCCGAGGCCACGATCGGAGTACGCGAGATTTTCCGGTTGCGGTACGGCACGCACATCGAAGACGAGACCGTAGTTGGTCTCGGAAACACGTCCGACCAGGGCTATGGCCTGCAGGATGCCCGCATCGACCGGCGGCACCTCGCTCAGAAATGCGATCCCATCCTGCAGCAGGCGCGTTAGCCATTCGAGCCGGGCGCGTGTGTCTACTCTGAGCCTTGCCAGGGGGCGCCAGGCAAAGTCGCGCCGCGCCTTGAGCTGCGCGCCGTCGAGCCAGAGTCGCCTTGCCGGCACCGGTGGAGCACCGCGAGGCGCTGAATGTTCGAACAACCACTCAAGCGCAAAGGTTGAGACGCGTGACTCGTCCTGCCAGGCGATCCGCACCGCATCATCAGTCAGAGTGGCCGTGTGGATGCGGGTCGCGGCGGGCAATTCCGTGATGTCGATGAGGCGTTGGCCGCTGAAGGCGTCGCGATCCTCCGGTAAATTGTCGCGCAACCAGACGCTCGCAAACTCCCCGCGGGTACCGTCATTCCATTCGATGATCAGACAATCGTGGTCTGCCGTCACGCGCGTGGAAAGCACCGACGGCATCATGGCATCCGTCCCTGCTTCAGTGCGGCGCGGGCTCCCAGACGGTATAGATGGCCGGCACCACCCGCGGCGATTAGACTGATCACGGCCAAGCCCAGAGTGCCCTGTTTACCGCCGAAATCGATCGCCAAGGCGCCGCCGAGATAGGAGTATGGCCCAGCAGGCACAGTGCCGCCCAAGGTGAACAGCAGCGTAAACACACTGGCGCCGCCGAGTCCAATCCCCGTCAGGAACAGCTTGCCGAGTGCGTAGGCAAATACGCCCAATGAGGCGATCTGCCCGATATGCACGAGCGCATCGGCATGGCCGACGCCATGGCGCCCCAGTTCATCGATCAGCAGCGGTATCGCCACTGAGAAGTCCGGGCGGCAGAAGTAGCGCGCGGCGTAACCGCCAAACAGCAACGCGACGATCAGGAGCTGGCGCACTCCAAGCGCCGACGCGGGACGCGTGGCGGCCACGGGGCTGCCAGCGAAATCTCGCTTCGACGTGTCGAGTGGGTTCACATCTGCCTCAGATACGCGCCACCCGCCCCTAATCCTTCACCGTTTGCAGATATTGGCCCAGCCCCTCGAGCTGTTGTTCCCATTCGATCCGACGGCGATTGAGCCATTGTTCGGCGCGCCCCAGCGCCTGCGGCTCAATCGAGCACGTGCGCACGCGTCCGCTCTTGCGTGAGCGCACGAGACCCGAGGCTTCGAGCACGGTCAGATGTTGCATCACGGCCGGAAGGGACATGGCCAGCGGCCGCGCCAAATTGCTGACCGACGTCGGTCCACGGCTGAGTTGGGCCAGCATCAACCGGCGGGTCGGATCGGCCAGCGCCTGGAAGGTCAGATCGAGCGACGCTCTTCGGTTAACCATCTGATTAACTATAGCTGCTTTTCCTCCTCCAGCGGCTGGTTTTCTTCTTCGCGCACCAAAAGGCGCAGTATTATCGCCTCATTATCGCATCAGCAAACCGAAGCCTGCAGATTCTCAGGAGCATCGCACGGCGGGTGATGCTGGAGCGCGGTTTGCTGCCGGATTTCTCCGCGGCGGCGCTGAAGCAGGCGCATTCGATCACCGCGCCGGCCATGGAACGGGGCGCTGCGGTCCGCGATTTGCGCGCTCTGCTGTGGGCCTCGATCGACAACGATGACTCGCGCGATCTCGACCAGCTCTCGGTCGCACAGCCTTTGCCTGACGGTGCCGTGAGGGTATGGATTGCCATTGCCGATGTCGATGCCCTCGTACAGCGCGGTTCACCGATCGACGATCACGCCCGCAGCAATACGACCTCGGTCTATACCGTCGCGCAGATATTTCCCATGTTGCCGGAAAAGCTATCGACCGACCTGACTTCGCTCGCCGAAAGCCAGGAGCGTCTGGCGGTCGTCATCGAAATGACCATCGATGCCAACGGCGCCGTGACGGCCTCGGATGTCTATCGAGCAGTCGTGCTCAATCGCGCCAAGCTGGCCTACGACAGCGTCGCCGCCTGGCTCGATGGTGCAGCGGCGCCACCGGCGCGGCTGGCGGCAGTGTCGGGACTCGATCAGCAGCTGCGGCTGCAGGATCGGGCCGCGCAGTCGCTCAAGCGGCTGCGGCACGTGCACGGCGCTTTGGGTCTGGAAACCATCGAGGCACGGCCGGTGTTCGACGGCGAGCTGCTGCGCGATCTGCGCCCAGATGAGAACAACAGAGCCAAGGAGCTGATCGAGGATTTCATGATTGCCGCCAACGGCGTGAGCGCGCGCTTCCTGGCAAGCCATGGCTTGCCGTCGCTGAGACGGGTGTTGCGCGCACCTCAGAGATGGGATCGGATCGTCGCGCTGGCTGCCGGCTTCGGCGACCCGCTACCGCCGGCGCCGAGCGCCGCGGCACTCAATGAATTTCTCATCAAACGCCGTCAGGCCGACGCCACAGGATTTCCTGATATCTCGCTGGCTGTCATCAAGCTGCTGGGCAGAGGCGAATACGCGCTCGACTTGCCTGGCGGGCAGCCGCCTGGGCATTTTGGACTGGCGGTGCAGGATTACACGCACTCGACCGCGCCCAATCGGCGTTTTCCCGATGTCATTACCCAGCGTTTGCTCAAGGCCGCGCTCTCGGGTCGAGCGACGGACTACACCTCGGACGAGCTGGCCCGGCTCGCGGCGCATTGCACTTCGCAGGAAGACAACGCCGCGAAAGTCGAACGCCAGCTGCGCAAATCTGCAGCAGCGCTGTTGCTGGCGCCGCGCATCGGACAGCATTTCGATGCCGTAGTGACCGGCGCCTCGATCAAGGGCACGTGGGTGCGAATTCGCGCCCCCACGGCCGAAGGTAAACTCTTCCATGGCTACGAAGGCCTCGACGTTGGCGATCATGTCCGCGTAACGTTGGTGCAAACGGATGTCGAGCGCGGTTTCATCGACTTCAAAAGTCTCGGATAGAATCATGCAATCCAACATATCCTCCTCGGACAATCTGCTGGCCTACGAAAATGAAGCCTTTCTGTCGAGCGAGGAGGGGCGGCCGCTGCGCATAATGGCGGAATATCTGGAGCCGCTGCAGCGCTTCCGGCGCGCCAATGTGCATGACACCATCGTCTTCTTCGGCTCAGCGCGGCTATCGCCCGACGGACCTCTCGGACGCTACTACCAGGAGGCGCGCGAGCTCGCGCGCCTGCTCACGCAATGGTCGAAAGGGCTGCCATCGCCCGCACACCGCTATGTCGTCTGCTCGGGCGGCGGCGGCGGAATCATGGAGGCGGCCAACCGCGGGGCGGCAGATGCCGGCGGCAGGAGCATCGGCCTGAATATCAGTCTGCCGCGTGAGCAGCGCCCCAATCATTTTGTGACCCGCGATCTGTCGTTCGAATTTCATTATTTTTTTATGCGCAAATTATGGTTCGCGCACTTGGCCCGTGCACTGATCGTATTCCCAGGCGGCTTCGGTACTCTGGACGAGCTCACTGAGATCCTGACGCTGGCGCAGACGCGCAAATTCGAGCGCCCAATTCCGGTAATTCTTTATGGCTCCAGCTATTGGACCGAGGTTCTCAACTTCGACGCGCTGGTGCGCCATGGCATGGTCGACAAACAAGATCTGAAGCTGTTTCACTACGCCGACGAGCCCGCCAGCGCGCTGGCGCTGCTCCAGGCCGAACTCAAAGCAGCCGCCGAAGAGCGCACTCCGTTCTTCGCCCATTCGAGAACATACGGCTCAGGTGTCGAATGAACGGCGCGGAGCGGGAATTACGGCTTTGGTATCATGCATTCTCACGAACTTCGAACACGTCAGGCTGTATGCAGACGGACAGTCAGAACTCCCATGCGTGAACCCATCCTGTTGACTCCCGGGCCCCTCACGACCACCTCGGAGACCAAGTCCGCGATGCTCTGCGACTGGGGCTCATGGGACGGCGCCTTCAATGAGCTGACGGCGTCGGTCTGTCGCGATCTGGTCGAGATGGTCCGCGCGCGCGATACCCACGTCTGCGTGCCACTTCAGGGCAGCGGAACGTTCGCCGTCGAAGCGGCTCTCGGCACACTGGTTCCAAAAGACGGCAAGGTGCTGGTGCCCGACAATGGTGCTTACTGCAAACGCATCGTACGGATCCTGAGCTACCTTAAGCGACCAGCGGTCGTACTGCCTCATGAGGAAGACCAGCCGGCTGATCCACAGCGGATTGATGCCGCGCTCGCGGCAGACCGCGCGATCACCCATGTGGCACAAGTGCACTGCGAGACCGGTACTGGGATATTGAACCCGCTATCGGACATAGCGGCCGTAGTCGCTGCGCACGGCCGCAGGCTCATCATCGACGCGATGAGCTCGTACGGCGCCATACCGATCGACAGCCGAGCCGTGGCGTTCGAGGCGCTGATTGCCGCCTCCGGCAAGTGCCTCGAGGGCGTTCCGGGTATGGGGTTCGCAATTGTGCGGACCTCGGCCCTCGAGGCCGCCACGGGCAACAGCCATTCACTGGTGCTGGATCTGGCCGATCAGTGGCAGTATCTGCAAAAGAGTGGGCAATGGCGCTTTACGCCGCCGACACACGTGGTCGCAGCGCTGCGTGCCGCGATCGACCAGTACCAAGCACAAGGCGGGCAGACCGCAAGACTCGCGCGCTACACCAGGAACTGTTCAACCCTAATCTCCGGTATGCGATCGCTGGGGTTTGAAACGTTCCTGCCAGACGCTCTACAGGCGCCGATCATCGTCACATTCCACTCTCCCCCGGACCCTGCGTACCAGTTCGGTGAATTCTACCGGCGCGTGCGCGACCGGGGTTACGTGCTGTATCCGGGCAAATTGACGAAGGTAGATACCTTTCGGGTCGGTTGCATTGGTGCGATTGAGCAAGACGTACTGCGTGACGTTGTGGCGGTGATTGGCACGGTGCTGGAGCAGATGGGCGTCCGCAAGATAGCGCGCCACGTGTCGCCGGCCACCACGGCGAAGGCGCTGTAGCAGCCCGGCTATTGCAAACCGCGCTGCGCAGCGCCGGCCGATGAGACGGGTGAGCGCCACGCGGCGCGTCCGCCCTGCCCGCAGCCTTGCCCCGGGGCCGGTGTGTGTTTTTGGGCATTCCGGAGTATGCTGGAGCGGAGTCGTCGAGACGCGCATATGCCGGCAAAGGCTGGTTTTGTGCCCACTCTTCAGGTTCCAGGGGTCGGGGTAAAGCATGAACACTGTCATTCCGGACGTCGCCCTCATCGACAACAGCGACGAGCGCGCGCCGCTGGTGCTGGTGCTGGATTGCTCTGGCAGCATGCAGGAAGAGAACAAGATCCAGCTGCTGAACGAGGGACTCAAGGCGCTGGCAGCGGATCTCAAGGCTGACCCGATCG
>Ga0116217_10001296_pt1 | contig 24364 bp, 22 predicted proteins | sample Sb_taG_6_FD_89697 | JGI IMG/M metagenome (GOLD analysis project Ga0116217, IMG submission 89697) | Peat soil microbial communities from Weissenstadt, Germany - Sb_50d_4_PS metaG | ecosystem: Environmental > Terrestrial > Soil > Wetlands > Peat | place: Germany: Weissenstadt | collected 2010-09-21 | reverse complement strand
GCACCGGGTCGTCTACCTCGACTCGGCCGCCTCCTCCCAGCGGCCGCAATGCGTGCTCGATGCCATGGACGCGTACTACCAGACCACCCACGCCAACGTGCACCGCGGGGTGTACACCTTCGCCGAGGAGGCGGACCGCCTCTACGACGCGGCGCGCGTCTCGGTCGGCCGGTTCATCGGCGCCGGGGACCCCGAACACGAGGTGATCTTCACCAAGAACGCCACCGAGTCGATCAATCTCGTCGCCGCCACCTGGGGCCGGGCCAACCTCGGCCGGGGTGACGTGGTGCTGCTCACCGACATGGAACACCACGCCAACATCGTCCCGTGGCTGATGCTGGCCGAGGAGCGAGGCGTCGAGTTGCGCTGGGTCGGTCTCGACGACGAGTACCGACTCGATCTCTCGGACCTCGATCGTCTCCTCGACAGGGTGAAGCTCGTGGCCTGCACCACCATGTCGAACGTGCTCGGGACCATCACGCCCTTCGCCCGCATCGCCGAGGCCGCCCATCGTGCCGGGGCCCTCGTGCTCGCCGACGGTGCCCAGTCCGTCCCCCACCTTCCGACCGACGTCGGCCGGCTGGGATGTGACTTCCTGGCCTTCAGCGCCCACAAGATGCTCGGGCCCACCGGGATCGGGGTGTTGTGGGGCCGGCGCGACCTGCTCGAGGAGATGCCCCCGTTCATGGGTGGAGGGGGCATGATCCGAGACGTCCGCCACGACGGGTTCACGCCCAACGAGCTGCCCTGGAAATTCGAGGCTGGCACCCCCCCGATCGCCGAGGCGGTGGGCTTGGGCGCGGCGGTGGCATACCTGCAGGACGTGGGCCTCGACGCCGTCCACACCCACGAGGTCGAGCTGACGGCCTATGCACTGTCGATCTTCGAGGAGCGCTTCGGGCTCGACCTCAAGATCTACGGGCCGCCGGACACCGTCGAGCGGGGCGGGGTGCTGTCGCTGGCGTACCGCGACGTGCACCCCCACGACCTCGCCCAGGTCCTCGACCAGGCCGGGGTGTGTGTCCGAGCCGGTCATCACTGCGCCAAGCCCCTGATGCGTCGCATGGGCGTGACCGCCACGGCCCGCGCCTCGCTGTACCTGTACAACGACGAGTCCGACGTGGACGTCCTGGCCGACGCCATCGCCGAGGCCGGTACCCTGTTCGCGTAGGAGTCCGCGCCGGGTCACCCGATCCGGTGCGACCACCGTGTCACGAACGACGAGGAGCCAATGACAGGTCTGGAAGACCTCTACCGCGAGATCATCCTCGACCACTACCGCAGCCCCCGCAACCGCGGCGAGCTGCCCGCACCCCCGGCACAGCGTGTCGAGGGCTTCAACCCGCTGTGTGGCGACGAGGTGGTCGTCTACGTGCAGGTGCAGGACGGCACCGTGAGCGACATCCGGTTTGCCGGCCAGGGCTGTTCGATCAGCCAGTCCTCGGCGTCGCTCATGTCGTCCGCGGTGAAGGGCAAGACCGTGGCCGAGGCCCGCGACCTGATCCGCACCTTCAAGGCGATGATGTCGGTCCACGAGGCCCGTCTGGGCGACGGTCCCGACGGCGGCGGGGCCGACAACGGGTCCGCCGACGAGGGCCCCGACGACGTGGTAGCCGACCCCGAATCCCTCGGGGAGCTCGCCGCCCTCCAAGGCGTCGTCAAATTCCCCGTCCGCATCAAATGCGCCACCCTTTCGTGGAACACGCTGGCACAGGGGCTCGACGACGCCGAGGCCGCCGTCTAGGTACGGGCGCGACCCCTCTCAACAAAGGGTCGGATTGAAGGGCCCGGCGCCCGGCACGGTGGGGACGGCACTCGACTGTCCTCCCCCGCCCTGGCTCGGAGGCGCTGTGGTGGCCGGCACGGTCACGGGGGACCCGTAGGCGTCGAGGGGTGGCGTGACGATCGGGCCCGGCGACGTGCCCAGGAACTGGCTGATCATCTGGTTGGCGGCGGGCTGCTGCACGACCTCCACCGAGCCCGCCGCGTCGGAGCTCGCCCCGACCGTCGGCAGGGTCAAGGTCTTGAGCGACGAGGCCGAAAAGGCGTGGAACCGCTGAGCCAGCGACAGCAGCATGGACGTCGACATGGCATCGTCCTTGGTGATGTCGTGCACGATGGAGCCGAGGAATGAATTGACCTTCAGAGGGTTGTAGCTCGACGACTTCACCTTGTCGATCACGGCCTCGATGATGAGATCTTGTCGCTGGATGCGCCCCAGGTCGCCGCTGCCGTCGTATTCCCAGACGCCGGGCCGGACCTCGTACTCGTAATAGCGCGAGCGTGCCAGGGCGAGCGCCATGTTGCCGTTCAACGTCTGGCATCCGGATTGGGTGATGTCGAGCCCCGAGTTGTTGTTCCCGTTGTCGTTGTCGCGCACGGGATAGGGGAAGTTCAAGGTGATGCCACCCACCGACTGGACGAGATTGATCACCCCGGAGAAGTCCATGATCACGAAGTGGCTGATGGGAATGCCGAAGGTGTTCTCGATGGTCTTGATGAGCGGGTCCGGGCCGCTGTTGAACGCTGTGTTGATCTTGTTGTCGGTCGCCAAGCCGGTTCCCGAGGGCATTCCCGACAGCGCGACGTAGGTGTCTCTCGGGATCGAAAGCAGCTGTGCCGTGCCCGCGGCGGGGTTCACGTGAAGGACCTTGATGGTGTCACTACGTTGGCCCCCGACCTGCGACGCACTTCCGAACTGCTGGACGGCTGTACCGGTGTTCCCGGCGCGGGAGTCCGACCCCACCACGAGCACGTTGTAAGGGGCCCCTGGCGCAGCCACGGCACATGCCGCGCACTTGACGGATTTGATCTCGCCCAGCCGGTACCACAGGTAGCCGAAGGACGAGCCGGCCAAGAGGAGCACGAGCACCACCACCAACGCCGACCACCGGATCACGCGCGCACCGGTGCTGCGTGGGCGCCCCCGACCTCGACGCTTGGGCGGCCGGATGGTGGGAGGAGGGGCGACGTCCGGCGCTGTAGCCGCCGTCGCCTCTGGGGGTGCACCTGCGATGGCGCCGGGGACCGCTCCCGCAGCCTCCGACGTGGTCTCGCCGCGCCTCTTGGCCGGAACCTGGCCGAGGCGCTCGAGGCCCTGGTTGACGGCGGCGCGGTCACCGGGTGCGTCGACGGGATGCGGGTCCAGTCGTGCGTGGCCGATCAACTTGCCGCGGCCCGCGTCCGTACCAGGCGGTGGACGGCGGGACATAGCTCAAGACGGTACCAGTGCACGTCGCCGCTGCGGCCGCGCGGCACGCCTACTGGGGTCGTGACCTGCCGATCAGATCCCGAGATGTTCGAGGACGAGCTTGGCCACCTCGGCGGGACGCTCCAGCGGGGCGAGGTGAGCAGCGTCGTCCACATCCGCGACCTTGGCGTCGGGGATGGCCGACGCATAGGCCTCGGCATGGGCACGGGAGACGATGCCGTCCTTGCGGGCGTGGACGATGAGCGTGGGTGCGGTGATGCGGCTTAGGCGCCTCTGCAATTTGGGATCGTGCAGATAGGGGTTCCACCCCACCTTCGCCGTGGCGGCTTGGGATTGGAGGAACGGCCGCACGAGCTCGAAGGGGATCTGGGAGGGGTCCGCCTCCATTTCCTCCATGGCGCGCATGAGCTGCGCGATGGGGTAGTCCCGGTCCGCGAAGAGCTCATCGGCGAGCTCCGACGGTGCCCGGCCGAAGATCTCGGTGATCGGGGCGCCCTCCACGTACAGGCCAACCGGGTTCACGAGCACCATGCGCCGGACCCGCTCGGGCCATCGCACCGCCAGCTCGGCGGCCATCCACCCTCCGAGCGACGAGCCCACCATGTCACAGCGCGCGAACCCCAACCGGTCCGCGACGTCCAAGAGGTGGAAGGCGGCGTCCTCGATGTCGTCGATGAGGGCCAGCCCCTCGGAGGCTCCGAAGCCGGGGAACAACGGCGCCACGACCTGGCGGGTGTCGGCCAGCGCCTCGAGCAAGGCCATGCCGGGCCCCTCGCCCTGGGCAGAGTGCAGGTAGACCATGGGGGCGGGCCCGTCTCGACCGCCTCGGTGGACCTCGATCGAGCCGACCGCGGTGTCGATGGTGCCCGCCACCAGGGTCGTCATGACGGTGCCGCCGCGGGTGCCGGCGTGCTCGCCGGGGGCACCTGGGTGCCCGGAAAGGCGGCGCGGAGCTTGGGCATGACCTCGGTGCCGAACAGCTCGAGGTTCCGCCTGGTGTCGGCGGCGGACAGCGTGCCCAACTGGAAGAGGCCCAGCAGGTTGCCCACCCCCAACCGCTCCACGTTGGCGGAGAGCAGCTCGGTGACCGTTTCGGGGGAGCCGACGATGGCGTACTGACCCTCGACGACCTGGTCCCAGGTCTCGAGGTTCAGGGCGAAGGTGCCGGCGTTCTTCATGATGTTCTCGGACGAGCGAACAGAGGTGTAGCCCGGCGGCGAGATGTTGATGCCGGGGAGGAGACGGCGGACGAAGTACCAGAAGTGCTCCTCGTATCGCCGGCGTGCCTCGGCGTCGGTCTCACCCACGAAGATCGGCACGAGCCAGCCCAGCTGCAGCGGATCGGCGACGTATCCTTCTTTTTCGCACGCGTCGCGCATCATGGCGAACATGCGCTCGAAGACATTGATGTGGAAGTAGGGGATCCCCATGTACGCGTAGCGATGTCTGGCCACGAATTCGAGCGTCTCCAGCGAGCCCACCCCGGGGATCCAGATCTCGGGATGGGGTTGCTGGATGGGCCTGGGCCAGGAGTTCACATACCGGAGCTTGTAGTGCTTGCCGATGAACTCGAAGGGGCCCGGCTCCGTCCACACCTTGAGGATCAGGTCGTGAGCCTCGGCGAAGCGCTCGCGGGCGTGGGCCGGGTTCAGCGAGAACGAGTAGTACTCGGGCCCCCCGCCCACGACCATGCCGGCGATGAGCCGCCCGCCGCTGATGCAGTCGATCATGGCGAACTCCTCGGCCACCCGGGTCGGGGGATCGTACAAGGGAAGGGCGTTGCCGACCACGGCGATGCGGACGCGTTCGGTCTGGCGGGCGAGAACCGACGCGATCAGGTTGGGCGACGGCATGATGCCGTATGCGTTCTGGTGGTGCTCGTTGACGCACACCCCGTCGAAACCGAGCTCCTCGGCGTAGATCAGCTCGTCGATGTAGCGGTTGTAGAGCTCTCCACCGAGCCGGGCGTCGAAGAACTCGTTGGGACACGTGATCCACGCCGGACCGTCGTAGTCGGCAGGCAGACCCGGGTACGGCATGAGGTGGAAACTGAAGAAGCGCACGAGCGGCCTCCTGCGTCGGTGCACTGCAGACGGCCGCTCATCGTAGTGCCGGCGTTACTGACTGACGAGTCAGTTTGGCTCGCGACCTTCGTCACCATCCCGAGCCCTTTTCTCGAAGGCGGCGTAACCGGTGCGCTCGAGCTCTTCGGCGAGCTCAGGACCGCCACTCGCCACGATGCGACCGCGCACGAGCACGTGCACGACGTCAGGATGCAACACCGACAGCAGGCGCCGGTAGTGGGTGATGGCGAGCACCCCCAACCCCCATTCCGCCACCGCGTCGCGAACGCGCCGGGCCACGTCGCGCAACCCGTCGATGTCGATGCCCGAGTCGAGCTCGTCGAGCACCGCGATGCTCGGCCGCAGCAGCGCCATCTGCAGTGTCTCGCTGCGCTTGCGCTCGCCCCCCGACAGGTCGACGTTGAGGGGCCGCTCGAGAAGGCGCGTCTCGAATCCCACCCGCCCGGCCTCGGCCACGGATCGAGCCGACAGCGACCCGGTCGCATCGTCGGGGCGCACCCCCCGCCCGACCAGCGCCTCGGTCATGGCGTGGTGCAATCCCACTCCCGGGACTGCGATGGGGTCCTGAGGGGCGAGGAACAGTCCCAAGCGGGCGCGCTCGAAGGGTGCCAGGGGAAGCAGGTCCCGCCCGTCGAGGGTCACGCTTCCGCCCAGCACCTGGTACCCCGGCTTGCCCATGAGGACGTGCGCGAGCGTGCTCTTGCCCGACCCGTTCGGGCCCATCACGGCGTGGACCTCGCCGCTTCGCACCACGAGATCGACACCGGTCAGCACTTCCAACCCGGCGACACCAGCCCGGAGGCCGCCCACGACGAGCTCGTGGACTGCGTCCTGGCCGTCGGGGGAATGCACCTCGGCGCTACTCACGGGAGCTCCACCGACACGTCGCCACCCTCGACGCGAACCACATAGACGGGAACGGGTCGGGTGGCGGGCAACGATCTCGGTTCGCCTGTCAGCAGGTCGAACATCGACCCGTGCTTCCAGCATTCGATCTCACAGGCATCGGTGAGCACCTCGCCCTCGGAGAGCGAGTAGTCCTCGTGGCTGCAGACGTCACCGATGGCATAGAAGTCTTCCTCGATGCGCACCAACGCGATCCGGTGCGCTCCCACGTCGAAGCGCCGTGCTTCTCCGGAGGAGAGCTCGTCGCGCCCACACAGCCGCACCAGCTCACCCATCGGCCCGCCCGAGGGCCGACAGACGACCGACCATGCGGCGGCGCACCGCGTCCTCGACCCACCGACCCACCCCCGGGAACGGGGACCGCCCGGCGATGTCGGAGAAGAAGCCGAGCACGATGAGGCGCTCGGCGACGACAGGGTCGATCCCCCGCGTCTCGAGGTAGTAACGCTCCTCCTCGTCGATCGGACCCACGCTCGACGCGTGGCTGCACTTCACGTCGTTCTCGTCGATCTCGAGGTTGGGCACCGAGTCGGCATGGGCTCCCTCGGAGAGCACGAGGTTGTGGTTCGTCTGGAAGGCGTTGGCGCCGCGCGCTCCCTTGCGGATCCTGATCAGCCCGCTGTACACCGAACGAGCCGTGTCGGCCACCGCCCCCTCGAACAGGAGCTGGCTCTCGGTGCGCGGTGCATGGTGGTCCTGGAGGGTGCGGAAGTCGTGCACCTGGTGGCCCGTTCCCAGATATGCGGCCAGCAAACTGGCGCGCCCCGCCTGGCCCAACAGGTCGGAGTCGGTGCGCACCCGTGCGTATCGGCCCCCGAGTCCGGCCGTGAACGATTGCAACGTGGCGTCGCGCCCCACGCAACTGGCCTGCACCGCGATCGAGGTCGCGCCCTGCCCGAGCACCTGCAGGTTTCCGTAGCGGAGACGGGCGTCGTCCGACACCCGGAGCTCGGTCACCGGCACCACGAGCGCAGCCCGTGGCGCCGTGTCACGTTCCTCCCCGGCGGGAAGCGCCGAGTCGGAGGCCCCCGGTGCGGTGAGCTCGATCACTCCGGCTTCGGCCGACTCGCCCAATTCGACGAGCGTACGGGGGAACACGGCGACACCCTGGGGCGCATCGTGGCCTGGATCGATCAGGTGGACGACGACGACGGGGTCGGGGAGGACGGCCTTGCGGGCCACGCTGATGAGCACCACGTCGGCCACGAAGGCGTCGTGCAACTCTCCGAAGGCGTCGCGGGCGTGCGCCAGCACGCCCAGGGCTTCAGGGGCCGGGCCCGCAGACGACGGGTCGCGGGTGCCCGAGACCGACAGCGCATCGGAGGACGCCGGGGAGCTGACCTCCACGCCTTCGATCACGCCGTTGCGCGTGACGACCAGGCCCGTCCGGGGTCCGAGCGAATCCGCCAGGCGCCGGGCCACGGCGAACGAGGCCCCGGAGCCCTCCTCCGCTGCGGGCGGGGGTGCGGGGGTGAAGGCGTCGAGGTCGAAGGCGTCGATGCCGCTATAGCGCCACACCTCTTCGCCTTCGGTGGGAATGCTCGAGGCGGCAAAGCGCTGCCAGGCGTCGGCGCGACGCCGCACCAGCCATTCGGGGCCCCCAAGTGCCGAGGACGCGTCGGCGGTGAAGGTGGTCAGGGGGTTCCCTCTCTCGAGCTCATCGAACGGCCATGGGCACGGGGCGTGCACGGGGACGCGCCCTGCCACTCATCCTACCGGGGTCACGCTCCCCCTCCTCCGAGGGAGGATGGCCGGCGCGGTGCCTGGAGCAGGCACAGGACGAGCCGGCTCAGCCGGGTCCTAATGTGGGCGCCATGCCCGACTCCGACGTGCTCTCGATCGAACGCGACGGTCACGTCGCCACCCTCTGGCTCGACCGGGCCGAGGCCCGCAACGCCATGGGACCGGCGTTCTGGGACGAGCTGCCCCTCGCCATGGCAGAGCTGTCCGACGACCGCGCCGTGCGCGCCGTCGTCATCGCGGCGCGGGGCCCCCATTTCAGTGTCGGGCTGGACCTCAAGGCCATGGCGGGGATGCTGACCGGTGCCGACGCCGACGAGGCGCCGGCAGGGGGGAACGGGAGCGCGGTGGCCCGTCAACCCTCCATGGCGTCACGGGCGGTGACAGCGCGCCAGGGCATCCTGCGCATGCAGTCCTCGGTGACGTCGGTGGCCCAATGCCCGAAACCGGTCATCGCCGCCATCCACGGGTACTGCATCGGGGGCGGCGTGGACGTCGTGTCGGCATGCGACATCAGAGTGGCGAGTGCCGATGCCGTCTTCTCGGTGCGCGAGACCCGGGTCGCCATCGTGGCCGACCTCGGGAGCTTGCAACGGCTGCCGGGCATCATCGGCAAGGGGCACGTGGCCGAACTGGCCCTGACGGGCAAGGACATCTCGGCTGACCGGGCCAAGGAGATCGGCCTGGTGAACGACGTGTTGCCCGACGCCGATGCCGCACTGGCGGCGGCACATCAGCTGGCGGGCGAGATCGCCGAGAATTCGCCCCTGGCGGTGCAGGGAACCAAGGCGGTCCTCGCCGCCTGCGAGGACAAGTCGGTGGCCGAGGGCCTGGACTACGTGGCGACCTGGAACGCCGGGTTCCTCGCCTCCGACGACCTGATCGAGGCCATGACGGCGTTCATGGAGAAGCGCCCACCGCAGTTCAAAGGACGCTGATCGGCACCTGGCGGGCACCGGCGCCCCCGGGGGCGAGCATCAGCGGCGCCGCCACGGCCAACGGCGGCGGCCGCCGTTGCCCGGTCCGTTGGTGGCATTCCGTTTGGAGCCCTCGCTCTTCTGGACCTCGGCGAGGGTCTGGGGCACGACGGCGTCGACGATGTCAGAGGCTTCTTCGAGCAATCGCACCACGTCGGGGCCGCCCGGGCCGGGCTCGTCCTCGATGGCAGGCTCCACCAGGGTGCCGTGCTGCCATCCCACGTCCGCCAGTCGCGGCGCGTAGGAAGAGCAGTCGTCGGGACAGCGCCACGGCGCCTCGGGGGCGAGGTCCAACTCGCAGAAACGCACGACTTCGCCGGTGTCGTAGGAGCGGCTCTGGAAGTGCTTACACCCCTCACGCATGGGCACAGCACCAGCCTCCTCTCCGTCGACCGACCACGTGGAGGCGCCCGGCGATGCCCGACCGGTTCAGCCGACAGCGCCCTCCATCTGCAATTCGATGAGCCGGCTCCACTCGACCGCGTACTCCATGGGCAGCGTGCGGACGACGGGCTCGATGAATCCGTTCACGATCATACTCATGGCCTGGCTCTCGGACAGGCCGCGGCTCATGAGGTAGAAGAGCTGGTCTTCGCCCACCTTCGACACCGTGGCCTCATGGCCGATCTGGGCGTCACGTTCGGCGACCTCCATGTAGGGCTTGGTCTCCGACGTCGACTCCTCGTCGAGGATGAGGGCGTCGCAGCGGACGAAGCTCTTGGCGTGCTTCGCCCCTTCCTCGACCCTGACCAGGCCGCGGTAGGTCGACAGGCCGCCGTCCTTGGAGATGGACTTCGACACGATGGTCGACGTCGTCTCGGGGGCGACGTGGATCATCTTGGCGCCCGCGTCCTGGTGCTGCCCCGGTCCCGCATAGGCGACCGAGAGCACTTCACCCGACGCCTTGGGCCCCATGAGGTACACCGACGGGTACTTCATCGTGAGGCGGGACCCGATGTTGCCGTCGATCCATGCCACGTGCGCCTCGGCCTCGGCACGGGCCCGCTTGGTCACCAGGTTGTACACGTTGTTCGACCAGTTCTGGATGGTGGTGTAGGTGATGCGCGAACCCTGCAGCGCCACCAGCTCCACCACCGCTGAGTGCAACGAGTCCGTGGAGTACACCGGCGCCGAGCACCCTTCCACGTAGTGGACCTCGGAGCCCTCATCCGCGATGATCAGCGTCCGTTCGAACTGGCCCATGTTCTCGGCGTTGATCCGGAAGTACGCCTGCAGCGGCATGTCCACCTTCACGCCGGGTGGGACGTAGATGAACGAGCCGCCGGACCACACCGCCGAATTGAGAGCGGCGAACTTGTTGTCGTTGGGCGGGATGATCGTCCCGAACCAGCGCTTGACGATGTCGGGGTACTCGCGCACGGCTGTATCCATGTCACAGAAGAGCACGCCTAGGGACTCGAGGTCGGCCCGGTTGCGGTGGAACACGACTTCGGAGTTGTGGACAACGAACCCCTCGGCGACGAAGTTGTGGTGTCCGCTCACCTCGACGTCGAAAACAGACTCGACCCCCACTGCCTCGATCGACTCGATCTTGACGAATCCCAGCATCTCACTGGTATGGGCCCGGAAAACGGTTCCTTTGGCCGTCCGGTAGGTGTGGGCGTACTGACGGCGGCCGAGCCGGTCGCGGCGACGCGGTGAGCGTGCCGGCAGCTGGTCGAACCGCCCGCTCAACCTGAGGTGGTATGCCTGCATGATCCGATCCCGGTCGAAGGGGTGCCGGTTGCGGACCTCGATGACACGGCTGCTCCCGATGCCGCACAGGGCGAGCAGCTCCTTGAGCTGGGACAGCAACTCGGCATTGGCGCTGCAGAACACGGCGTCCTTGGACGTCGGGTGGTCCCGCACGTAGCCGTCGGAGTCGAGCAATCCCGCGATCAGCGCCAGACGTTGGGAGCGGGGCAGGCCGAAGCACCAATCCGGGAGCCGCTTGGTATGTGAGGTTCCCCCCAGGCCGTTGAGCTCGACGAACTCGGCGAGGGCCGCCGTCCCCTTCCCCCGGAGGCGAAGTCCGTCCGAGGCCAGCGCCAGCTCGATGCCGAACAGATCCCGCGTCACGCGCCGGATCTCCGCCACCAGTTCCTCGTCGGTCCTGTCCACCGCGATCTCGACGACGGGATAGGCGCCCTGCTTCACATAGCCGTCGCCCAGGTACACGCCTGCCCACCAGCACAGGTCGTCGGTCGTCGCCGTCGGGAACCGCGCCCCCTCGGGCCGGTCGGGAGCCAACAGCGCCGCCGGCCGGCCGAAGTCAGGGACGTCGGTGGCGATCGCGACCAGGTCACCCACCTCGAGATCCTCGACCGGGACCCAGGTGGCATGAAACCGGGCGTGCTTGGCCCCCTCACGGCGCTCGTCTCGCAGGACGAGGAACGGGTGGTTGGACGAGGCCCCGATCGTCCGGCCTCGAGCCGTGATCTCGAAGATCTCCTTCTCGCCCGAGCACCGATGCCCGACGACCCCGGCCACGACGATCTCCTTGGACGCCTCGTCCAAGGAGAAGACCTCGTCCCCCGGCGCCAGCTCCTTGATGGGGCGCATGCCCGATGTGGTCCACACGCGCGTCGACCCGCGCAGGCACTCGTACTGTGCCGTCACGCCCGCCAGGTACTTGCGCTCGGCTTCGGGGATGCCCAGCTTCTCGTAGGTCGTCTTGATGGACTCGGGGAGCGCGTCCCAGTCCTTGACCTGGCCTTCGGTCGGCTTCACGTAGTAGTAGATGTTGTCGAAGTCGAGATCGGGCATGTTCACCGCGAACCACGGCGCCATGGGCCTGGCCATGAAGCGCTTGAGGGCCTTCAAGCGGAAGTTGCGCATCCACTCGGGCTCGCCCTTCATCTCCGACATCTCGCGGACGATCTCCTCGGAGAGGCCCTTCTTCGGTTTGAAGACGTAGTCCTCGACGTCGCTCCAGCCGAGCTTGTACCGACCGAGATCGAGATCCTGTGTCGTCATCGTCACCTCTTGTCCTGACCGGCAGGTCGGGCACACCGGACCAGGTCCTCGGGGCTGCCCAGGAGGATTTCCCCTATCTAGATAGTAACAACCCCCGTGCGGTGGAGCGACCACGGGGAGGCCCGTCTGGGATCATCCTGCGATGACCTGTCCCGATCCCGGCCCGGCCCCCGAGCAAGGCCCACCGGTCGCCCCCCGCCGTCCCGCGGTCCTCGAGGCCCACGGGGACCGCCGGGTCGACGACTGGTTCTGGTTGCGCGACCGCGACGACCCCGAGGTCCTCTCTCACCTGCGAGCCGAGAACGGGTACACCGCGGCCCGGACGGCGCATCTCGCCGGGCTGCGCCAAGCCCTGTTCACCGAGATCAGGGGGCGCATCGTCGAGACGGACCTCAGCGTCCCGGTGGCCAAGGGTCCGTGGTGGTACTACGAGCGCACCGTCGAGGGTTCGGCGTACGTCATCCACTGCCGCCTCCCCGTGGCGGGCCCCGGACGCGCCGCCACCACTCCCCCCGTCGTGGACGTCGGGGGCAGCCCCGACGAAGTGGTGCTCCTCGACGAGAACCGCCTGGCCGAGAGCCACGCCTATCTCGACGTCGCCAACCTGGACGTGAGCCCGGGCCACTCCAGGCTCGCCTACGCCACCGACACCACCGGGGACGAGCGCTTCACGCTGCGGGTGCGCGACCTCGGGACCGGCGAGGACCTGGCCGACACCATCGAGGGGACGTCGTACGGGGTGGCATGGGCCAACGACGACGCCACCCTCTTCTACACGCGGCCCGATGCGGCCAACCGTCCCTACCAGCTGTGGCGACACCGCGTGGGAAGCCGCCCCGCCGAGGACACCCTCGTACTGGAGGAGCCCGACGAGCGATTCCACCTCGGCGTGGGGCGGACCAAGGACGGCGAGTACGTGATCGTGGAAATGCACTCCAGGGTCACCTCCGAGGTGCGCGTCGTCCCCGCCGACCAGCCCGACGCAGTCCCCAGGACCGTGCAACCGCGCTCACAGGGGATCGAGTACGGCCTGGAGCATCACCGGGGAACCTTCATCCTGATCACCAACGACGACGCCGAGAACTTCAAGGTCGTGGCCACCCCGGTCCACGACCCGTCCCGGGAGGGCTGGACCGAGCTCATCCCCCATCGCGCCGAGGTGAGGATCGAGGGCCTCGACGTCTTCGCCGGCCACGTCGTCGTCTACGAGCGACGACAGGGGATGGCGCGCATCAGGGTGATCGTGCTCCCCGAGGACGGGCCCCGCTGGGACCGGGAGCTGCCCGAGGGATACCTCGTCCCCTGCCCCGAGATCCCGTCGTCGTCGTGGGGCGGGGCCAACCCCGAGTTCACGAGCAAGGCACTCCGTTACGAGTACTCCTCACTGGTCACTCCCCGTTCGGTCTACGACCTCGATCTCGACAGCGGGGTCGCCGTGCTGCGCAAGCGTCAAGAGGTGCTCGGCGGCTACGAGCCGGAGCGCTACGCCACCGAACGGCGATGGGCCGTCGCCCCCGACGGCACCGACGTCCCCGTGTCGATCGTCTACCGCAAGGACGTGGCGCGCGACGGCACTGCCCCTTGTCTGGTGTACGGCTACGGCGCCTACGAGCATTGCATCGACCCGGTCTTCTCGTCGCTGCGCCTGAGCCTCCTCGACCGCGGCTTCGTCTTCGCCATCGCGCACGTGCGGGGCGGAGGAGAGCTCGGGCGCCGCTGGTACGAAGAGGGGAAGCTGCTGGCCAAGCCCAACACCTTCACCGACTTCGTGGCGTGCGCCCGCACGCTCGTCGATGACCGATGGACCGCGGCCGACCGTCTCGTGGCGCGGGGCGGGTCGGCCGGCGGCCTGCTGATCGGAGCCGTGGCCAACCTGGCGCCCGAGTTGTTCCGTGCCATGGTCGCCGAGGTGCCCTTCGTCGACTGCCTGAGCACGATGATGGACGACACCCTTCCGCTGACGGTCATCGAATGGGAGGAGTGGGGGAACCCCGCCGACGATCCGGCGGTGTACGCGGTGATGAAGTCCTACACCCCCTACGAGAACGTGCGACCGACCCGCTACCCCGGCCTCCTGGTCACCGCCGGGCTCGAGGACCCGCGCGTGGGCTACTGGGAGCCCGCCAAGTGGGTGCAGAAGCTCAGGGCGGCGGATCCGAGCGCAACGGTGCTGCTCAAGACCGAGCTCGACTCGGGGCACGCCGGCCCTTCGGGCCGCTACGAGGCCTGGCAGGACGAGGCCTTCGTCCTTGCCTTCGTCCTCGACGCCGTCGGCCTCGACACCTGACGGGGGGAAGACCCGCGCTCAGGCAGCCTGGAAGGTCAGGTCGAGTGGCGAGCGGAAGCTCGTCGGCAGCTGCACCTTTCGCCCGTTCATCGTCACGGCGGCGTCGCTGGGGGCACCGAGGCGAACCACCATCGTTCCCGAGGCGGAGATCGAGTGGGAACCCCCCGCCGCGATGGTGCCGGTCCACACGACCTTTCCCGTGGTCCCCGCTGTCGCCATGACCCAGCACGGCGCCGATGCGCCGATGGCGACGGTGTAAGACGACGATGGCGCACCGTAGGTGGCGCTGTACGCCGTGGCGGCTGTCGGCGTGATCTCGTTGGAGGGCACGGTGGCGGTCGGCACACCGCCGGACGTGATGACGGGGTGGGACGGGGGTGACGTCGTGTGCGACGGGCTGTGCGAGCCCCCCAACACCAGCACGCTCCCGACGACGGCGCCGACGAGGACCACCGTCGTCCCCGCCACGATTCTCGCCCGGCGCACACGGGCTCGCCCGTCGCGTCGGGCTTGCTCGGCGGCTCCGGGGAGCCGCCCCGCCGTGCGTCGTGAGGCGGATGCCGAGACCGGTGCCGTCCGGGACGGACCGCTGACGGCCTCGTCGTCGAACACCACCGTCTCGCGCACCGCGCCCGGGACCTTTGCCGATTCCCGGGTCGAGGCGGGAGACGTCGTCGGCTCGCGGGGCCACCTCGCCAACACCGCACCCTGCCGCGCCGGCGCCGACCCCTTGGAACGAGCCGCGCCGTTGTCGGATCGAGGAGACACGCGGTCGCCCTGGGGACGGCTGTCTCGTCCCGACTCGGGGGGAGGTTTCGGTGCCGGGCCGCCCTTCGTCGCGGCGCCGCGACGCCCCGGGATCGGCCACACGGACTGTTGCCGGCGATCCGCCACGGTGCGAAGGGTCTCGAGCGTGTGCTGGTGGTGCTGCACCGACTGGCGCTCGTCGGCGCCGCGGTGCCACGTCACCCCCGCCACGATGGCCGCGACGAGGGCCATCACACCGAGGAGCACGACGGTCGTCATCACTACCATTCAACCGAACGCAGCGGCCCTTGGGTACCTCGGGTTTCACCCGGCCTTCTCTGCGATAACGCCCTGCGTGAGGTCCCCCTCACGAGAGGTCGTCCGATCTCCCGGGATCCCCGTGCTCGGGCTCGGAGGCGTCCCCGGGGGAAGCCCCGCCAGGAGTCAGAACTGGGGCATGGCCGGGAACGCGTACTCGGCCGGTGCCTGCCGTGGGGGGTCGCGGCGGGCCAGGGCGGCGGCGATCGTTGGGCCCAGTCGCTCGGCTTTCACCTTCTCGGTCTCGTCGGCGCGCTCGCGAAATTCGGGCATGACCTCCCGCGCGAAGAGCTCCATGGACTCGCAGATGTGTTCGTGACGGTTCCGGCCTGCCTGGCTCACGAAGATCAACTGGTCGACACCGGCGACTTCGTACTCGCGTACCAGCGCCCTGATCTGCGACGGGGTTCCCACCGCACCCCGCAACGATCCGAGACCGTGTTCCATGAGCTGGGCACCAAGCTGCTGGCCGGTCTGGGCGGCGATGTCGCGACTGAAACCGAAACGGTCGCGGTTCTCCTCGAACTCCTCCCACACGTCGGTCACACCCGGCCTGTGCATCCCGAACACGTAGTAATGGCCGAGCGAGTACCCGAAGAAGTGACTGCCGTCGAGCCCGCGGTCGATGGCGACCGACTCGTCCCCGTGGCACATGAGCGGGAGCACACACGCCAGGCTGGCGTTGACGGCGAAGCCGGCGGGGACACACTCCTCCGAAGCGATCGTGGCGTAGTAGTCGTCCACCCACGCCTTGGCCTCGTCGGCCTCGACGAATGAGAAGGTCAATGCCCCGATCCCCAAGGTGGCGGCCAGATGGATGGTGTCGCGGCGGCTACACGCCACCCAGAGCGGAGGATGCGGGTGCTGGAGCGGTTTGGGGACCAGGTTCCGGGGAGGCATCTCGACGAACCGGCCCTCGTACCCGGCGAAAGGCTCCTCGACCATGAGGCGTGTCACGACGTCGAGGGCCTCGCGCCATTGCTCGCGTTTGGTGGCCCGCTCCACGCCGTATCCACCCAGCTCCGCTTCCGAGCTCGACTCACCGGTGCCGAAATCGACACGGCCGTCGGACACGAGGTCGAGGGTGGCGATCCGCTCGGCCACCCTGGCGGGGTGGTTGAAGCCCACCGGCAGCTGGACGATGCCGTGCCCGAGCCGGATGTGGCGCGTTCGCTGGCTGGCCGCAGCCAGGAACACCTCGGGCGCCGAGGAGTGCGAGTACTCCTCGAGGAAATGGTGTTCGACCTCCCAGACGTAGTCGAAGCCCAGGTGGTCGGCCAGCTCGACCTGCTCCAGGGCTTCCTTGAGGAGACGGTGTTCGGCGTCGTCGTCCCACGGACGGGGTAACTGGAATTCGTAGAAGATGCCGAACCGCACGAAGTCGCCTAGCCGCGGTGCTCGTGCTCGAGCATGGCGTCGACGAGGCGCTCGACCAAGGCCCGGTCGCGCTCGGAGAGCCGGCGCAGCTTCACCGAGAGGAGTGACCCGTCGTCTTCGACCCGGGAGGTGCCTCCCACCGGTCCCACCGACGGCCGCGGTTGGCGCGCCGGACGGCCGATCCGGGCCAGCACGTCCTCCACCGGGACCTCCAACGCTCCCGCCACCCGTTCGAGGACGTCCGCGCTCGGATTGGGCAGCAGGCGAATGGCACCGATGGCCTCTTTGCGGCCCGTCTCGAGGTCCCGCCACAAGGTCTCGGGGACTTTGGCCCGTCGGGCGGCATCGCGACGCCGCAGCCCGCGCTGCTCGCGCTGCTCGGCGAGCCAGCGCCCGAACTCGACCCACTGCTGCGATTCGTCCACACTGCCAGCGTGCCGGTTCTCGGCCCACGAGTCCAGCCGGTCCGCACCCCGCGCTCCGTGTGACAACGACGCGGTGTCGGGACCGTGCCGCGCCACCATCTCCCCCTAGGTGCGAAGGCCGTAGCGGGGTCTCAGAGCGGGGTCGATCTCGGCGCGTCGGGGGTTGGACTGGTCGCGCGTCGACAGCACGGGCGCGTCGACTCCCCACTCGGCGCCCACGTCGGGGTCGTCCCAGGCCACACCCAGCTCGTCGTGGGGGTTGTAGTAGTTGTCGACCAGGTACCACAGCAGGACGTCGGTGAGTGACGCGAACCCGTGGGCCACCCCCGGTGGGATGAACACCCCGTTGTCGCGGTCGCCGTGGAGGTCGAGCGCCAGGGTGGCCCCCTCGGTGGGAGAGCCGACGCGCAGGTCGTGGAGCACGACCCGGGCCGTTCCGCGCAACACGTACCAGTAGTCCGCCTGGTGGAGGTGGTAATGCAGGCCGACCACGGCGCCGGCGTCCTTCTCGGAGCGGTTCCCCTGCACCATCTCACGCCCGAGAGGGAACCACGATCGGCGGTACGTCTCGACGAAACGGCCGCGTTCGTCGCCATGGACGTCGGGTTCGACGACGATCACGTCGCCAATGGCATCGGAAGGAGTGATCCGGGGCATTTCGAGAGGCTAATCGCCCGTCACCGACGGGATCGAGGTCGGAGGCGGCGGGACCGGAGGCACTACGGCTCGAAACGCCCGAAACCCCCCCGGTAGTAGATGAGAGGCCGCCCCCGGCGCACTCCCATGCCCAGCACGGCGCCCAGGACGAGCTCGTGGTCGCCGGCTTCGTGGGCCAGCTCGAGCTCGCACTCCACCCACGCCAGGGCCCCGTCGAGCAAAGGGGCACCGTTGGCTGCCGGGCGCCAGCCCACTCCCGTGAATTTGTCGCCGCCCGAGACGGCGAAGTCCCGGCTCAGCGCCTCCTGGTCCTCGGCGAGGATGTTGACGCAGAAGGCCCCGGCGGCGGCGATGCGCGGCCAGCTCGTGGAGCTCTTGCCCGGCGCGAGCGCCACCATGGGCGGATCCAGCGACAACGACGTGAACGCCTGGCACGTGAAACCGACGGGCTCGCCGCCCTCCATGGCCGTGACGATCGTGACACCGGTGGCGAAATGGCCGAGAACCTCGCGGAACCGCCCCGTATCGAACGTGGGCGCGCCCGTCGCCTGCAGATCGTCACCTCCGGATTCGACAGCCCCGCCCCCCGCCTCCACCGCTTCGCCCATCACGTCCCCCGTCGTTCGTCGCCGTCAGGCCCTGGTCCTCCTCGGCGTCGCCCGAGCCCTCCGGGTCGGTCAGGGGCGGCCGAGATCGATCGCCAATCCTTCCCTGGCGGAGATCACGCCGTCGAGACGGCGGGCGTCGTCGGTGGCCCGAGCCTCGCCCAGCAACCGGTCGAGGTCGTCGTCGGTGTGCCGAGGGTCGTGGTGGAACAGCGCCAATCGGCGGGCCCCGGCCTCGGCCGCGACGTGCACCGCGTAGCCGATCGTGGAGTGTCCCCACGTGGCCTTGGCCCGGAACTCCTCCTCGGTGTACTGCGCGTCGTGGATGACCAGGTCGGCGCGGTCGCACAGCTCGAGGACCGCCGCGTCGACCTGGGCGCGGTCGTCGGGAGCCTGGTGATCGCTCACGAACGCCACGGTCGACTCCCCGTCCTCGATCCGGAACCCGAGCGTGGTCCCGACGTGGGGGACCTGCCGGACCAGGACCTTGGCCGAGCCGACGGCGACGAGGTCGTCGGTCACCTCGTTGAACTCGATCTTCCCCTGGAGCTCCTTGACCTGGACGGGGAAGAACGGGGGCTTCACCACCCGGTCGATGATGTCGTGCAGGGAACCGCCGTCCTGGGGTGGGCCGTACACGTCCATCCGGCCTCCCTCGCGCAACAAGGGCGTGCAGAACGGGAGGCCGATGATGTGGTCCCAGTGCAGGTGCGTGAGGAACGCGGTGACCTCGACGGGATGGTGGAGGCCGTTGCGCTCCTCGAGCACGTGCCCGAGGGGGCGCAGGCCGGTGCCCAGATCGAGGACGATCGGGGCTTCGTCGCCGATCTCGACGGCCACACAGGCGGTGTTGCCGCCGTAGCGAAGGTACTGCTCGCCCGAACACGGACACGAGCCCCTCACGCCGAAGAATGTGACTCGCAGCGGACGACCCCCTCCCCCTCGGTCCTACAGCGCCTGTCGACCTCGCCCCCATGCGGCTCGGGTCAGGCTCAATCCACTTATGCCCGGTTTCGGGCGACACTACTCTGCGCCCATGCAACCGCGGGCGGTAACTGTCAACGGCATCGAGTTCTCATACCTTGAGTCCGGGCCACCTGAGGGCCCCCTGGCACTGTGCCTGCACGGCTTCCCCGACAGCGCCCACACCTGGCGCCATCTCATGCCGGCACTGGCCGCGGCCGGCTACCACGTGGTGGCCCCCTGGATGCGGGGCTACGCGCCCACGGGGATCCCCGGGGACGGCGTCTACCAGGTCGGTGCGTTGGCTGTGGACGCATCGGGCCTGCACGAGGCCCTCGGGGGGGACGAACGGGCCGTGTTGGTGGGCCACGACTGGGGCGCCTACGCCACCTACGGGGCGGCGGCGTTGCACCCCGAGCGGTGGCGGCGCATCGTCGCCATGTCCGTCCCGCCCCTGGCCGCCTCGGCGTCGTCGTTCTTCACCTACGCCCAGATGAAGCGCAGCTTCTACGTCTTCCTCTTCCAGACGCCCCTGGCCGAGATGGCGGTGAGCGCGGACGGCCTCGAGTTCCTCGACCACCTGTGGGCGGACTGGTCACCGGGGTACGACGCTGCCTGGGATCTCGCCCGCGTGAAGGCCTCCATCGGCGACGCCGCCAACCTCTCTGCCGCCATCGGCTACTACCGGGCTCTGTTCGACCCCACCTTCCAAAGCCCCGTGTATGCCGCCGCGCAGGCGGCCTCGGCGAGCTCGCCCCCCCAGCCCACGATGTACCTGCACGGGACCCGAGACGGGGCGATGGGCATCGACTCCATCGGTGACGTCGGGTCGGTGTTGTCGGAAGGCTCCGAACACTGGATCGTCGAAGGTGCCGGGCATTTTCTGCACCTCGAGCAACCCGAGGTCATCGGCCGCCACGTGATTCGCTTCCTGGGAGCTTGAGCTCCGTCCCGACGCGCCGAGCCCGGTCCTCGGGCACCGGTCGCCCGGGTCAAGGAAGCACGAGGACATTCCCTGGGCCGCGGCGCGCCAGACCCTCGGCGACGAGATCGTCGGCCACGCGCCGAGCGCGCTCGGGATCCTCGGGCCAACCGCATGCGACGCGAACCCGTGACGGGGGGACCGGGCCCCTGCGCAAGGCGTCGACGAGGCGTCCCCGACCTTGTCGGTCCGATCCCTCGAAGCGGGCTTGGCGCGAGCCGCCGGTGGCCGGGTCGGGCACTCGTGGTGCGGCGTTGAGCCACCTGCAGCTGCGCGACAGCGGGCACCGGCCGCACGCCGGCGCACGAGCCGAGCACAGCGCGGCCCCGAGCTCCATGAGCGCCTGGTTCCACTCCCATGCCCTCGCCACCGGCACCAGCGAGTCCGCCAGGGATTGGGCGGCACGCGGTGAAAGCGGCGTCCCCGCCACAGCCCGAGAAAGCACCCGCGCCACGTTGACGTCCACGACCGCCTCGTGCCGTTCGAATGCGAACACCAGGACCGCCCGCGCCGTGTACTCCCCGACGCCGGGAAGCGAACGCAGGGCGCGCAGATCCGCCGGCACGACTCCCCCGTGCCGTTCGCAAATGGCCTGTGCCGCCTGGTGGAGATGGCGGGCACGTCGGTTGTAGCCGAGCCCGGCCCATGCGTCGACCACGGCGCCGAGGCTGTCTTGCGCGCAGGCCGACGCGGTGGGAAACCTCTCGAGAAAGCGGATATAGGGAGAGACGACGCGACGCGCCTGGGTCTGCTGCAGCATGACCTCGCTCACGAGCACGGCCCACGGATCACGCGTCTTGCGCCACGGGAACGGGCGCAAACCGGATCGGCCGAATCGGAGCACGCCACTTCGGATCCGGCGCAGGACCGGCGCCGCGGGCACCGGGAATACTGGGGTCAATCCCAGACGTCGTCCCCGTAGGGACGGCGGCGCACCGGAGCAGACTCGCGCTTCCACACCATGACCTTGCGGCGGAAGAAGCACACTTCCTCGCCCCGTTGGTTGAAGCCCTTCGTCTCCACCGTCACGATGCCACGGTCGGGTTTCGACGAGGACTCCACCTTCCCTACCACGCGGGTCTCGGCGTAGATGGTGTCGCCGTGGAACGTGGGGTACCGGTGGACGAGGGACTCGACTTCGAGATTGGCGATGCACGAGCCACTGACATCGGGCACGCTCATCCCGAGCACGAGCGAGTACACGAGGTTCCCGACGACGACGTTCTTGCCGTGCACCGTCTCGTGCTCCGCGAACCACGCATTGGTGTGCAGGGGATGGTGGTTCATGGTGATCATGCAGAAGAGATGGTCATCGGCTTCGGTGACCGTCTTGCCCGGCCAGTGCCGGTAGACGTCACCGGCCTCGAAGTCCTCGAAGTAGCGGCCAAAGGGTCGGTCGAAGACGGTCACGACGCCATCCGTGGCCGCGTCGTGAACCCGAGCGCCCAGTCCGCTTCCGACTCTCCGCCGATGGACAGGCGCCACGTGTAGCGGTTGCCGGGCTCGAGTGGCAGCGGACCGAGGTTGACCGCCAACGCCACGTCGATGGGCGTCCCCAGCGGAACTGTGGTGGGGCGCACGACGTTGAATTCGCCCCGCACCTCCACCGGGTGGGTGCCTTCGGGCGTGTCGACCATGACCGGTCGGCCGTCCGCATCCTCGAGGTAGAGCTCCCAGTGGTGCACCTGGTCGGCCTCGTGCCAACCGACGTCGATCTTGAGAGCGATACCCGAGGGCATCGGATCAGGCCCCGTCAGGGACCATCCTCCCCCCAACACGAAGAGCTTTCCGTCGGCGACCTGCGCCGCGTCGCACAAGAGCATCGTGACCTTCACGCCTGGCAGGCTACAACCGGTAGCGTCTTGGCTCGTGCCGGACGCCCTGCGCGACGACGTCTATCGGCGGCCTTTGGCCACCGCGCTCGAGCGTCTGGCGGTCGCACCGGGATGGCGATGCGTCGACGTGGGCGCGGGAGGAGGGGACGTGTCGGTGGCACTCGCAGAGATCGTGGGCCACGAAGGGCGCGTCTACGCCGTGGACAGCGATCCACGCGCTCGCGACGAGGTCGCGTCGGCGGCGGCGGCGTTCAGCCAGGTGCTCGCCATCACCCAGGCCGGTGAGGATTTGCTCCTGCCCGAAGCGGTGGACTTGGCGTTCTGCCGGTTCCTGCTCATGCACGTGGTTGATCCTGCCGTCGTGCTCGGCCGCATGCGCCAGGCCGTGCGCCCCGGGGGGTGGGTGGTCGCCCAGGAGCCCATCACCTCGGCGGGCCGGGTCGGCGGCATCCCCCTGACCATGCCCGACGCCCGACATCCCGACGTGGGAGCGCTGCTGCCCGCGCTGGTGCGGGACGCGGGGCTCGACATCGTCGACGCCTGGGCCGAGGCACCCGCCGGGGTGGGGCCCGGGCCCGTCACCGAGTACCTGGGCTCGCTCACCGAAATCGACCCCGGCGACGAGCCCGTGGTGCTCCCGCCTCTGGTGACGGTGCTGGGTCGGGTGCCCGAGCACGCGGGGGCCGAGCCCCGTTCCCGGCCTCGGTGACCGGCTTCCCCACCCCCGATCTCGAGGCCGCCGCTGCGGCCGTGGCACTGGCGTCGTCGGTGGTGTCGGATGCAGCCCGCCGGCTCGCCGCGGCCGGTGGTGCCGAGGCCGACCAGGTCGTGGCCTACGACCTGGCCCACATGGCAGCGGGGGTGCGGGCCGCCCAAGCGGCGCTGGTCTATGGCGCCACCGGCGCCGACGAGGCCCACATCGCCTGCGTGTTCGTCGCCGATGCCCTGGCCGATCTCGCCGCTCGCGTCGTCGGTCGCGAGGAGGCGTTCGGCACCTCGGGGAGCTGGCTCGACGGCGCCCGCGCCTTCGTCACCAGCTACCGGGACCCTCGGTACGTGGCCTCGCTCCTGGGCGTGGACGGAGACCGCCACCTCGACGCCGACTTCGCCCTGGTGCGCGAGACGTTCCACCGGTTCGCGCAGGAACAGATCCGCCCTCGCGCCGAGCACATCCACCGTGCCAACGCCGACATCCCCGAGGAGATCATCGCCGGCCTGGCGGAGATGGGCGCCCTGGGCCTTTCCATCCCCGAGGAGTACGGGGGGTTCGCCACGGGAGGCGCCAGCGACTACATGGGGATGGTGGTCGCCACCGAGGAGCTGTCCTGGGGGTCTCTGGGCGCCGGTGGATCGCTGATCACGCGCCCCGAGATCTTGAGCCGCGCCCTCGTGGCCGGCGGCACCGCCGCACAGAAGCAGGCGTGGCTGCCGAGGCTGGCGACAGGAGAGGTGATGAACGCCGTCGCCGTCACCGAGCCGGACTTCGGCTCGGACGTTGCGGCCATCGTCACCGCGGCCACACGCACCGAGGGCGGGTGGCTGGTGAACGGGGTGAAGACATGGTGCACCTTCGCCGCTCGCGCCGACGTGCTCATGCTGCTGGCCCGGACCGACCCCGACCGCTCCAAGGCCCATCGGGGGCTGACGCTGTTCGTGGTGGAGAAGCCCCGCGGGGAGGGGAGCGGGTTCGTCTTCACCCAGGATCCCGACGCCGACTCCCGCCACGACCCCCCGGGGCGGATGGAGGGGCGTCCCATCGACACGATCGGGTACCGCGGCATGCACTCCTACGAGATCGCCTTCGAGAACTGGTTCGTCCCCGCCGCCAACCTGGTGGGCGGGGAAGAGGGCGTGGGCAGGGGCTTCTACCTCCAGATGGCGGGCTTCGAGAACGGCCGGCTGCAAACCGCGGCCCGCGCCGTGGGGGTGATGCAGGCGGCGTACGAGGCGGCGTACGAGTACGCGGCGAACCGCGTGGTCTTCGGACAGCCCATCGCCGACTACCAGCTCACCAGGACCAAGCTGACCCGCATGGCCGTCCTCATCCAAGTCGCCCGCCAGTTCGCCTACGAGGTCGCCCGGCTCATGGCCAGGGGGGAGGGGACGCTCGAGGCGTCGATGCTCAAGGCGTACGTGTGCCGCGCCGCGGAATGGGTGACGCGTGAGGCCATGCAGATCCACGGGGGGATGGGTTACGCCGAGGAGTTCCCGGTGAGCCGCTACTTCGTCGACGCCCGGGTGCTCTCCATCTTCGAGGGGGCTGACGAGACCCTG
>Ga0116217_10001293_pt1 | contig 24409 bp, 27 predicted proteins | sample Sb_taG_6_FD_89697 | JGI IMG/M metagenome (GOLD analysis project Ga0116217, IMG submission 89697) | Peat soil microbial communities from Weissenstadt, Germany - Sb_50d_4_PS metaG | ecosystem: Environmental > Terrestrial > Soil > Wetlands > Peat | place: Germany: Weissenstadt | collected 2010-09-21 | reverse complement strand
CGCCTGCACCTGCTCGACGATGGCTTCCAGCACCGCGCCCTGGCGCGCGATTTCGATATCGTCCTGGTCACCGCCGAAGACGCGCACGACCGCCTGCTGCCGGCCGGCCGCCTGCGCGAGCCGCTCTCCGCGCTCGCCCGCGCCGACGCCGTGGTGCTCGCCGGCGGCGCCCCGGAGGACGCGTTCCCGCTTGAAGGTAAGCTGGTGTGGCGCGCCCACCGCACCATCGCACCATGCGACCTTCCCACACATCCACTGGCCTTCTGCGGCATCGCCCGCCCACAGAACTTCTTTGTGCAACTGCGCAACGCGGGAGTTGAACTGGCCGCCGAGGCGAGTTTCCGCGATCACCATCAGTACACGGAGAAGGACGTCCGGGATCTGATGGCAATGGCCACTCGCTCCGAGGCCGATGGCTTCGTCACCACGGAGAAGGATGCGGTCAACCTGGGCAGCTACTTCTCCGCCCTGAAGCCGCTGGCGGTGGTGCCGGTGAAGATGGAGCTGGCGTACGTAACAAGCGCGATCGACGCGATGCTCAAGACCATGGCCCAGCGACGCGGAGCGCCAGTGTAGCGCCGGGACGGCGGCTGACGCGCACATTAGGTTTGTAGAGGGGGAACAACTAATGGCACCATTGGAGAGGAGAACGGCTGAGGGAGCGGCATGGCACACATTTTTCTCAGGATCGTTGGCGGATTGCTCGGAATAGCCGCTGCTGTTACTGCCGTCGCAACGGTAATACTTGCATATGTGAATGTGGCGGCGGAAGCTGGGTGGCGCAAGGAGCACTCGCCCTACTTCTGGGGCGAGGTTGGGTACTGTCTGGCGGTACTGGTCGCCGTGGCGGTACTCTCCGGAGTGGCTTACGCCTTTCTGCGATATGCATTCGCAGACCCGCCGCGAAATTGACCCCATTGCCGGCGCTACCTTCCGCGCTCCCGCCGCGCATGAGAGAATCACTCGTTCCTCATGCACAAGCTCTCCAAGCACGCCGAGCGCCTGCTCCGCATCGTGGAGTCGTTTCCCAAGGTCACGGTAACCGTGCTTGCCGACCTGGTGGCCGACGAGTTCATCTTTGGCGAGATCTCGCGGGTGTCGCGCGAAGCGCCGGTGCTGATCCTTAAGCATCGCGAGCGGACCATCGTGCCCGGAGGCGGCGCCAATGCTGTCTACAACCTCGCCGACCTGGGCGTGACCGTGCTGCCGGTCGGAGTGGTGGGCGATGACGAGGCCGGCCGCGGGCTGCTGCAATGCTTTCGCAAGAAGAAGATCCCGCTCAGCGGCATCGTCAAGCTGAAGGGACACACCACGGTCACCAAGACGCGCATCCTGGCCGGACACACGCACACGCAGCGCCAGCAGGTGGTGCGGGTGGACCGCGAGGCGGCGGAGTTGCCGGATGCCGAGGTACGCAGGCGGCTGGCGATGCTGGCGCGCGAGTACGCCGAGGCCTCCGACGCGCTGCTGATCTCCGATTACGGTTACGGCGCGGCCACGCCCGAAATGCTGACCGCGGTGCGCGTGAAGCGCGCGCTGGACGGCATCCCGATCACCCTGGACTCGCGTTATCGGCTGCTCGCTTATTCCGGGGTGACCGCGGCCACGCCCAACCAGCCCGAGGTGGAAGCAATCCTGGGCACCGAGATCGGCAACGACGGCGAGCGTCTGCGCTCGGCCGGCAAAACGCTCATGCAGCGCATGAAGCTGGACTCGCTGCTGATCACCCGCGGGCGGCACGGGATGATGGCCTTCGAGCGCGGCCGGAAACCGGTGGAGATCCCCATCTACGGCAGCGACGAGGTGGCCGACGTCACCGGCGCGGGCGATACCGTGATCGCCGCCTTCACTGCGGCCCTCGCCGCCGGGGCTTCCACCGAAGAGGCGGCGCGCCTCGCCAATTATGCCGGCGGCATTGTGGTCATGAAGCGCGGGACAGCGACGGCGACGCGCGACGAACTGATGAACGCAGTCCGGGGCGAGCACGCGGCTGGGTGATTGCTCTCCCAATGACCCGATCCATGCGCCTCCGTGGTAAAAGTAACTGAGACGATGTCCGCAGACAACAAAGTGCTCGAGCGCAACGCCCTGCGCGAGCGTGTCGCACAGTGGCGGCGCGCCGGGGAGCGCATCATCCTGACCAACGGCTGTTTTGACGTGCTGCACGTCGGCCACATCCGCTATCTGCGCGGGGCCAAGGCGCTGGGCGGGCGCGTGGTGGTCGCGGTCAATGACGACGCCTCGGTCCGCGCGCTCAAAGGTGAAGGACGCCCGCGCATGCCCGCCGCAGAGCGCGCCGAGATCGTCGCCGCTCTCGAACCCGTGGATGCGGTCGTGATCTTTCCCGAGCCGGACGTGCGCGCGCTGTTGCACGAACTCCGTCCCGACATCCACGCCAAAGGCACCGACTACACGGCCGAGACGGTGCCCGAGCGTGACGTGGTGGCGGAATACGGCGGGCGCGTGGCTATTGTCGGCGATCCCAAAGACCACTCCACTTCCGATCTTCTGCGCCAATGGAAAAACTGCTGATCCTGCGCCTGGGCTCGATGGGCGACATCCTGCACGCCCTGCCCGGGGCGGCGGCCCTGCGGCGGGCCTTCCCTTCGGCCACGATCGGGTGGGCCGTCGAGCAGCGCTGGTCGGAGCTGCTCTGCGCCCGCGGCGCGGAGAACGCCGCTGCCGGCGCTCCGGAGAAGCCTCTGGTTGACCGGCTGCACTTCATCAACACCGTGGCTTGGCGCAAGGCGCCGTTCTCGGGCCAGATGTGGAAGGAAGCGTGGTCTGCGATGAGTGCATTGCACGCCGCTCGCTATGCGCTCGCCGTGGACTTCCAGGGCGCATGGAAATCTGCCGGACTCGCCCTGTGGAGTGCGGCGCCGGAACGCATCGGGCTCGACCGTCCGCGCGAGCGTCCGGCAGCTCTGTTCTACACCCGACGCGTGCTCACGACTTCGCCCCATGTTGTCGACCAAGGGCTCGAACTGGCCGCAGCCGCCTCCGGGCAAGCGCCGGGGCCAGCATGCTTTCCTTTGCCGTGCAGCGCAACCAGCGAGAACTGGTGCAACGACGAGCTGCGCCGGCGCGGGCTGCAGGACTTCGCGCTGCTCAGTCCGGGCGGCGGCTGGGGCGCGAAGCTCTGGCCCTCGGAGAGCTACGGCCAGGTTGCCGCTGCCCTGGTACGCGAGGGACTGCCGTCGATCATCAATTTCGGCCCCAGCGAACAAGAACTGGGGCGCGCGGTGGAGCAGGCCAGCGGAGGCGCCGCCCAGCCGCTCTGTTGCTCGCTCGGCGAACTGATCGCTCTCACCCGCCGAGCACGCCTGTTCATCGGCGGCGACAGCGGCCCCATGCATCTGGCGGCCGCGTTAGGGGTACCGGTGGTGGCCATCTTCGGTCCCACCGATCCCGCCCGCAACGGTCCTTACGGGACGCACAGCATCGTCCTGCGCCACGCCGGCAGCGCGACTTCTTACACGCACCACGACCGGCCGGACGACGCTCTGCGCTCAATTCCCGCCGCGGAAGTGCTGCGCGCCGCTCTGCGGCTGCTGGAGACGCACGGTGAGTAGCTGGACCAGGATCGCGCGCCGCATCCGCGTGCCCATGGGATTTGTGTTCGCAGCGTACTACTTGTGGCGGGCGCGGCCTTCCTGGGCGTGCCTGGCCGCGGGCAGCGCCATCGTGGTGATCGGCCTGGCGTTGCGTGCCTACGCCTCCGGATACGTGCGAAAAGCCAGCGAGCTGACTACGGCTGGCCCTTATGCCCACACGCGCAATCCGCTTTACTTGGGCTCGCTGATCATCGCTGCCGGATTCGTGCTGGCGGCCCGCAGCCTGTGGATCGCACTCGTCATGGCCGTAGTTTTCAGCGCCATCTACGTGCCAGTGATGAATTTCGAAGAAAAGTTCCTGCGCTCGCAGTTCCCAGGTTTCGACGAATATGCGCGGCACGTCCCGCGGCTTTTTCCCCGGCTCTCGGTGGCGGCAGGCGCGCACGGTGAATTTTCCTGGGGCCGGTATCGCGGGCATCGCGAGTACAATGCAGTCCTAGGGGCTGCCGCGATTGTGGCGGCCCTCATTTGCAAACTGGTCTGGTGGGGGAGTTGATCGTTTAACCCCGGTGGGACGACCGTCGCCTACAATCCGCGCCGTTTTGGTCGCGCTGCTGGTCTCCGCCGTTCTCACGGGCCAGACGCAGCCACCGCAAGCCTCCGGCCCTACGCCGGGGGCGGTGATCGAGTCCGAATCCCGCATCTCCCCGCCCCCGCCGGGGTACGCGTTCGCCAACGGGCAAACGCTTTCTTACGATGTGGAATGGCGCCTGCTGACCGCCGGCACGGCTACCCTGCGCCTGGATGCCTCGGGCGACGAAGAGCGGATAACCGCGAGCGGCGATTCCACCGGGGTTTTTTCCGTGCTCTATCCCGTCCACGACCGCTTCGACGCCCGGCTCGATCCGCGGACCTTCTGCTCCGCCCGCATCACCAAACACACGGAAGAGGGCTTCCGGCGCCTCGATACCTCGATCCGCTTCGACTACGCCCGGCGCCAGAGCGTGCTCCAGGAAAAAAACCTGAAGACCGGCGCCAGCAAGCAGGACGAGAACGAGATTCCCGGCTGCGGGACCGACGTTGTGTCCGGCATCTTGTACCTGGGCTCGCGGCCGCTTCAAGTCGGCCAAACGTACACCTTCCCACTGAACAACGGGGGCAAGACCAGCGACGTGCGCGCGCGGGTGGAGGGACGGGAGGAGATCAAGACGCCGGCAGGCGCCTTCCACACCGTGCGGGTTCAGCCCGAAGCGGCGAGCGGCGGTGGCAAGAGCAAAGGCCGCCTCTGGATCTGGTATTCCGATGATGCCAGCCATGTCCCGGTTCAGATGCGCGCCCGCCTGTGGTGGGGAACGCTCACCTTGCGGCTGACGCGGGTGGAGAAGAAGTGAGGTGCCTGCCTGGCAGAAATCCGGACTCTATTTCTTGAACTCTTCCTTCCATGCCTCCCACTGGGCCTTGAGCGATGGCAGGATGCTCTGCAGGTTCTTCCGAACGCCCTCACGGGTCGACATTGCATGTGGGAAGGAGACGCCCTATACGCCCCATCTTTCGGACTCAAAAGGGCGCACTTGCTGGAAGTAGCTCTTCTCGCCGACCTCCCAGACTAGTCCCGCACGACTGCCGTCGGGCGCAATCACGAATGCATCCCCCATATCGCATGGTTCTGCGTCGAAATCTGTGATTTTGCCGAAAGTAAAGCCTTCGACTACGACATCGTCGAGCCCCTTCAGGACAGGCCACAAACGCCGGCTCTCCGGGAGAGGCACTCTTTGCGGACGCATCGACAGCAAGGGGTCGGCCCCGCAGCTTGCCAGTCATGACACCAGCATTTGACTCCAAGATGGCGAGAACTGTCTAGGTCCGTGCGATCCCTCTTTGACGGCGCTTACTGCAACCGAAACCGCTCCCGCAAGAGACGCTGCAGGCGGGGCTTGTAGAGGATGTCGTAGGCGAATTCCTTGTCCGGGAACATGGCCAGCGCGGCGTGTTTGGTGTTGGCCACCAGCTCGGACGCCTGTTCGAGGGTCAGGCTGGAATCCTGGCAGATGACCGACATCACCATGCTCATCATGATCTGCAGGCGGCGGATTTTTCGGTTTTCGTCCGCGATTTCGGCCTGACTTTGTGGTTCCTCTCGTCGTTCCGGACTATCCATTCGGCCCCCAGGGTATGGGCGAATCATACAACGGAAATGCGCGCCTTCCCTGCACCGCTGGTGTGCTTCCACGATTACAATAGTAACTGGCACGTGGTACGCGCACCATTCCGGAGGTCCTCATGGATCCCAAGTCGCAGTCCGGCAATGAACCACTGGTAGAGGTTTTCGGCAGCAAGGAAGATTCCGAAGCCCTGGTGGTGCAGGGCCTGCTGGATTCCGCAGGCATCGATTCGGTGATCGTGTCTCTGGATGCGCCGCAGGAAGTCCTGCCGGGCGTGGGTGGCGTGGTGATCCGCGTCGCGGCGGACAAGGCGGAAGAGGCGCGGCGGCTGATCGAGGAATACCGCACCTCAGCCGAACAGTCGCCAGACGACGAGGACGGTGACGACCTCAGCGGTTCGGCAGCCTAGGCTCCACGCCCCGCCCATCCAGATAGAAGGTCACGGCGCCGTGCGTATCGGTGCGGAAGGTGGCGACCTTCGACCCTTCCAGACGCGCCAGGACTTCCCGCCGCGGATAGTCAAACGGGTTGTGAGCGCCCACTGAGATCACCGCGTATCGCGGCCGCACCGCCGACAAGAATTCCGGTGTCGACGACGTCGCGCTGCCGTGGTGTCCGACTTTCAGCAGGTCGGCGCGCGCCTCGCCGCTCGCCGACATCAGCCGCTCGATGCGTTTCTCCGCGTCCCCTTCCAGCAGCGCCGAAGTGTCTCCATAACTCAGCTTGAGCACCAGCGTGTCGTTGTTCTGTGGACGCGGGCCTGGGGTCCAGTCGCGCGGCGGCGCCAGCACTTCGACGCCGGCTCCCCCAAAGTCGAAGCGGGCTCCCTCGCGAAATTCCTTCAGCTCGATCGCCTGCCGGCGCGCGTCGTCGAGCAGCGCGGCCAGCTCCGGGCTCTGCGGCTGCACGCTGAACCACAGCTCGCGGGGATGAAAGTTGGCGATGACGGCGCGCATCCCTCCCATGTGGTCGGCGTGCGCGTGGGTGATGGCCACGGCATCCAGGCGCGCCATGCCCCGCGACCACAGGTAGGGCGAGACCACGTCCTCGCCCAGATCGAAGTTCGACCGCGGTTGGCCGGTGAGCCCGCCGGCATCCACCAGCAGGGTCCGGCCCTGCGGCGAAACCACCAGCAATGAGTCGCCCTGTCCTACGTCCAGCGCGGTAACCTCGAGCAGGCCGGAGCGCACTTGCGGTGTGGGAGGTACGAGCGCGATCCAGGCGGAAGCGGCGAGCATAGCTGGCAGCCCCGCCACAGCCCACACGCGCCGGCGGCGCGCCGCGATCATGGCCAAGGCAAACGCCGCTCCAAATGCCAGCACAGCCAGCGTGGTGGGAGTCGCCACCCGCACTGCGGAAGCCCGCGCGCCGCCCAGCAGCCGGACGCTGCCGGTGATCCCATGGAGCAGCACGCTGGTTAGCGAGGCCGGCAGCCACGCCAGCACCCGCGAAACATAGCTGAACAGCACCGCTAGCATGGCCATCGGAGTCAGAACCGCGGTGAGCGGAACCACGACTGCGTTGGAAGGGACGGCCAGAAGCGCTGCGCGGTGCGCGTACGCCGCCATGGGTGCTGCCATCCCCATCTGCATCAGCGCCGAGATCAGCAGCACTTCGACAACTGCGACCACCGCGCCCGCAGCTCGGGCGACGATCCAGAGTGCCGCCGGCTCCGATTTGCTCCCGGGAATGAACTGCGCCAGCCGCCCCGCAACCAGCCGCAGGTCGAGCCGCCACTGCGCCATCGGTGGCTCCAATTGCTGGTCGTAGTCGGTGGATTCCAGAAACAGGAGCGCCCGCCGGTAGGGCTCCGCAGTGCGCTCCAGGAGCGGCAGCCCGATGCCCGCGATGGCCAGCACGGCGATGAACGTCATCTGGAAACTGGCGTCGAACAGCACCCGAGGATCGAGCAGCAGCAACACCAGCGAGGCGATCCCGGCGGCGTTGAGCGGCGCCCGCGAGTCGCGATAGAACAGCCGGGCCAGCAGATAGATCCAAAGCATGAACGCGGCTCGCAGCACCGGGGGTCCCATGTCGGTGAGTAAGGTGTAGGCGCCGGTGGCCACCATGGTCACCAGGGTGGTGACGCCCTCACCGAAGCACAGGCGGCGCAGCAGCCAGAATACCGGGAACGCCATCAGCCCGACGTTCATCCCGGAAACCACCAGAATGTGAAACGTGCCGGTGCTCTGGAAGCTCTGCCGCGTTTCCCGGTCGATGAGCGAGTGCTCGCCGATCAGCATGGCCGCGACCAGGGGACCGTCGCTCGGCCCCCACAGCAGGTTCATTCGCGCCAGGACGCTGCGCCGCGCCGCCGCGATCCACCCTCCGGCGCGCGATCCGCCGCGGCCCTCGAGCAACTCGATTTCCCCCGCCTTCATCGAGCCGACCGCATCGATGCCCCGGCGCCGCAGGTAGCTTCGCATGTCCATCGCGCCGGGATTGCCATAGTTGCGCGGCCTGCGCAGCGACGCCCGAAAGCGTATCCGCTGCCCGTAACGAAAGACGGTTGGGTGGTCCCCGACAGGGTAATAGGCGGTCAATCGGATTCCACCTCGCGCCACGCGGCCTTGCTCATCGACGGCGGATTCGGCCTCGAGGTCAATCGTCTGTTGCGGGCTGCCGAACGCGCCCTGGCGGAGCGTACCGTCGCGCAGCAAGTGGCCGGTGACGGTGACCGGCCCGCGCTCGCAGAATGCGGCCAGCTCGTTGGGATCGCCGGCCGCGCTTGCGAGTTCGACCGAGAGCGCTCCCATGCACACAAAAGCGCCCAAGGCGAGCGCCACCGCGGCCGCAAAGCGCCGTCTCAGGAAGTACGCGGCCGCGGCCAGGAACGCCGCCGCCGCAATCCACCAGAGCGGTGGCCTCCACGCGTATGTCCCCAGCAGGATGCCGGCCGCGAATGCGAGCGCTGCCCAGAAAACCGGTTGGCGCGTGGCTGGGAGCGATCGCGGCATGCCGAGCGGCGATGATATGCATGCCGGCACGCCCGGCAAGGGGCCATTCGGCCCTAAGCGCTAACGAACGAGCTGGAGCACGCTTTCGATATGGAACGTCTGCGGAAAGAGGTCGACCAAGTGTGCCTCTTCGATGCGATAACCGGATGCCATCAGCACCACCAGATCGCGCGCCATCGTGGCCGGATCGCAGGAAACATACGTGATCCGCGGCGTACCGCTATCCGCCAGCAGTCCCGCCACTCGCTCGCCCAGGCCAGCGCGCGGCGGATCCACGACTGCGAAATCGGCCTTGGCGCCCTCGGGAAGATGGGCCAGGAATTTTTCGGCGGGAACTCGATACCCGGTCACATTCGAGGGGCAGTTCTGTTGCAGGTCGTGGAAGGAGAAGGGAGCGGCCTCGACTGCTCCAACTTCCCGAAAATTCTGCGACAACATCAGTGAGAACAACCCCGTTCCTGCATACAAGTCCAGCGCGTAATCTCCCGACCGGCCTTCGGTCACCAACTCCACCAGCTTGTCCGTGAGGAAGCGGTTGGTCTGAAAGAACGAGCCAGCGCTTACCTGGTAACTAGCGTTCCCGGTCGCATATAGGAGGTGCTGCGCGCCGAAGGTCTCCTGCAACTCGGCCGGGATGTCTTCGCGTTCCAGCGCGCCCTGCGCAGTTGCGTGGAACACGGCCACGCCGGTTATCTCCGGAAGCGCCGCGCGCAGCGCACCCACAAACTGCGGAAGGTCAGACTTGCGACCATGCCGCCAGCCTGTCTCCTGGACGGTAAGCTCTGCCAGAAGCCTGGTGTCGTCGGCATTGGCGAAGAACTCGACCTCGCCTACGTCGGCACTGACCCTGTCCGCGCGTCCCAGCTCCCACAGAGCAGCGATTGCCCGGTTAATGAGTGGCGAGCTGATGGGGCACTGTTCAACCGCCAGCAGCTCGCTCCCGCGCAGCCGGTTGTAGCCCAGCACAAACGGACGCGTGCGGAGCCGCAGGCGCGTGCGGTTGCGGTAATTCCAGGGAGGCGAAGCGTGGACACGAATCTCCTGCGCGAGTTCGAGCTTGGCGACACGGCGGAAAGTCTCACGCAGGATTGCCGACTTGATCTGCAACTGGTGCTCATAGCCGGCGTGCTGGTAGTGGCAACCGCCGCACTGCCCGAAGTGCGGGCAGCCGGGCGCAATCCGGTGCGGCGAAGCTTCGAGGATTTTCTCGGCGCGAGCGCGCGCGAATCCCGGCTTCTGCTCGGTGATCCCGGCCTCAACGCGCTCGCCTTCCAGCACGAACGGCAGGAACACCGCTTTGCCCGGACCCTTCTCGTCCGCCGGCAAGCGCGCCAGACCGTTGCCGCCGTAGATCAGTTTGTCGATGGTGAGAAGCAATTTCGTCGTCGGTCGTTGGTCGTCGGTCGTTGGCCGCAGGCAGCTTTGGCTGACTGCTGAATGCTGAATGCTACATATAAAACAAGCTCAGCCGCGGCAGTCCGTGCCGCTCCAGCAGCATCTTGTGAACGTACTGTTTGTGCAACTGTTCGATCTGCGCGCCGGGCATCTTGCTGCGATAGGGCGCGATCTCGCGGTCGGCCTGTGCGCGGAGCGCCACCAGGTCCTCATCCGGCGTGCCCGCCAGCAGCACGGCGAACAGCTTCTCCTCCATCACCGTCAGCCGGCGCTCCAGGTCTTCAAGCCTGGGGGCGGCGGAGAGTCCCGAGGCCAGGTCCCGCAGCGAGCGCGCCGTCTCCGCCGCCAACGGAAGCGCCGCGTCCGGCAGCTTCGTCTGCTCGATCTGCCCTGCGTTTCGCGCCAGGTAGGCGGCAATCTCGCCTGGGTCGAACGCCGCGCGGTCCCGGGTTTCCGGCGAGGCTACGCCGACCGCAGCTTCCTTCATGTCTTCGGCGGCGGCCAGCACCTCCTGCGAACAGAAAGCCAGGCCGTTGACCTTCCGCTGCGCTTTTCGCGGCCGACGCTCGTAACTCTCGAAAGTGGCGTCGATGCCTCGCAGCACGGCTTCGAGCGGAATGCCGGCAGCCTTCCAGGTCTCGATCAGCGCCCAGTCCAGAGTCGAGAGCAGGAGCATGGTGCCGCGCCGCCGCTGGAAGTGCTCCTCGATCTCGGTAAAGTAGTTGAAGTAATTTTCCATAATCGCTGCAAGCCGCATTTTAAGCGGATTTCCTTGAGTCTGTGGCGCACAGTTGGCGCACACAACCTGTTTTTGGGCCGCTGGAATTCTACGGATTTGAGCGCGGCAGCAGTATTAGGCTACATGACAGAGGCCCAGCAGCAACAGCAACAGAAGATAGAAATCCTCACCGCAACGGAACTCGCCGCCCGGCTCAAAGTCCTGCCGTCATGGGTCGTCGAGCAGAGCAAGCCTAGCCGCACCAGTGACCCGATTCCGACCGTTCGCTTTGGTCGCCATCGCCGCTTTGCGTGGAACAGCAAAGCCATGAACGCATGGCTGCACAGAAGGGGAATAGAATGAAAGGCTACTCATTGCAGAAACACCACGGCAACTGGATCGTCCGCTGGAGCGAGTATAAAGACGGCAAGCGGACGCAGCCGACCCACATCCTCGCCAGCGTGAAGGTTTATCCGAAAAAGAGCGAGGTTGAGCCGCTGGCACAGGAATACATGCAGGGTATCCGCAAGACCCGCACTGTCCGGGCGGGCGCAAGCGTCAAGCAGTTCGTGGACGACGTGTTCTTCCCATCCAATAAGGATCGCCTGTCCATCAACACCGTAAAACTGTATAGGCAGGCGTGGGGCAGGTTGGAGGTGCATCTTGGACACTTGCGGCTGCGTGATGTGCGGACATGCGACGTGCAGGCGGCGCTTGACGCCATCCACGCCGAACGGGGCGAGGAACTGGGACATGCTCTATACATGCACTGCAAGGTGACGTGCTCAGCGATCTTCTCGCTGGCGCTGCGGCTGGGCCATCATCCGGGGCCAAACCCGGAAGGCGGAACGAGCGTCAGGGGTTGGGGGCACAACCACCACCGGGAGAACGCCGCCGCCACGCTGGAGGAAATCAAGCAGCTTCTCATGTTGTTCCCCTCCGGCGACGTTGCGGTCGCTATCGGGATCAACGCATTCCTCGCCTTACGCAAACCGGAAGCGGAGGCGCTATTGCCCGATGATTATGACCCGCAGACTCACCGGGTGCGCATCCACCGGGACACCAAGACCGGCAATGACGAGTGGCTGCCAGTGGTCGCGCCGCTGCGCAAGCTGCTTGAAGGCGGATGGAATCAGATCAACATGCGCCGAGCAGAGCGGGCGATACTCAGAGCCATAAAAGGCACTTCATTGCGCTGGAAGGGATGGTATTCGCTCAGGCGCGGGATGCTCACCAACCTTTGGTCGCTAGGCATCAGAGTTGAGGAGGCCTGTTTAATTCTGAGGAACAGCCCCGAGGTTTGCCGCAAGCACTATCTTCGGTTGGACGCCGCTGTTAGCAAGACGCAGACAATGCAACGGCTGGAAGAAGCATACGACAAAGCGGAAGTCAGGGTGCAGTGACCTAGTGTTTCTTCCGCCAGTTCACATCGACGCCGCGACGGCTCGCTATTCGCTTCCAGAAGGCGTCCTGTAGGGCAAGCAGAAGACGCCGAGAAACCGTTCCGCAGGAAGTGTCCGGGCCGGGGCTCGCCGGACGCTGGGACGCTCCCTCGGCAAGCCCCTCAACGGACGCCTACGCCTTGGCGTACCTCATTGACTCCCCAGCGGGGGACGCAGACTCACGCGGGGCGGTGCTTCCTCCTTCGTAGAACTTCTTGTCGTAGAACATCTTGACCATGGGGTCGGGCTGCGCCGAAGCCCCTCTAGACACCGCCGCTGCACGCGCCATTCGGACAATTCGGGAAATCCCAGCGAGTGAGTATTAGCCCCATGTGCGGCGCATCTACATCCCGACCCTCATCGGTGCCGACGCCCGGCGAATCCCGCTGGCGGATGCATCGGTGCAGTGCGCCGTCACGAGTCCGCCCTACTGGGGTCTTCGGGCATACGAAGGCAACCAGATATCCGTCTGGGGTGGGCTGGAGCACTGCGCCCACGAGTGGGGACCAGAGAAGACGATCAGGCAGAGCCCGCAGCGGGATCACGCGAAAGGCGGCGGGTTTGCCAAGACCCGAGGAACTGAAGCATCGCGGAAACGCATGGCATTCGTTGCCTCCCAAGGACGCTTCTGCAATTTATGCGGGGCATGGTGCGGTTCCTATGGGCTTGAACCCAGCGCTGACCTATACATTGAGCACTCAATTCAAATACTCCACGAGGTTCGTCGTACTCTGCACGACACCGGCGTGGTCTTTTGGAACATTGATGACACCCGGAGAGACGGCACTCTTGCCCTCATACCGGAAAGGCTGTTAATTGCGGCTCAGCAGGACGGTTGGTTCATCCGTTCAAAGATTCCTTGGATAAAGCCGAATCCTATGCCGGAGAGTGTCCGCAACCGCCCCACGGATTGCTGGGAACCCATATTTGTCCTCACCAAGAGTCGGAAGTACTACTGGAACGCCGAGGCATGTCGCGAGCCAGCTACGAGCAAGGACTGCGAAGCCGACGGAATGCGCAACATGCGGAACGTCTGGACGATTCCGCTTCAGCCCTCCAGCAGTAAGCACTGCGCCCCGTTCCCGGAGGAGCTTGCCCGCAAGTGCATAGCGTTGGCGAGCAGAGAAGGCGACTTGGTTCTCGATCCCTTCGGCGGAACGGGGACGACTGGAAAGGTCGCCATGGAACTCGAACGTCGAAGCGTCCTTCTGGATATCAATTACACGGGGAAAGGTGGTTACGAGGCAGTGGCACGGCAAAGATTTAAGGAGTTTCTCGATTCTGCTCGACCCTAGCCCCCGCAAGCGCATCTGGCGGCTGACTCGCAAACGCGGCTAGCTGGACTGCGACAACTTCCCGGACATCCCGTGCTGCGAAGAATGCCACCGGCCCGAGAATTCACTCTACGACCTGCAAGTGTCAGATGCCGCCAAAGGCAAAATCCCAATCCCATGCCTGTGCTGCGCATAGGAACGGGCGTTCGCCGCGTGGGGCGTCATCAAACGTGCCAACAAAGGCGCAGGCCCCAAGTCCGAACGATAACTGCCGCTAATTTCGCCGCTACCAGACCCCTCTTGTAGAAGGAGGGCACAGACAATGTACCCAAAACAAACGCTGGACAGGTTCGCTGAGCTATTCAAGGCTGGCTTGTCCTACAGCGAAATTGCAAAGGAACTGCGCATTGACCGGCGCACAGCGCAACGCTGGCGCGTCGAATGCGGGTTCCCCCGCCGCAAGCGCGGTCCCAAAAAGGGCATGAGGCGGGAAGCATGACGGCGGAATCCCTGTTTCGCAAGATAGCACGCAAGCTGACCTCAATGGGGATCGCCATAGTCCCGACCTATCCGGGTCTGCGGCATCCCTCGTTTGACGGCTGGGGGATCAACGCCACGACGGACATGGCAAAGGTTGACGAATGGCTTACGGTCGGATATCCGCTGCCAAACGGCGACGGTAACACGAAGCCGCACCTCGTCACGGAAGACCATAACTGGATTTGCATCGCCAAGCACGGCGGCGTAGGCGGCTTGGACATAGATGACTACGACGCCTGCGTCGCGATGGGGATGCCGCCGATCCCGGCGGACATGTTCCAAGTTGACACGCCAAGCGGCGGGTTGCACGTCCCGTTCATCCACACGCCAGAGACGGAAGCATTAGGCAAGGTGCGGAATGTAGTCGTTGGCGGCAAAGCGGTGTGCGAGTTCAAGGGTCACAACCAAGGTTGGTGTGCGCCGTGGCAGGCACGGAAAGACGGCGGAGTCTACCAACCGCGTGACAACAAGGCACCAATCTGGACGCCAACGGCGGAGATGGTCGGTTGGATTGACGCCAACTCCAAGCCTGCCGCCACGCCATCCAAGGACGAAGCGTTGTTGGACGAGGACTTTGACTTCGCCGCGTTCTGCGACCACTACGACATAGACACCTACGGAAGCGAGCCTTGGTTCAAGACGAAAGTGTGTCCGTATGCCGGTTATGCACACGAACACAGCAAGGACACCGCCATTTACTACGATGGCGACCACCTTGGCTTTAAGTGCTTTGCCGCGGGATGCGGCGATCCGTCAATTGGAGACTTGATCCGCAAACTCAACGAGACGCATGACAGGTATCCCGGCGTCATCTGGAGAGAAGAGTCCATCGGGGAGACGTTGGAGGCGTTTGGCGTAGACGTAGGGGAGAACATGGAAGAGACAGTGGTGGCGAAGGCGTCATCCTCGTTTTTGAATGACGACGAACAAGAAGTCATAGAAGCAAAGGAGACCGGCACGGTCACGACATTCGCCTTGACCGACCTCGGCAACGGCGAGCGGTTCCAGTGGCGATACGGCCACGAGTTCGCTTGGACGAAAGCGACCGGGTGGTTGCATTACAAGGACGGCTGTTGGCATCGGGACAGCGGCAAGGAGGCGGAACGTGCCATGCACGATGTCGTCCGCAAGATAACGGAAGAAGCCGAACTCTACGACAGCAAAGAGATGCAAGATGCGGTCATAGGCTGGGCGAAGAAGTCGGAGTCCCACTCCAAGATTGAGGCCGGTCTGGCCTGCGCGTCGGCGTTGCTTGCCAAGGACTACGGCGACTTCGACCAGATGCCACACCAGTTGAACTGTGCGAACGGCACGCTGGACATGGAGACCGGGGAGTTCCGCAAGCACGATCCGGCGGACTTGCTGACCAAGAGCACGGGGATAGCCTACGATCCCGCCGCCAAGTGTCCCAAGTTTGAGGTGTTCGTCTCACAGGTCATGGGCGGCAACGCGGCGAAGATCAACTACCTCAAGCGGGCGGGCGGCTACACGCTGTCCGACGAGACGGGGGAACAGGACGTGTTCATCCCGCACGGCATGGGCGGCACTGGCAAGACCACGTTCTTGACCGTGCTGCAAGGAATCATGGGGGACTACGCCAAAACCGCTGATCCTGAGATGTTCATGCTGAAGCGCGGGGACTCTGGACAGCCATTTGACCTCGCCGGGCTTGAGGGGACTCGTGCCTTGCTTGCGGTTGAGACTGAGGAGAACAAGCACCTCGCCGTCGCCAAGGTGAAGCGGATGACCGGTGGGGACGTGATCCGTGCATGCTACAAGCACCGGGACTGGTATGAGTTCACGCCGGTCTGGAAGATATGGCTTGCGACCAACGAGTTCCCCCACACGCCTGCGTCCGACGACGCCGCGTGGGACAGGCTGAAGCCTGTGCCGTTCACGGTTAGGTTCCGCGACACTGCGGAGGAGGTCAAGGACTTGGCGAAGAAACTTGTCGCTGAGGAGGGGTCGGGAATCCTGAACTGGTTCCTTGACGGCTACCGGGACTGGAAAGCCAACGGACTCAAGGAGCCTGACGAGGTCAAGATCGCCGCTGAACAGTTGCGCGAGGTAGAGGACTGGCTTGGCCGCTTCCTTGAGGAACACGTCGAGAAGACGGCCAACCAGTGGGAGTTCGTGTCCAATGAGAGGATGTTCCAGCGGGTGGACAAGTGGGCGTGGGACACGAAAGAAGTCAAGAACTTAAACACGAAGAAGTTCGCCGCTGAGATGAAGAAGCGGGGACACGAGTCCAAGCCTGTCCGGGAAGGCGGCAAGATAGTGCGTGTGTGGATTGGCCTGAAACTCAAGGACGTGGCATACCAGCCGTCACAGCCGCCGTCGTTCAATCCGCCGCCGTTCAAGCCAGAAGAGGTGGTGTAGTTACGGATCGGGAAGGCTGTTACACTTTGTTACATGTAACTGGCATTGCACGCGTAGCGAGGGAACGAACTACTGTATAGGACGCCCAATAGCAGTTACGTGTAACTATGTGTAACCTGTAATCAGTAATGGTAGCCGGTGTTGCTCGCGCATGGGCCGCTCGTGGGCAAGCGAATGACCGAGCAGCAGTTCGCCGAGGAGATGGAGCGAATGGGCCACGAGTCCAAGAACACGCGCTTCCCCGGCAACAAGTTCGCCAACGGATATCGCGGGCTGAAACTCAGAAGGCAGGCAGACGGCGAGGCAAAGGACGTTGCCGACCGTTGGGACGGCATAGACCCGTTCGGATAGTGTGGGTGTGTGAGCGTGTGTGAGCCACACGCCGCCATCTTGCGTAGCGAGGGATGAGTAAAGCTATAAGGGAAAGATAGGGGCGTGTGTGTCACACACCCTCACACATCACACAACCCATTTCCGCCCGGCATTTCGGAACGGGCCGTGGGCACTCCTGCCGCCGCCATGAAGGGCGTTGCAGCGCTATTCGAGGACAATTCGCGGACTTTCCGGCCCTTCTTTAGGAGGCGCTGCGGCATCGTTTCTTTGGACCGCCGACCTCCAAAAATTGCCATCAACACTGCGAAATCCCAACCTGACCTCGCGAGGGGCGGCAGGTTGGCCGTGCCGCGAACGAAGGTTCAACGCAGTTCTTGGAGGGAAATTCGGAACGTGAACGCACGAAGAGAAATTCGGGAAGTCCTGCTCATGAAAAAGATGCGCCACTGGGAGGCCGTCGCCACATGCCCGCTGCTTGACCGGTCCTGCCCGCCTGCCCGCGCAAGAAAGAATTTCTGGCGTCTCTGCCGCACGTACCCGGAGATCGCGGCCCGGCTCGGCCTGACCGTGACCTCGGTATACGGGCTCCCCTAGCGGGCCGCAGGCGGGAAAGCGCCCAAACGATGAAACTGGCGTCTGACCTTGTGCAAGAGCAGTCTGGGTGCGATGTCACCCCAGACCCCTCAATGATCTTGAGACTCTCTCCCGCTCGGCGTAGGGGCCGCACGCTTCCCGAGTTTCCCAACCCGGTTGGGAAACTCGGCCGCCGGACCGGGAACACGCTCTCACCAGAAGGCTTGCCGAGTCTGACAAATAAATGAAGTCAATAATCTCTGTTTTCCCGGCGATCAGTATTAGGTACCAGACGGCCCCGAACGGGCTGTGGATAGAGAGGAGTGATGATCATGCCAGCAATGACTATCGAGCTTCAGAACACGGAATTGGGCGAACTCCCCGGCACGCAAGCCGGGGAGCAAAACCAGCCCGCCAAGAAGAAGGGGTCGAAGAGGATTGCCCTTCAGGTGAACCTCTCTGATTACGCGGCCCTCCAGCTTCCCGATCTCACCGGGATGGATCAAGGCAAAATCTCCGACCTTGTGCTCACTTACGACGACGCCGAACTGGTAGCGCTGAACATCCAGATCGGGGCGAGGTGCGGGGACTTCAAAAGCTGGTTCATGCAGCACGTGGAATTCGTGCACACGCTGCGCGACAGGCTTCCTTCACGGGGGCCAAATGCGCTGGTCATCGACGGCGAGTCCTATTCTTGGTCCTCCTTCTGCCGCAGGTTCTTCGGCGTCTCCGCCGAGTGGGTTCGTCGGCTGCTCGTGCTGTACGAGGACATGCACGCCGACCCTGACATGGAGCGCACGACCTCCGGCACGAAGGGCACCGCAGACCCGGCGGTGGATGTCGACGAACTCGGAGAAGACCTCGAGGACGATCCGCAGCCCGCCGCAACGCCCGAAGAAGTGGCAGCGTTCCTGAACGCGGAGGAGGACGAATACGACCTCAGCCGCCTCGCAACGCACCGCTACCAGCCGCACACCCTCGCCCACGAGGCGCAGGCAATGCTGAACGACTTCGCAAAGTGGCTCGGCATGAAGAACGTGCGGTTCCGTGTCGAAGCCCAAATCAGAAATAAGGATCACGACAACCGGGCGCATGGATGACTGGCGCTACCGGGAAGACCGGAAAGCGGTGGCTGACCTTATCAGCCACGGAACAGGAAACGTGCGCCCCACAACCCAATCATGCAGGAGACAAGCAAATGGCAGAACTGACCAAGCAAGACAAAGAGATCATCCGGCTGGCGTGCAAGATCGCCAACATCATCCTCAACCAGCTTCAGCCAGAAATCCGCAACGTGTTGGACACGTCGGGCCACGGCAGCATGCACCCCGGCAAAGTGGTGATCGAGAATGCCCAAAGCATTCTCTTCTACGACAACGGGCGGCACATCGACAAGGAAGAGATCGCCGGTCTGTCAAACAATCCCACAGACCTCACTGAACCCGGCAGCACCGACTCCCGCCGCGAAGTCGGCGACAAACCCCTGATCCCGTGCCCGATCTGTGGGCGTGATGGACTGGCCGAATCCGACCATCTCGTCCACGTCTCTGGCGACGGGGGCAAGACCACATGCCCCACCGGGGTCCCACTCAGGATGAAGGACGGGACTTAGGTGTTTTTCGACGACACCGTTTAGGAGCAAACAATGCGGATTTTTGACTACGCAGAAGAGATGCAGGAAGCTCGCGACCGGCTGATGCGGCAGATCGCGGACTTCCTTGTCGCCCATCCCGACATGCTCTACCGCGACGTTGCGCCCCGGTTCGAGTGCAGCGAGTCGCTGGTGTCCCGGTCGGCACGGAAGTTCAAGGTACCGCGCAGGCTGGGCCGCCCGCCCAAGGTGCCCGCCGGAGAGGCTGCGGTGCACCTAGCTGGTTAGTCCTGCTCCCTCGCAGTACTTTGATCCTCCCGAACATGACTTGCCACTTTCGCGTTTGGCCAACCCTCGACTAAACCCGAAGAATGCCACGAATCCCGTACCCCGGCGGCAAGGCTCGCATCGCCAAACAGATCATCTCGTTCCTGCCCCCAGAGGGGCGCATGTACGTTGAACCGTTTTGCGGAAGAGGCAATCTCTTCTGGGCCGCCGTCGAAGGGGGATTACGATACGACGACTGGTGGCTGAACGACATTGCGACCGCGCCGTTCTTCGAAGCCATAAAGACTCACGGGCACAAGGTCAAGGTGCCTCCGCGCAGCAGGCTGGAATTCGAGAAGCAGCGTGAGGCATTCAAGAGGGGCGATCCCATTGCAATCTTGCTTGCTCCTCACCTTGCGTACTCGGGAGGCTTGTACGAGTCTGGCGTCAAGGGTGGATCGGGATGTGGCGACGATGACGGTGGTGTGACCTCCACGGGCTACCAGCAAACGATTCGGGAATGCTACCGGATTCTCCATCGCACAAAACCGAAGATCACGGGACTCGATTGGACCCAACTCGGTCTGGAAAAGTTGTCTTCCGATGGTGTCGTCGTGCTTGATCCTCCGTATGCGTTTCCACTGGGACGAGTGAAAGCCTACAGCGATGCCACTGTCGATTACGAGCATCTTGTCGATGTTCTGTTGAAGGCACGATTTCGTTGGATTCTGTGCGGCTATGCACATCCTTTGTTGCACCGCCTCGGTGCACCCATCTGGGCGAAAGACATGCAGCTTCTCTGCGTGCGTATCAAGGCAGGGCAGGAAGAACGAAATGAATGCGTGTGGGCCAACTTCACGCCTGACATCGAGAATTCCAACAGAGTCCTACCCTTGAGCGTCAAAGGGCAGATTCGAGCGATCTCCGACGCTGCCTCGCTTTCATTCAAGGCACTGGACGAGCGTATCGACGACGGATTAGACGTAGTGGCAAGAGACTTTTCGGCACTGCTGCCCTATTTGATGGAGATGCATCGAAGGTTAAGCTCGCCGGGAAGACGGACTGACCTGCGCAGGGGGGCTCCAATTGGCCTCACGTGGACGGCATGGGTCGAATCCAAACGCCACAGACTCGGTCGCAGCTTGAGGACGATTCAATACATGCTTCAGGGCAAAACGGACGCCTCCCAAGCAAGACAAGCCCTAATCGAAGCTCGTGCAGGTTTGCGTCAGGAACCAGAGTGGTCAATACCTGACACCCCGATGGAGATCGCCACAGAGATGTCCCGGCTCGTGCTTGAAATGCGGGGCAACGATGAGAACAGGAAGATAGAGCAGCAACGGCTAGAACTCCTTGCCGAGCATTTCTTGCACATAACGAGAGAGGGAGGGGGAGCGGGTTCCACCGACGACACCAGCAGTGGGCAGCTACAGGGTGTGCCCTTGCCGATGTAGGTTGCGGATGTCGGCTTAAGTCGGCAAACAAAGATGCCAGTGCCTACGATTTCGTACCCCGGAGGAAAGGGACGCTTGGCTCCGAAGATCGTTTCCTTGCTGCCCAAATCTGGCCGCATTTATTGCGAACCATTTTGTGGACGAGGAAACATTTTCTGGTGCGCCGTCTCGCAGGGCATTACTTACGAGAAGTGGTGGCTGAATGACACCATCACAATTCCCTACTTTCGAGCGATAAAAGAGATTGGAAATACGATTGAAGTGCCCGAATGCAGCCGGTCTGAATACGAGAAACACCGCGAAGCCTTCAAGTCTGGTGACCAGACGGCAACACTGCTTGAACCATTCCTCACTTTCGGAGGAAACGGATATCTCTATTCCGGATTTCGAGGCACCCGCAAAGGCGGAGTCTCGTCGAGTGGATACCAGAGAACTTTGAGGGGATGCCACCGGATCATTCAAAGAACTAGACCGCGGCTTTCGAGCTTAGATTGGGAGACCATGGGCTTGGAAAAACTAGGGCCGCAGGATGTAGTCGTGATTGATGCACCCTACCCAGACACAGAGGTGGCAGCCTACACGGACGAGACGGTGGATTATGTCGCGCTTGTGGATACGCTTCTGAGCGCCAAGTTCCGTTGGGTCTTGTGCGGCTACATTCATCCCGCATTGCACAGGCTAGGCGAGCCCGCTTGCGCTACGGATGTGCGATTTCTATATTTTCCCGACAAAAAAGACGGACGAAAGTATGGAGAAGAGAGAAGAATTGAATGCCTGTGGACAAATTATGCCCCTGATAAAAAAGTAAAGCGTCACCCATTGCCAACAGGCCTTCGCGCCAGCATACGGATTCAAACCGACGCTGCTTCACTCTCCTTTTCCGCCCTCGATGCCAAAATCGACGCAGGACTGCAAACCGTCGCTAACGATTGGAACGCGCTTGTGCCGTACTTGCTCGAAATGAATCGGCGGCTGAGCGCACCGGGTCGGCGTACTGACCTGCGAAAGGGTGCTCCAATAGGGCTCACATGGACACAATGGGTTGAGAGCAAGCGCCACAAGCTGCACCGGAGCCTGCGGTCAGTGCAGAGACTCCTTCGAGGCCGAACCGAGGCCTCGCGAAACTGGAAGACAAGACCTCACCTCACGACGGCATGTCGTGAGGTTCCCGGCATGATGTTTCAGATGCCGGACAGCGCCATGGGCATTGCCTTCCAGATGGCGAGGCTCATCCTTGAAATGCGCAGCCGCAGTCGAAACACAACCTCGAACAAACGCAGGCTAGAGAGGCTCGCCGTGCATTTCCTGTCCATCGCGGAACGACGATCTCAGCAACGGGGCAATACGTCCTTCGCCGAGCGCATCGGGATTGCCAATGGCACAGCGGGTGGCGTGACCCTGACGATGTGAAAACAGCCCGACTCTTTGCTCTGACAGCGTTACCGGTTTGCTACAATGCCGTTTGTGACCAATCGTGTGCAGAAAAACAAATCAGCCGTTCTTCAGGCCGCCATGGCTTTGATGGAGGCGCGTAGTATCGGGATGGTGACTGAGGAAGAGTGGACAAATCTCGCCAACGCCGTGGAAGCCGAGTCCGGTCAGAGAATTGAATGGCGCACGCATGACGAGCTTGAGCTTTTGGACGCTGAAGATCAGGCGAACCAAAAAGCACGGTGACGCGCTCCCGCTCCAAAGCAGTCCAGAGTCACCCCACCTGCACCGCAAGCATCGAAACCGAGCCGCCATCCACGCCATCAACCGGGAAACTGACCGGCTCAGACGCCGTGCGAGTGCCGACGACGTACAGCAGAGGAAGGTAATGGTCGGGGGTCGGTACTGCCAGAACGGCCTCGCTGCCAAGCTTGTTCTCGTAGTCGATTAACGGATTGTGTTCCTCCCCGAGCAGTAGCCCGCGGACTCTCTTCTCGAATGAAACTGCCCAGTCATACGGCTCGACGAGGTGCCGTCCCCACGCATAAGCATGGAGATTGTGGACGACATTGCCGCTGCCCACGATGAGGATGCCTTCGTCTCGGAGAGTTCGCAAGACGTTTTCCGATTTCATAGTGGAAGGTCGGCGGCTGGGTCTGATCGATGCTCAGTTGAACAACCGGAACATCTGCGTGCGGGTACACGTGGCACAGCACCGCCCATGTGCCATGGTCAAGGCCCCACCGCTCGTCGAACCTGACTGGCAGGGGAGCGAGCAGCTTTCGTACCCGGACTGCGAGGTCGGGGTCTCCGGGCGCTGGATACTGCACCTGATAAAGCTCTCGTGGAAACCCGCCGAAATCGTGAATCGTCCTCGGAGAGGTGCTGACTGTGACGGCGGCCTCCTCGATGTACCAGTGCGCCGACACGCAGAGGATTGCTTTCGGTTTCGGCAGCTTTGCGCCGATTGAGGCCCACTGCTCCGTATACGGATTTCGGAGCAGTGCGTTCATCGGATTTCCGTGCCCGAAGAAGATGGCTGGCATTCGCTGGGGCATGGTTACGATCCGACTGACTGCGACAGCTTCTTCCTAGCGAAGGGAACTGCATACGCGGCGGGAGGATTGTGGAAGGTTGCTGCCAGAGCCTTGCGGTAGTACTCCGCAGCCATGCCCTTGTCGCCCAGCTTCTCGTAGGTTTGGGCAATCATGCACGTGGTCGGAGCCCCCACCGGTTCGTGGCATTTGACTGGCCACTGCGCCCGGCGTAGTATTTTAGTCAAGAGAATCCGAAACCCTCCGAAACCTCCAAAACCACCCTAGCGCTAGGGAGAAAACACATGGCGCACAACCACGGTAGTGAATATCAGGTCAGAATGGTCCACGGGGACGGAACCGAGGAACTGAGCGAGTGGCTGAGCAGCGCGGAGCAGGTGGCGCAGGCAATCGCCGCGGATCGCAAGCCGCAAGGCAAGGCTTACTGGGTTCGGACGCGAAATATCCTCTGCGCCGCCTGCCCGTCAGACATGGAACGGAGAATCGTGGAATGCCCCCTTACGGATATCCCGTCTCCACGATACAGCCCACACGACTCCCGTTATCTGGTGGAAGTAGGGTCGAAGAGCCGGTACCAGCTTGAGGTAGCCGTCTGGAGCAGGCATCGGGCTGCTTGAGTTTAGAACTTCAACCCCAACACCCCCGTCGTGAATTCGACCAGCGGCACCATCTCCCGGCACGCGGCGGCGAAATCCCGCATGAACGCCGGGCCGCAAACCTGCCTGCCCGTGAAAGCAATCGAGGCGACGAAATCCTTCCGCTTGATGTCTTCGATGAACGGATGTTTGGGGTCGTATCCACGGGGCGGCCGAGTCAGGCTGTCTCCCTCCAGTTCCAGCTTCCGGCGGACCTTCGCCCACTGCTCCGGATGATCCACGATTGCCGTGCGGATTCTGGTTAGGGCACGGTTGTCCGGATGCCAGACCCCCGCCGCCGAAAAGCAGTTCTCGGGCTCCAGATGCAGGTAGAACACGGGCGCATGCGCATCCTTGCCGCTGCTCTGCGCCGGGTTATGGAGGGAGCGGAGTGGAATTGAAAGGATGCCTCGCACTGCCCGACCGTCATGGGCCACGGTTGCCCTGCTCGTCTGGAGTCTGTGGTGATTTGGGCGGCTTGGCAGTCGAACGCCGGACGACGATCACACCTTTGCCTCTTTCAGCCTTGAGAGTCATCTTGGAGGTGCAGTCGGAGCAGAGCCAGAAGTATTCGTTCTTGCCGAATTTAATTTCTATACGAAACAGTCTTCCTTCACCGAGGTAGCGGAAACGGGCGGAGCACGGCGGG
>Ga0116217_10001292_pt1 | contig 24422 bp, 20 predicted proteins | sample Sb_taG_6_FD_89697 | JGI IMG/M metagenome (GOLD analysis project Ga0116217, IMG submission 89697) | Peat soil microbial communities from Weissenstadt, Germany - Sb_50d_4_PS metaG | ecosystem: Environmental > Terrestrial > Soil > Wetlands > Peat | place: Germany: Weissenstadt | collected 2010-09-21 | reverse complement strand
GGCCAAGGTGCGCCGTGGCAGCATCACCGTACGGAGCGAAGGCCCACCCACCGGGGCTCGTGGGTCGCTTCGATGCGGGTCGCTGACGCGCCCGCGCGCCATCGATCGCCTGGTTCACGCGCGTCCGGCCGTCACACCGGCCTGGGACACCGCCCGCAGTCGGGTCTCCTTCGCGGTGACGCTGCGCTGGCTGCGCGGCCAACCCGCCGCGCAGGGCTACGCCCCGGACTTCGTCCGGCCCCCTGCCGAAGTGCCACACCGGGCGCTTCGCTTCCCAAACAAACCGGGCGCTTCGCTTCCCACCCAAACCAGGCGCCCCACCCGAAGTCCCGCTCCAGCCGCGCAAGAGAGGAAGCGACCGCCCGCGACCAACCGGGCGCTTCGCTTCCCACCCAGGAAACGGACACCGTGAAAACCGGGACGGCGATGAACCGCGCCGGTCCCAACCGTCAGACCGGAAAGGCGCGCCTCGTGCGGCTGCACATAACGCGACGTTACCCAACACCGCTGAAAGGGCCAGCGGCGTGCGGTGAAGATGCACGCCGCAGGCCCTTTCAAACCACGGTGTCGGGTAACGCTGCATTATGTAACAGGGCACGAGGCGCGCCTTTCCGGGTCGCTCCGGGCGGGCGCGTGGCTACTTAGCCACTTTGTGCGCCCGCCCTCCACTCCATGGGTACTACTTTTTTCGGGCCGGAAAAGACCAGCCCGAAAAAAAGCTTACGGGAATCGTTTCGGAAAGGTTTTTCGCCGCAAAACCAGCGGCGAAAAACAAACCCCGGAACGACACCGCCGCAGACGAAACGCGGTGTCGCGCCACAGGGCAAAAAACACACAGCACAACTGGGGCGGGGTGCTGTGTCTTTTTTGCTGAAAAGAAGGAGGGCCGGAAAACCACTTGTCATCATCGGTGACACGAGCCACAATCACCCAGACCAACCGCCGTGCGTCAAGGGCACGGCGGCAGAAGAGCGCGCGCGGCGAAACCCAGTCGGCGCGGTAGGCTGAATCCACGCAGCCTGCCGCGCCCGCCGCGAGGCCACCGCCACGACCAAAAGAAGAAAGCGCCAGGACGACCCCCAATACAAGAAAAGGAAAGCCGAGCGCGAGAGGATACGCTACGCCAAGAGCGAGGGCGAGCGCCGCCGCGAGCGCCGGCACCGCTTCGCTCAGCGCAAAAAGAAAGAAGGCCGGACGCTCAGAGACTTCGGCCTCCGCATCGTCACCGGGCTCGAACTCGCCACCGACACAACCGAATGGAGAGGCCCCGGCTGGAAGCGCGAACTCCAACTCACCGAGCAAGCGGACAAAATCCTAAAAGCCGCCACGCCAGCGCGCCCAGCGGAGCCCCAAGCCGCCCCCGCAAATCCCCCAAAAACGGAGCAACCCGAAACCCGCACCGCCGTCGAAATCGTCGCAGAACTCTACCTGCAAAAGCTCAGGAGGTGACACCGTGCCCGATCAAAACCAACCCACCGACCAATACGCGTGGGTCAAAAAACTGCCCCTCCCGGATCAGGTCCGCTACTTCGAGAGCATGCTGGAGAAGCGCACCGCCGCCCTCGAATCGGCCAACAGAGACCTCCAAGACCTCAGGAACCCCCAGGCCGAAACGCCCGGCCAAAAAGCAGAACGAATCCAAGAAGAAAGAGCCGACCGCGCACGGCGCCGCGAGCAAGCCCGCAACGACGCCGCCGCCGCCGAGCTCCAGCGAGCCCGCGCCGCCGCGATCCGCGCCATCGCCAAGCTCCTCCCCGAGGCCATTCGCCAAGCCAAGGCCAAACCGCCCCGCCCCGCACTTCTCCGCCTCATCCTTCGCGCCACGCGCTAGAATCAAAACGCGAACACCCGGACGCGCCGGGCCACCAACCTGGAGAGGGGGGCGGGTAGGTCTTTCCGGGGCCTCCCCGCCCGGCCCGACACCGCCGACACCAGTGTCGCCTTTTTTCCTTGACACCGCGTCCCAGGACGCCCACACTCACCCACCAGTAGACACCGTGCCGCCGCGACACCGCAACAGGGAGTGTTACTACTCTGCGCGGAAAAACACGAGCAAGGGCTTCTATAACAACTACCCAAAAAAACTTCCAAGGTTGTCATTCCCAGGCGCGCTTCATGCCGAGGAATCTCTCTCTGTTTGTGCTTCGGGCAGGGAGAGAATCCTCGATTCGCTCGGAATAACAGTGAGGGCGCTTTTTCGGCGGCCTCCAGTGGCGCAGGCTTCAGTCTGTGGGGGTTAGTACTTGCAAGCACCAAAACCCACAGGCTGAAGCCTGCGCCACTAAACCCGCGTTGGCACGAATCGTGACAAATTTTGCTTTCCCTAAAACCGCGTCCGGGGTAGGCTTGGCGCACTGTGGCCCTGGTCGCCGATTCCTTGCGATCCCATTTCCGCGGAATGTGCGAGGCGCTTGCCTCGCTCGTCTTTCCCGCGCCGTGCCGGATCTGCGCGCGGATTCTCGACACCGGCAGCGCCATCCCGTTCTGCCGCTCTTGTATGGAAGCCCTCACGCAAACGCTTCGCGAGCCTCTTTGCGCCCAATGCGGCAGGCCCATCGTTTCCGCCGCGGTGACCGAGGGAATTTCGCAGCCTCTGTGCCATCTTTGCCGAAGCGGGGTGTACGCCTTTGACTTCGCGCGCAGCTTCGGTGCGTACACGCCCCGAATGTCTCGCGCGATTCTGCTGCTCAAGTACGGAAACGTGACTCCGCTTGGGAAGTGGTTCGCCCGGCGCCTGGCCAGCCTGGTGGCGGGTCAAACGCTGGATTTTGCCGCGGACGCCGTTGTTCCGGTACCCCTCGATCGCGGCCGATTGCGCGAGCGGGGTTATAACCAGGCGGAATTGATCGCCAAGCCGCTCGCGCGGCTTCTCGGTATCCCTTTTCGATCCTATCTGTTAGTGCGCACGCGGCCGCGGCCGAACCAGCTTCGCCTGACCCGCCGGGAACGCTGGGAAACCGTCCGTGGCGCTTATGCTACGCATAAAATGGCTCAGGTTGACAAGCTACGGGTTATACTGGTAGATGATGTATTTACCACTGGGGCTACTTTGGACGCCTGCTCCCGGGCCCTTAAAGGGGCCGGAGCTGCCCGGGTGGTGGGTCTGACCGTTGCAAGGGCGTTGCCCATAACGCCGGCTCCGGAACCCGGACTGGCAGATCAGGACCTTGGGGATTGAAACCACCGGGCCAACACGGTAGGCTTCCCCGGCCGAAACTCTCGCCGGATGTTCGAGCGGAGGTGCGCCCACCGGGCGCCGTACCCCCCGCAGTGCGAAAACCGGCCATCATGCAGGAGCCGGTCCTGGTCCTGAACGCAACCTTCGAACCGATCAACGTCACCGCCGTCCGCCGTGCCATGGTCCTGATGCTCAAGGGTGTGGCCCAGGCGGAAGAAATCAACCACACCAAAGTGCACTCGGCTTCCCGGGCGCTGGAGGTGCCTTCGGTGATTCGTCTCCTGGCCTACCGGCACATCCCGCAACAGACTCGAGCGCTCTCGCGGAAGAATATCCTCCTGCGGGACCGCAATACGTGCCAATTCTGCAAGCGCATACTGCCTGCGTCCGAGCTGACCCTCGATCACGTGGTGCCCCGCTCGCGCGGTGGAAGGTCCTCGTGGGAGAATCTCGTGGCCTGCTGCTACCAGTGCAACAACCGGAAGGGCGACCGGACGCCCGAAGAAGCCGGGCTGGCCCTGGCTCGGCGGCCCCGTCCATTCACCTTGCACACCTCGCGGCAATTGATGCGCCTCATCGGCAACAAAGATGAAAAGTGGCGCAAGTATTTGTTTTACTAAGGTTTGAATCCCTACAGGGTTTCCCCGAGTTTCGGCGCGAAATAAAAAATTCGCTCTTTTTCTAAAATTTTTCTAATCTGTGCAACCTTTTCGTATTTTCAGCGTCTAACTAGACAAACCACTTCAAGGACACACCCCGGGAAGCAGCGTTGGCTCTGCCAAGGCTGCTTCTCTTTTTTTACGCACTTTTTATGGGAAATTCGAGGGTTTTTAACATTCCCGCGTCTTCATTGCCGGAATACGACGCGCAAGCCGCGGCGCCAGTTTTCTGCGAGCGCGATCCGCGCGATTTCGATTTCCGGGGATAAGTATCGTAATACGATATCTATAGAAGGATGGAACCGGAATCCGGGGGCCACCAGAAACAGCAGGGGAGGCTTCGCGTTCAAAGGGACTTCGGGGAAATAACCGTACCTGCGAAAGTCGTCCTGCTCGTGGTGGAAGCGCACCCGCAGCCAGTAATCGACCGCCTGCATCGCCAGTTGGATGTCCTCGGAAGCCTTCAGTTCGAGGATGGCCAGCCGGCCATCCCGCGTGACTCCCAGCAAATCGATGATTCCGCGGTCTCCCGAAGAAAACGCCGGAACCTGCGTGTAGATGTGCCGGGGGTCGAGTCGGGGATCGATTCGCGCCGGGTCGGCGGCAACCATAGTTTCCAGCCATCGTTCCGGCTGGGCCCGGTAGAAGCGGTGTTTGGTGTCCGTAGCCAGCGGGTGACGGTGCGCTTCGAGTTGCCGGACCAGAGCTTCGAGGGTGGCCCATTTGCCGGGCGTCAGCGGATCCTGGCGGTCGCCGAGCCCATACCACATCGCGCCCAAGCGCCAGCGCGCGAATTCCAGGCCGCGAAAGCGCAGCGTCACTTCCTGCGTTGCCGGCGCCACACCCACCCGGATGGCTTCGGGGGCCAGGCGCCGGATTCGCTCCGCCAGCGGCATGGCGGCGGCAATGGCTTGCTCGATTTCGCGGCGCGGCACGAGCCGGGTGGCCAAATTGCCCGCGTTCGAACGGGCGATTCGCCGGACGCGCCAGTACGGCCGCTCATATTCGTACAACTCGACTTCCTGGGGAGATGCGAGGGCCCCCATTCGGTGCGCCGTGATAGAGGAACTGCGGTGCGGCAAGAAGAGGCGCAACCCGTGCACGGAATAGCGCCGTGCGCGATCCCGCGTGTGCTGGAGCCAGATCAGGCCGAACGTCAGGATGCCGTCGATGGTTGCGCTATCTTCATTCGGCGACGCCGCAAGCACGGCATAGGCTTCCGAACCTCGGCGGACGAGGCCTCGCGTGTACGAGCCGGAAATGGAATGGTGCAGGTCCGCGGACGCCGCCAGCGACTCCACAGTCTCGTCGGGAAAATGGTCCGTCAGGATCCGGCGCAGGCGGGTGGAAAATTGTTCGCGCTCCACGCGGCGCGTCTCGCGAGGAGCGCCGCCCGCGACGAACTCCAGCTGCGCGTGCCTCGAGTAGCCCAGCCGGCTGACTTCGAGCACGACGCGCTCGCGCGATTCTTCCGCGACGCGGAGGACGCGGCGAACCAGGGATTGCTGGGCGCTCCACAAATGCAACAGCGCCGCTTCGCCCTGGGCGCTCACTTCGTAGTGCACCCCTTCGAGCCCCGCGAGCCATTCCCCATTTTCCCGCACTTCGGGCGCACCAACGGCGCAAAGACCATCGAGGGCCCGTCGCAATTCGCCGGCCAGCTGCATCGGCGCGAATTATCGAATAGGAGAGCGAAAAGTGGAAGTCATTTTTCGTGACAACATGTGAATTGGTGGCGTGCGTTTGGTAGCGCCGGCGTCCCGCCGGCAGTCTTGCGCCGCGGCACACGATGCAAAAATTGCCGGCGGGACGCCGGCGCTACCAAACCCATTCTCCGGTCGGTGGTTATTTGAAAGCGAGCCCGCTCACGACGATTGACGGGAAAACCATGTTCCACTGGGGAGGAATGTGTTCGTAGGGGATCTGCACGTCCCTCTGCTGGCCGGGGAGAAAAGGCTGAGCCGTCGGAAGAAACAGGCGCTGCTTGTCGCGCAGGATCACCTGGTTGAAAGGATCGTGGAATTCAACGGTGATTTCAATTTGCTGGACCTTGCGGTCGCCGCCGTTCTCGACCGTGCAAAATACGTATGTCACTTCCTGATTCAGGAAATTCGCCGCCCGGCTCATCTTGGGCTCGAGAAAATGGATTTGCGACGCGTAGGCCTGCTCGGCGGGCCCTATGGGCAATGGCTTCTCGACTTCCGAGCCTGCCGGAGTCGAGTACTTGCTGATCAGCACGGCTCCGCCGACAAGCAAAGCCACGACGACAATTCCGATCATGAATGCGACCGGGAGCCGGCTGCGTTCTTCAGTGGGCATCAAGTCGGAAGCCCTCCTCTTTCGTCTTTGTGGCGCAGGCTTCAGCCTGTGGGGTTTCGACCTTGCCAGGACTAAACCCCACAGGCTGAAGCCTGCGCCACTACACCCGAACTCTTTACTCCTGGCACCAAACGCAATTCAACGCATTTCTAATTTGTCGCACAAACTACCGGCTAGCGGCCCGCTCCGATTCGCTCGACCAGAGGAAACGGCAGGCCGGCCTTCTCCATGCGTTTTTGAACAGCGGCAATATCATACGGCACGCGCCAAAATTCAATGATGTGGTGATCCAAATCGGCGATGGCAAATGCCGCACGCGGATCGCCATCCCTCGGCTGGCCGACCGAGCCCGGGTTCAGCAAATACCGCGTCCCTGGTTCCATTCGCAGGGCCGCGAACTTCGGCCCATGATCCGGGCGGAGTTGAATCATGCCGATTTGTCCGGCGCGGTAGGAGAAGCCGCCTTGATGATGCGTGTGCCCGAAAAATGTTACGTCCGTGGGCGATTCGAGAAGCCCGCCCATGGCCTGACCCGGAACGAAGACGTATTCATCCTCATCCTCGAAGGCTCCATGAACCAGCGTAATGCCGTCCACGGAAATCGGCCCGGCGGGCAATTTCGCAATGTACTCGAGATTGCCGGGATGCATTTGCTGGCGCGTCCACTGCGCCGCCAGCTGCGCCACGGGATTGAAATCCTCAAGGTCGGTCAGTCCTGCGACGGCCTTGTCGTGATTGCCTCGAATGATGACAGGAGAAAGTTCCCTTACGCGCTCGGTCACTTCGTTTGGGTCGGGACCGTAGTCGACGATGTCGCCCAGGCAAAAGACACGCTCCCAACGGCCCTTCACCGCTTCGAGGGCGGCATCGAGCGCAGTGGCGTTCGCATGAATATCGCTCAGCAGGAGAAATCGCATCGTTGACGGCGTACCCGAGCCACACCCTCGACCCGGCCCCGATTATAGACGAAATCAGAGATGGCGCACGTGTCGCTTGGGAAATCCCTCGCGCACGGAAAAATGCGGCTTATTTCGCGGACCTCTTCTCGGCGACTGCCCAAATCCAGCGGCCGAACGGAATGCGCAGCGCCGACCAAATTTCTCCGAGGAAACGGATTACGAAATCGCGCGAATCGGAAATTGCTTTCGCGTGGCCGGCGCGCCGCCGGTAATTCAGCAGAGACCCAAGATCATCGTCGATCACGCGGCATTCGAGGACGCGGAAATGAGTCTGCTGGAGTGCCGATCTGATTTCCGCGCGCGTGAATTCCCGATGATGGCCGTCATACGTTTCCGTATCCGCGTCCGTGTTGAAAAAATAATCGAAATTATCGTTCACGCTGGCGCCGAAGAAGAGCTCGATCCGGTTGTAGAGGGACGCGTGGTTCGGCGTTGCCAGGATCAGCCGGCCGCCGGGAACGAGAATGCGATGAATCTCGGCGAGCACGCGCTTCGGCGAAAACGGGTGATGCTCGATCACATCCGTGTACGTCACGAAGTCGAACGAATTGTCCGCGAAGGGGAGAGGCTCGCGCCCGAGATCGCACTCGCGATAATCCACGCCGCGATCCGCCACGGCTTCGCGAAACGCCTTTGCGTACATTCCGTAATCCACGGCCGCGGCGCGCCAGCCGAGCCGCGTCGCGCAAATCGCGAGCGCGCCGAATTGCGCCCCGACGTCGACGAGCCGCGGCGTTTGATTTTCTGGGGTGTGCGTCCGGATGTACCGCAGGATTCGCAGTTTTCGCCCGCCGTAGCGCAGGGTATCGCGAATCCATTCCGCGAAATTCGGGGGAATCCTCGAGTCGTCGGCGATCTCCTCGAGCACCTTCTGGAGGCCTGCGAGCGTGGGAGGCTCGCGGCGCATTACATTTCGGCCTGCGTTTGCATCAGGGGGTTCCACGTGGAAGGCATTCTACACCAACGGTTTCCGACGCTCACTCGGCGCTCGCCGGGCGGCGCCGCGGCTTCGGTCGCGACACCCGCGTTCAACCCGATGATGTGATTTGACGTCTAGCTCACAGGTCGTTTGGTTCCCCCTGCCCTCGTCATGACAAACCTGCTACCTACCCGTTTTCGGCCAGTTGCGCACTTTCGCCCTCGTCTTGATCTGTCCGTCAGTACAGTAGACCTTGTTTCGATGGCTCTTGTACTCTCTTGCCAGTTGGGGGGCCATCCCGCCGAGTTGGAGATCGATCATGACTGACAACGTAGCTCTTATTGAATTCAAGCAAGGCGTGCGGATGTTGCGCGACTCGCATCCACAAAACGCGCTCGAACACTTCCGCAAGGCCGTGGACCTGGAGCAACACAATCCCTACTACATCTCGTTTGCCGGAGTTTCGCTGGCCCGCGCGGAACGAAAATGGGAGCCCGCGCTGAAACTCTGCGAATTGGCGCTGAGCATGAAGCGCAACGAGGCTCAACTCTACTTGAACCTGGCGGAGGTCTATACGTCCGCCGGGCGCCGGGAGGAGGCGCTCATCACCCTGGATCGGGCGCTGGCTTCGCTGGGGCCTCAGGCTCGCATCCAACAGGCGCGCCTGAAGCTGGGACGCCGGCGTTCTCCGGCCCTGCCATTTCTCGATCGTCAGAATTTCTTGAATCGATATTTGGGCGTCTTGCGGCACCGCATACTGTCGTGGACGCATAGCTCGCAATCTCCTCTGCTTCATTCTTCTTGACCGCTCGCTGCCGCGCGGGAGTCAGATCCCGTGAATGGCCTTGTCCGAACCTGGCCCACCACTGGGGAATCTACTTGATCCACATGCAATCGCCATAACTGTAAAAGCGGTAACCCGCTTCGACGGCGTGCCGGTAGGCTCGGAGAATGAGTTCGCGCCCTGCGAATGCGCTGACCAGAATGAGCAGCGTGGATTGCGGCAAATGGAAATTCGTCAGCAGTTGATCGACCACGCGAAACGTGTGACCCGGCTTGATGAAAATGCCCGCTTCCGCGGGGCCATGCTCGACAAGGCTTTCCGCCGGGTCCCACTTTTCGCCATGCCGCGCGGCGGATTTTTCCGCGGCATCCTCGAGCGCGCGGACCACGGTGGTCCCCACGGCGAGGATCGGGCGGGCGTCGCGGCGCGCTTTGCAAATCGCGGCGGCTGCGGCTTCTGGAATTTCGTAGCGCTCGGAATGAATCTGATGCTGTTCGATTTCCTCTTCGTGGATGGGCTGGAATGTGCCGAGGCCGACGTCCAGGGTGATGGTGGCCATTTCAATGCCGCGCTGCCGCAACTTTTCTAGAATCGCGGGAGAAAAATGGAGGCCGGCGGTCGGCGCGGCCACCGCTCCCGGATGATCGGCGAAGATCGTCTGGTAGCGCTCGCGGTCGGCTGGCTGGTCCTCGCGCGAAATGTAGGGCGGCAAGGGAACGTGGCCGAGGCGCTCGATCGCTTGGGTGACGTCTCCCTTTGCCGTCAGTCGGATTCGCCTTAGGCCATACTCTCCGCGGCTGAGGACTTCGGCGAAAAGTTCTCCGTCTCCGAAGTCGATGCGCTCTCCCACGCGGATCTTCCGTCCCGGCCGGACCAACGCTTCCCACTCCTGCGGAGCGATTTCCCTGGTCAAGAGAACTTCGATTTGTGATGACAAAAATTCACGCGCGGTGCGGCGGTTGCGCCCCGGCTTTTCGGAGCGAATGCCTTCCCGGCGGCCGAATAGCCGCGCCGGAATGACGCGCGCGTTGTTCACCACGATCAGCTCATCGCCCCGCAGCAGGTCAGGTAACGAGCGAAATGCCGAATCCTCCCAGGTTTGCTTCTGGCGGTACAGGATCAACATTCGCGAAGCATCGCGCTGGGGGAGCGGCTGCTGGGCGATCAGGTCGGCAGGAAGCTCGAATTGGAAGTCGGAAAGGCGCATGGATCAGTGCCGTGACTATAAGACACTCGCCATGCGGAGTGCAAATGGATGTTTGGATGTGCGGATTAAGTCATTGTTTTACAATGATATAATGGAATAATTGAGCGGATAAAGGGTCGGAGGAAAATACTTGACATTAATGCACTAATATTTTATGATTCTATTGCAGTTACATTAACAACATGAATTGATGGAGGATATACAATTATGGCAACCATTGCTCGTCTCGAACCCTTTCGCGGGCTTTCCACACTGCAGGACCAATTCAACCGGCTTTTTAACGAGTCATTCCGAAATCACCCCGAGGAGTCGGCCTTGACGACTTGGGCTCCGGCGGTCGACATCTACGAGACCCCGAATGAGCTTGTGGTCAAGGCGGACCTGCCGGACGTGAACGAGAAGGACATCGACGTGCGCGTCGAGAACAACTTGCTCACGATTCGCGGGGAGCGTAAGTTTGAAAAGTCAGTATCGGAGGAAAATTTCCTGCGCGTCGAGCGCACGTACGGCGCGTTCAGCCGCAGCTTCTCGCTGCCGAACACGGTGAACGCGGAAACGATCGGCGCCGAGTACAAGAACGGCGTGCTGACCGTCACCCTGCCGAAGCGCGAGGAATCCAAGCCGCGCCAGGTGAAAGTGACCGTCAACGCCGCGAACAACGGAAAGTAAGCTTCTGGCGTCGCACGGCGGGTTGACGCGATGATATAGGGGCCGGTTGGAGAACCGGCCCCACCGTTTTCGGTAGCACAGACTTCAGTCTGTGGATTTTTGAACGGAGGTAAAAACGTAATGGTCCGATTCGACAAATTCACATTGAAAGGCCAGGAAGCCGTTCAATCGGCGCAGGACATTGCGGCGCGCCACGATCATCAGCAGATCGAGCCGCTGCATTTATTGGGCGCGCTCGTCGCGCAGCAGGATGGCGTCGTCCCGCCCCTGCTCGCGCGACTCGGCGTGCGTCCGGAGACGCTCGCGAGCGACATTGAAACTCGGCTCGGGCGCTTCCCGAAAGTGACGGGAGCGGTGCAGCAGCAAATGAGCCCGGCGGCGAACAAAGTTCTCGAAGGCGCCTTCGTCGAAGCCGAGCAATTCAAGGATGAATACGTTTCCACCGAGCACATCCTGCTGGCCATCGCCACGATTCGCAAGGATGAGGCCGCGGAACTTCTGGCCAAGTATGGCGCCTCGCGCGAAGCGATCCTGCAGGCGTTGACCTCGGTGCGCGGCAGCCATCGCGTAACTTCGCAAAATCCGGAATCGACCTTCCGCGCGCTCGAACAATACGGGCGCGACCTGATCGAACTCGCGCGGCGCGGCAAGCTCGATCCGGTGATCGGCCGGGACGATGAAATCCGCCGCGTCATGCAAATTCTCGCGCGCCGCACGAAAAATAATCCGGTGCTGATCGGTGAGCCCGGCGTTGGAAAAACCGCCGTCGTGGAAGGCCTCGCGCAGCGAATCGTCGCGGGCGATGTGCCCGAGGTGCTTCGTCCCAAGCGCGTCATCGCTCTGGATCTCGCCGCGCTGGTTGCCGGCGCGAAATATCGCGGTGAATTCGAGGACCGCTTGAAAGCGGTGTTGAAGGAAATCACGGAATCCAACGGACAAATCATTCTGTTCATCGATGAGCTGCACACGCTGGTGGGCGCGGGCGCGGCGGAAGGCGCGATGGACGCTTCCAACATGTTGAAGCCGGCCCTGGCGCGCGGCGAATTGCGCGCGATCGGCGCGACCACGCTCAATGAATACAGAAAATATATCGAGAAAGACCCGGCGCTCGAGCGGCGCTTCCAGCCGGTCCTGATCGCCGAGCCATCCGTGGAAGATACGATCGCCATTTTGCGCGGATTGAAAGAGCGCTACGAACTGCACCACGGCGTGCGCATCAAGGACGCCGCGATCCTGGCCGCGGCCACGCTTTCGCACCGCTACATCACCGACCGCTTTCTTCCGGACAAGGCGATTGATTTGATCGACGAATCCGGTGCAAGCCTGCGCATGCAGCTCGATTCGCTGCCCGTGGAAATCGACGAAATCGAGCGGCGCATCATGCAGCTGGAAATCGAGCGCCAGGCGTTGCTTCGCGAGTCCGACGCGCATTCCAAGGAGCGGCTGAAACAATTGGAATCGGAGCTGGCCGGACTGCGCGAGGAATCCAACGCGCGCAAGGCGCAGTGGCAGGTGGAAAAGAGCGCCATCGCCAAAATTCGCGGCGTCAAGGAACAGATCGAACAGCTCAAGGCGGAAGAGCAGCGCCTCGAGCGGAGCGGAGAACTGGCGAAGGTCGCTGAAATTCGCTACGGCAAACTCGCGACGGCCGAGCGGGAAATGGCCGCCGCGCAGAAAAGTCTCGAAGAGGTGCAAAAGAACGGCGGCATGCTGAAGGAAGAAGTCGACGAACAGGACATTGCCAAGCTGGTGAGCAAGTGGACGGGGATTCCCGTCGGACGATTGCTCGAAGGCGAAGCGCAGAAACTCGTCACCATGGAAACACGGCTGCGCCAGCGCGTCATCGGGCAGGATTCGGCGCTCGAACGCGTCGCGAATTCCATCCGCCGAAATCGCGCAGGGCTTTCCGATCCCAACCGGCCGATCGGGTCCTTCATTTTTCTGGGGCCCACGGGCGTCGGGAAAACGGAACTCGCTCGCGCGCTCGCCGAGTTTTTGTTTGACGACGAGAAATCCATGATCCGGCTGGACATGTCCGAATACATGGAAAAGCATTCGGTCTCGCGAATGATCGGCGCGCCTCCGGGCTACGTCGGCTATGAAGAAGGCGGGCAGCTCACGGAAAAAGTGCGCCGCCACCCGTATTCCGTAATCCTTTTCGACGAAATTGAAAAGGCGCATCCCGACGTGTTCAACATTTTGCTGCAGATTCTCGAGGACGGCCGCCTGACCGACGGCAAGGGCCGCACCGTCGATTTCCGCAACGCGGTGCTGGTGATGACTTCGAACGTCGGTTCGAGCGCGCTCTTCGATCTGGCGGGAAGCGATCCCGAACGCGCTCGAAAAGAAGCGATGGAAGCCCTGAGGCAAGCGTTTCGCCCGGAATTCATCAACCGGATCGACGACATTGTGCTGTTCAATCCTCTGGGGAAGGAGCAGCTCAACAAGATCATCGACCTCGAACTAGCCAAAGTGATGCGCCTGCTCGCGGAACGAAAAGTCCGAATCGAGCTGACTCCTGCGGCTCGCGACAGGCTCGTCCGCGACGGGTACGATCCAGCCTACGGAGCGCGCCCGCTGCGCCGCACGGTCCAGCGCCTCGTCCAGGATCCGCTCGCGATGCGCATCCTCGACGGCAGCGTTTTGCCGGGGGATCTGGTGCGGGTCGATATCGATCCGAACTCGGACGCCATGCGTTTCGAGCGAGCGGAGCAGAAAGCTGCGCCGGAGCGCGCGGCAAAACCGGAGGCAGCCGAACACGCTGTTTCCACGGCGAAATCCGGACGCCGGCGGTAAGTTCCGTTTTGCCCGGTTTTTGTAGGACAGCCACTCTTGGCTGTCCAGAGCAATCTCATCGGGGAGAAAGCGGACAGCCAAGAGTGGCTGTCCTACAAAACAAGCTGATCCAATGCCCGGCGCGGCTCCGTTTGACGCGCCGGACGGAAGCTTCTAGACTGATTCTGCATATCGAAAGTTAGGTGGCGATTATGCGAGCCGTTAAGACACTTTTTCTTCTGACTTCATTGTCTATCCTTTTGGTTCTGGCCGGCGATGCGATTGCCGGCCAGCAAGGGATGACCTTTGCCCTGATCATCGCCGTGGTGATGAACGGCGTGGCCTATTTTTTCTCCGACAAGATCGCGCTCAGTTCGAGCGGAGCGCAGCCGGTCACGCGCGAGCAGCTTCCACGCCTCTACGAAGTGATGGAGCGGCTGGTTGCCAAAGCGAAACTGCCGATGCCGAAACTGTACGTGATTCCGCAGCCTGCGCCGAACGCGTTCGCGACCGGCCGGAATCCCTCGCACGCTTCGGTGGCGGTCACTGCGGGCTTGATGGAATTGATGAATGATGACGAACTCGAAGGCGTCATCGCGCACGAGCTTTCTCATGTGCGCAACTACGATATTCTCATCACCTCGATTGCCGCTACACTGGCCGGCGCCATCACGTGGATTGCTTCGATGGGACGCTGGGCCATGATCTTTGGCGGCTTCGGCGGCTCGCGTAACAACGAACGCGGCGGTGGCGGCCTGGCGGCGCTGATCATGCTCATCGTCGCGCCGATCGCCGCCCTGATCATCCAACTCGGAATTTCGCGCCAGCGCGAGTTCGCCGCCGATGCATCCGGCGCTAAAATGGTCGGGCACCCGTACGGTCTAGTCAGCGCGCTCGAAAAGCTGGGCGCCTACAACAAGCGAATCCCGATGGATGTTTCCCCGGCGACAGCTTCTCTGTTCATCGTTGCGCCCTTTAGTGCGGGCCAAGTGCTTTCCGGTTTGTTCAGTACGCATCCACCGCTTGCGGAACGCATCGCCGTTCTCCGCAATATGACGGTCACGCGCTAAACCACTCTGCAGCATTGAGTTAGTTGTGGTTCGATCTACCGCTGACGCGCGCATTCTGAGAAAGCAGATTCTGGCGGTAAGAATGCGTGTCTGAGGGAAAAAATTCTCCCTCGCAGACCAGATTTCGCAGACTCTCCGATCTTTTGAACCCCAATTAAACAGTTCATTACAGAAGGCTTATAAATATTGCACGCTCATAAACCCTTTGGCTTGCGGCGTGCTTGTTTAATGTTCGCTCGGCACCGGGGGACCGCCATGAGCATGACCTGTAAGGCTACGATCCGTCTTATTTGCGAGTACTTGGAAGGCCGGCTAGCGCCTGAAGTCGCAGGCGAGGTGCAACGCCATCTGAGTTACTGCCGCGATTGCCGTGCAGTTTTTGACGCAGCAGCCCTAACCCTCGAAGTCTATTTTGACCACGAAGTGGAACCCGTCCCCGCTGACCGCACACGTGTCGCCTAAGTTGCCTAATCCGTTACTCCTGTGAGACTTAGAGATAACCGCCCCCTGTATAATTTCCAGGAAATGTGTGTCTGTATTCAAAAGCAATGAATTCAAATCGTTATCGGGGATACGCACCATTTCGATGGTAAAACTTACACGTTGAAGCCCTCGCCCGCTCGAAAGATATTTACCCTCCAAAATTAAATAAGCCCCTTTGTTTGTGTTTGATAGCGAAGCATCAGTCGCCGAATTTGCATTTGGTTCTGCGCATGCACCTCTCCCTATCGCGAGGGAAATCGCAAAGGAGATTAATGAAATGTTGGATCAAATGAACGACCAAGGGACAACGGAAGGTTCGCCGCGTTGGATGGGAATAGCTGTTGTAGGGTTGGCGATTCTCTCCCTCGTAGGCGTTGGTCTGGCATGGAATGCCGGCGGGCACGCACGGGATGCGGAGCAGGCGCTGTCGGCTCAAGCCAAGACTTTTCAGGCCAGCGAGGACGGAATGAGCCAGCGGATGGCGCAGGCGGAACGCACCAACGCCGAGCTGCAGTCCGAAGTGAATCTGGTGGGTGACAAGCTGAAACTCACTGAAGATCAACTGTCGGCGGCCCGCAATCAGGTGAAGCAGAGCCGCGCCGATTACACGAAAAAGCTGAACGATGTGCAATCGACGCTGGCAACGAAGGCCAGCGCGGATGATGTGAAAGCGCTCGGAACGGACGTCAACGGTGTGAAGAGCGATCTCACCAACACCAAAGGGAGCATCGATCAGTTGCGCGGCGAGCACGGCGAATTGATCGCGCGAAACCACGAAGAACTCGAGCAGCTCAAGCGGATGGGCGAGCGCGATTATTATGAATTCAACTTGACCGCAAAAGGCCAGAAGGAACACGTTGGCCAGACGATGATCGAATTCCGCAGCGCCAGCGCCAAGAAGCACCAGTACACCATCGCGATGTACGTCGACGACACGCGCCTTGAAAAGAAGAACCGAGCCGTCAACGAACCCATCTATTTCTACGCCGGCGGATCTCGCCAGCCGATGGAATTGGTGGTGAACCAAGTCACCGACAAGAAAATCTCGGGCTATTTGAGCGCACCAAAGGCCATTGCAGCCTCCGCGAAGCCAAACGGAAACTAACCTACGTAGAGCTATCGCTGGTTGCGCATAAAGAGAGGGCCGCTTCGGCGGCCCTTTTTTTTTCCTAGGAGCACAGACTTCTGGAGTGAACCCCTAAAGTGAGACAGTTTCATGATGCACACCTTGCGGAATTGACGATTACTTCCGGTTTGCCCGTCATCCGCCAATTTGGGCCGGACCGCTTAATCACCCTCCACAAGCCAATTAGTAGCTCCCACCTTCCGCCAAGCCCGATCATCAGTTGAACTGTCGGGTAGGTCGCTACTGCGCACGAACCTTCCACGGCGCCATACGGCTGAAGGTTCCATCTCGCATGACCCACGTGTGAAACAAAACTGCCCCAAAATGGGCGAGGAACGTCAAGAACAAGAGGTAAGCCAATACCGTATGGGCCCTGCGCAACACTGCGTACAACATTACATTGTGGGGAAGTATGGGGAAGAGGTGAATCGACCCGTACAGCGTGATGGGATAGCTCGCTGCTGACAACATTCCCCAACCGACCAGCGGCTGTACAACCAGCAGAGCATACAAAAAGAGTTCAGACGCCGAGGCAACCGAGCGCTCTCGAGGCGACATGGTGGCGTGAAACGGCGGCAGAGTGGAGTAGTGACGGTTGACGAAGCGAATCACCACCACAATCAGTATGAGAATACCCAACGGCCGGTGAATGGACACCAAACGATGATAGTCGGCGAGCGATGCCACCATCGCGACACCGATGCAGAGCATCGTCAGCACCAGCGCGGCCGTGAGCCAGTGAAACAACCGCATGTGAGATGTGAATTGCCGCTGCTCGGTGGCCACGCTCATGCTCACTCTCGCACCTCGGAAGGCATGACCGCGCTCGGTAGCTTCTTCTCGCCTGCGCGTCGGGTGAACGATTGGGAATAGACCGCTGAACGAGCGCTAAGCAGAGGATCATCGGACGGAGCCATTCCTTCCGGCAAAACCAACGGATCGAAATTAATGTCGCGGCAGGGGCTGGTGTCCTCGCTCTCCACTCGCTCGAGCGTCAGGGTCCCCACATCCAACTGTTCTCGCGCGTCGGGCCAAGGGATGGTGGCATCGTTGGTCGGATCGGTTGCCTGGCCAATCGTGATGATCAGGTGCCACTGCAGCGGCTGCTGAAGGATGCTCGCTATCAACGCATCGAACAGGTAATTTTTGTCTGGTCGGGCAGGTCCAGTCGAATTCGCGGGTGCAAACGGCTGCACTGGCGCCAATGACCAGCGAACGGGTATCGATCTTCCGTTCGCGTCCATGAACCAGAAGGCATTCAGACCGTAGTATGTGCTGTTTTCGAACCCAGATGACGCGGGATGGCTTTGAATGATCTTTGTCGCCCGCACGGTTTCCGGATGACTCGCCAAAAAAGCCGCCATTTTCTCCGGATCGGGGTTGCCTGTCTTGGGGTTCGGCTGCGCCGCAAGTAATCTGTCATAAAAAGCTTGTGGGGTATTAACCCCAAATACCGGCGTGTTGATCATAGCGGTGCGCCATTCTTCACCGTCGGACAACTTGAACAAAAGTCCGAAACCACGGACCATTTCGGGCTCGTCGGCAACATAGGGATTGCCGCCAGCCAGAGAGAAGCGGCCGATGATTGGCATACGTCCAGCTTTGAAGACCACGGCCTTTGAAAGGCGCGTGCCCCGGCCGTTGCTCTCGAAAGAGCCGCTGACGCAAACGCCCTTGGCATGATTGAGGCGAAAACCGGAATAGATTCCGTCGACGCGCTCAAAGCCGTCGGCGAAACGTGCGGGCGTCAACGCTTCAGGATTAAACCAGCCACCCAAATATAGAAATGCTCCGGCAACGCCCAGAACAACGATGGCGGTACCCGCTAGTCTTCCAAAATGTCTTGTGTCCGCCAATTTTGACGCCCCGGAGGAAACAAGAACAGCTCCAGCGCCATTATACAGGGAAACGCGGCAGGCGGCTCTCGGCCCCAAGCCGGATAGATCCCGAATTGTCGGCAAGCCGGAAGTAATCCACGCTTCCAAAGGTGTGCACGACAAAACTGTCTCACTCTAGGGGTTCACTCCACTTCAGTCTGTGGGGTTTGGGCGTTGCAAGTACGAAAACCCACAGACTGAAGTCTGTGCTACTACCCCCCTTGCAAAGCGAGTTGAACTGTTGGCAAGAGATTTGGGATTAGAGCATCAGATTCAAGCGCTTCAATTCCGAATTGTCGGGAAACAAGCGCAGGCCGAAGCGGACGGCTTTGGCGGCGGCGGACGGATCGCCCAGCGCCTTATCGGCCTGAAACAGTAGTGGATAGATTTTCTCGTCCTCGTCGGGGAAATACCGCATCACGAATTCCAGGTGCCGGCGCGCTTCCGCCCATTTTTCTTGCCTGGCCAGCAATTCGCCCAGATTGAGCTGCGTCTGATAGTTGTACGGGTCCGCCGCAAGACAATCCAGCATGGCGCGGTAGGCTTCGTCGAGCTTGTCCTCGCGCAGCAGAATTTCCGCAAGCTCCGCGCGCGCGGCCGCGCCCGCATGCGGATCGGCAGCGATGAGGCGGCGCTGAAGGCCTTCCGCTTCCGTCCAGCGGGAAAAATCCAGATCGAGTTTGGCCAGCGCGGAGAGCGCCCGCAAATTTCCAGGATCGCGCTCGAGAATTCGCTGCAATTCGCCGCGCGCCTTTTCGTTGTTGCCAAAACGCCGGTCGGTTTCAGCCAGGCCCCACGCTGCTTCCAGGGAATTCGGATCGATCGCCAAAGCGGCGTCGAAGGCATGGTAGGCGGTCTGAAAATTTGTGTGGGCAAGCGCGGCGCGCCCGCGGATCGTGGCGATGGCGGCGGAGACCGGACGAGTATCAAGGGCGCGCAAGAAGCGGTCGGCTCCGTCCGCGTCGTCCTGATTGACCGAGGTCGTGGCCGAGGCAGCGAGAGCGGCGTCGCGCGCGTCCGGCGGAAAATCCTCGGGCAGGGGATTTTTCTGGTCCAGCAGAATCGCATCACGATTCTTGTCTTCCAGGCCGCGCACGAGCAGGGATCGCGGGGCGTGATATTCGAGCAGCGTTTGATCGTCCGTATTGATTTGCGCGCCGGAAGAGAATTTTCGCAAACCCGCATCATCGAGAAGGTAAAAACCGAAAAGTCCAGACGCGTCTTCCATGCCAAGCTGCGCGAAATCGTCGTGCAGGCGCGGCAGTCGGTACAGAGCCTGCGCACGCTGGAGAATTCCGCTGGACGGAGGGCTCGGCGCCATCAGGATCATGTCCGGGGCGTCGCCGTGCCAGAGCGTGGCGCCATGAAATTCGGTGAGGAATGTCGCGAAGAGCATGCGCAAATCCTCGGGATACAGGGAATAGGCCTGCATCCATTGCACAAAGACGCCGTCCGAAGCGAGCCGGCCGCGGACGGCTGCGTAAAATTCGCGCGTGAAAAGCGTGGCGACGCCGGCGATCCAGGGATTCGACGGCTCGGAAATAATCAAGTCGTATTTCTGCCGCGTAGTGAAGAGAAAATTTCGGGCGTCGTCGAATGTTACATGGACGCGCGGGTCGAGGAGCACGTTGCGATTCAATTGCTCGAGCAGTGGCGCTGCGCCGACGACGGCCGGCTCGATTTCCACGACGTCCAGGTGTTCCAGTTCGGGATAGCCGGCGAGAGCGGACGCCGTCATGCCGCTGCCGAATCCGACAAGAAGCACGCGGCGCGGCGGATGCGCGAGGGCCGCGAGATGGCCGAGGAGAAGCTGCGTCGTGGCGTCATGGTTCGAGGCGTCCACTTTTCCGTTGGTGCGAAGGGCGATGTAATCGCCGGTTCTCGCGACGGAAATATTAGCGTTCAAGCCGTCGCGGAAATAGACGATGTCCAATGCGTGCGCGTTTTCCCGCAGCGTCAGCGGGCGGTCGTAAAGATTCCAATACATCACGGTGTTGAACGACGCGACCGCGGGGTCGTAAAAATAATTCGAGAAGCCGACGAAGGCAGTGAGAACGATGAGGAGAAAATTTCCTGCAACAGCCGGGATTTTCCACGACGCCCGCTGCGCGGATGCAAAAGAAATCGCGGCGGCGAGAGCGAGATTCACGCCCGCCGTCGCCGCGAGCAGATGAAAACTTCCGAGGCGCGGCATCAGCCAGAAGCCGGCGGCGACCGCGCCCACGATTGCGCCGAGCGTATTCCACGCATAGGCTTGGCCCACCGCGGCGCTCGCGCCGGTTCCACTGGCCGAACGCGGGCCGGCAATCAGCACCACAACGGCTGGAAAATTGAATCCGAAGACTACCGCCGTAGGAAGCATGGCCAGCGCGCTGGTGACAAGTTCGGCGAGCACGATGCCGCGAAACGATTCGTGCGTCGCGCGGAGAATCGGCGGGAGCACTTCGATCAGGCGCGTGAAGAACACCAGGAAGGCGAGCGCGGCGAGCGCCGTAAGCGTTTGCGTGACGGCGAAGATCATCGAACCCGGCTCGCGGCGGCGGCTCCATCGTTCAAACAGCGCGCTCCCCAGAACGATTCCCGCGAGGAACGTGCCCAGCATCAGCGTGAACGCATACGTGGAGCTGCCCAGCTGCGTCGAGAGCAGGCGCGTCCAGCCGATTTCGTACGACATGGCCGTGGCGCCGACAATCGCAAAACAAATTAGGAAAAATCTCGATGGCGCGGGGGAAGGCGGCGCTTCTACTTTTTCCTGCACGTTCGTTTCATCAGTTGAAGATGGGCCAGGCTCTTCGCGCGCAAGAAACAGCGCCAGCGCTCCCGCGGCCAGATTCAGCGCCACAGCGATTCCAAGCGTATGTCGCAGACCTAGCGAAGGCAGAAAAAGAAACCCCGCGGCAAATGTTCCGGCAACCGCGCCAGCCGTGTTGATCCAGTAGAGGCGCGACAGGCGCGCTCCGAGTTCCGCCGCATTCCGCGTGAGTCCGCGCACCAGCACGGGCAGCGTGCCGCCCATCAGAAATGTCGGCAACAGCAAAACCAGCGCCGATCCCACAAATCGCAGCATCAGTAAAGCGCTGGCGTTTCCTTCCGCGTAGGGATACGCCGCTACATAGACCGCGCGGACGCCCGCCAATCCCGCGAGCGAAATTGCAGCAGTTACGGCTACGCTAAGTTCCAACCACCCGTAGAGCGCGATCGGCCGTTTCCATTGGTCGCCGCGACGTCCGATCCATGCGCTCCCCGAAGCAAGGCCCCCCATGAAAACGGCGAGGACTGTGGCGACCGCGTATGCCGTATGGCCGAAAATCAATCCGAGCGCCTTGCTCCACACCACTTGATCGATCAATCCCGCTGCGCCAGAAAAGAAAAAGCAAATAAGCAAAGCGGGAAACAAATAACGGCGCGGGGAATGTCCTGGCATGGCGGGCCGCATGGTAGTCTGGCCACCGAAAGGCGTCAAATACCGCCTTGGCTTGACGGGGCCAGATTCCGATTAGGCCGTCTATCATGACTGAGTCCGAATCGTTCGGCGAAGCGCTTGCTCTTTGAGCCATACGTCTGAACCATCGGGGGGCGCGAGCGCAACAAAGAAGAGTTCGCGACGCTGTTCAGGAAAGCAGGATGGAAGCTGACCTGCGAGGCGCCGACCATATGTCCACCGAGCATGGTCGAGGGAATCCGCGCGTGACTTTCAGAAGGTAGAACCGAAATAGAAGCCGAGAGGGATCGTTAGCCCAGGGTTCTGCGGAAATAGATTGGCATTGGAATAGTGCCCGATCCGGACTTCGGCGGTGACCCTTCTTTTCCTGCCCAAGTAGACTCCGCTGGCCATGTAATCCTGAAACGTGAAAATTCTACCGATAGCCTGTCCATCAACCTTGTTCGTGGTGATCAACGAGGGCCCGGCAAGGGAATAACTGACATAGAGTTCCACCGGGTTCGTGCGAACCAGGGGAATCCGCAACACGGGATACAAGGATGCGGTGAAAAACCTATCGCCATCGACCATGCTCTTCCAGGAGGAAATCTCTACGCCCCAATCGATCGCAAAAAACCGGCGCGTGTGCAATAGATTGCGCTGGTAATCCACCGACAATCCGTTCGCCACGTTAATGCTGCCATGCCAGAAAATCGAGACTTTTCCTTTCGTAAAAAAATCGTTTACGCCAAAACCCAGCGTGTCGGTGACATATCCAATCTGAATAAAGTTCCTTGGCCAGATCGGGCCATTGGGGGAATCCGCTGCAGCCGGCTCCGCTGGAACGCGTCGCATGGTGTAATTAAATCCGCCGGAAAAAAACACAGCGGTGGGCTGCTTGCTGCCCGACTGCCCTGGCGCCACAGTAATTCCGGTGAGGAGGTCCCAGTTGTCGGTGAGGCGATAGTCCAGGCCACCTCCAAATAAGAAAGTCGCGTAATTTGTAATGTTCAACGCTGTCGATTGTTTGATCGTGATTCCATTTCGCGTTACGACGCCAAGGCCGCCTTCGCCAAACAGGGACCACCTCTTGTGCAGCGGCAGGCGCGCTTTCACGGTAAAGCCCGCGATATTGTTCATCCACAAGTCATAATTTCCCAGGTTGCCATTTATATTTTGATATACCACCGGATGGCCCGGAACCAGTTCGCTCACCTGTCCCGAAAAATATTTGTTGAACTCGTGTCCGAACAGAACAAACCGCGTGGCAAAATGGGGGACCTGAACGGATTGCGCCTGGAACCCCGGCTGTAACTGCGCGTTGGAAAAAGCATAGCCGATGGAGCCAAGCTGAACCCCGATATAGGTACCCGACAGGAACCGCGAGAATCGCACTCGCTGATTTTCCACAGAAGCGGAAGCGGTCGACTGTTGCGCCCGCGAGACAACATTTACAGTGAGCGTAGCACTGCTGCTGGTCGCATTGCCTATAAGGTTGCCGATCTTGACTGAGAACTGGGCGCCATTGTCCTCAACCGCCGCAGCCGGTGTGGTGTAGGCGGGTGAAGTCGCCCCGTCGATGGCCGAGCCATTCAGCATCCATTGGTAGGTGAGGGGTGCGGTTCCTGTGGCAACAACGATGAATGTTGCGGCTTCACCGGGGTTCACGGTCTGGCTGATCGGCTGGCTGGCGATCGACGGCACAACGGGTGCACTGTCAGAACCACTGGACGCTTGAGGTTTTGCTGTTGCTGAAGGCGTACCGGCCGTTGCGGAGCCAGCACCTCCGGCGAGATTTAGTAGTACGAACAGGAACGCAACAAAAGAGAGAGAAAATGGGATTTCCGTTTTGAGCTTCCGGGTGGGCAAGTTCATGCACCGGAGGCTCTTCCGAATAAACCAAATTGTTCTTGGTTGCATCATCTTCAAACTCAGGAGCCCGCGCCCAAATCCCGAAACTCTCGCAGTGCTCCTGCACGATCTCCGGCAAATACGGCATACCTTCTTAAAACTTGAAAAATACCACTCCATTGTCGCTTCACTTTACATCGAAAAGTGAGCACCATCTTGAAAAGTCCGGCGGTCTCAATGAGTCGACGCAACACTCGCTCGAAGTCTACTTGAGGGAGTCCAAAAAACTAAAATCGCTCGCGGGCGTCAATTTCTCGGATGGATTACAGCGTGGATCGAGATGCATCCCTGGTCTCGTAGAACTGTCGGACTCAGAATTCTATTTTTTCGCGTCTTCGGCGGCTAGCTCGTCCAGCAGGGTTGCGGCCACAGACACATTGTCAACCCCGAAGACCAGCATCACCAGCGGCGATCCCGGCTCCACTCCGCAGTAGCTGTAGTCAATGTTGACCTGCTTTTCGCCGAGCCGCGATGCTGCGCGGGCGAGCCCGCCCGGACGATGTGGCAGTCTGGCGACGGCGACGTCCGTCTCTTCAAAGTTCATGCGCAAGTTGCCCAGCACCGCCTTGGCGGTGGCCGGATCATCCGCCAGGAATCGGACCAGGCTCTCGCGCTCCTCTACGTAGGACTGAAAAGCCAGGATGTTCACTCCGCGCTCGGCCAGGGCGAGGAAGCATTTGCCCAGGGCGCCCGGTTTGTCTTCAATCGTTACCCTAAACTCTTTCGCCTTCGCCATGTGACTTGACTCCCTTCCTCTTCCGGGCACCGACAACCGTCCAGATAAGCAAAGAGTTTACGCCCTGATTGAAATCCTGGTAAGTCCACTTCTCGGAAATTTAGCCACGACCATCCGCCCCGGAAATATTTCATGATGGGTCGGCGCAGTAATTCCATTTGGTAGTAGCTCGCCCGCCGCGGCGGGCGAAGGTTTTCCGTCCATTGCGAAGGAAGGCCCCGCGTCTGAAGACGCGGGCTACAGCAAGACCAGCAGCGGAACTAGCGATTCCATCAGAACCAGGCCATCTCACAAGCAGGCCTTGTGGGTCGCGGCTTCAGCCGCGACGT
>Ga0116217_10001289_pt1 | contig 24471 bp, 20 predicted proteins | sample Sb_taG_6_FD_89697 | JGI IMG/M metagenome (GOLD analysis project Ga0116217, IMG submission 89697) | Peat soil microbial communities from Weissenstadt, Germany - Sb_50d_4_PS metaG | ecosystem: Environmental > Terrestrial > Soil > Wetlands > Peat | place: Germany: Weissenstadt | collected 2010-09-21 | reverse complement strand
CAGCACGCGCAAAGCGGACACGGAATTCGAACTGCAAGATGGCCAGAGCTTCGTCATCGCCGGTCTGCTCGACAACCGGGTTACGGACATTGCCAACAAGATTCCGGGGCTGGGTGATATTCCGATTCTGGGCAATCTGTTCAAGAGCAAGAATGCACAAAAGAGCAAGACCGAATTGATGGTGTTGTGCACAGTACACCGCATCGCGCCCAGCAACCAGGAACCGGCTGGTCCCGCCTATCCCCAGCCGTTCCTCGACGACAGCAAGTTTGATGGAAAGAAGCCGCATGGCAGCAAGTAAAAGGCGGGAGTCGGCGCGCGGCGAATGCAGCCTTGTGGTAGCACGGAATATGTAGGAGAAGTGGCGGAGTCATGCCCGAACTTTCAGTTGTAATTGTTGCAGCGGACAACGAGCAGCGTGCCGTGTTGCAGGTTTTGGTGGACGGTACCAGTGTGGCGCGGGCTGTGCACACTCATGCCAGTTTTCCGATAGCAGCCAACGACCCCCTCGTGCGTCGGATCCAGGCGACAAAGGCTGATGTTGTTCTGGTGGACATTCCCGCGGATAACGCGATCCTGGCTTTACGGGCGATCGAACTGCTGCATCAGGAATTGCCGAGTATGGCGCTGTTTGCCATCGGCAGCATCTCGCAACCTCAGGTGATTGTTGGCGCCATGCGTGCCGGGGCTCGTGAATTCATCGAACGACCCACGACCACCACCGACCTCCTGGAAGCATTTGTTCGTCTCACGGCGGCCCAGCGAAAGGTAAACCGGGAAGGAACCAGCGGCAAAGTCTTTATGGTGGTGAACGCGAAAGGAGGGAGCGGTGCCACTACGGTGGCAGTAAACCTCGCGCTGGCTTTGCAGTCCGCCCATGGCAACACGGCGCTCGTCGATCTGGCTCCGCTGGGACATACCCAGTTGCACATGAATCTGAAGCCGCTATTTAACGTGACCGATGCGATCCGCAACCTGCATCGTCTCGACAGCTCTTTGCTGGAAAGCTTCATGACCAGGCACAACGACGGCTTGCAACTGCTGGCCGGCCCTAATGTACCGGTCGCAGTGGAACCTTCGACTGCTGAGTTCGCGCGATTGTTCGATATGCTGATGGGGCAATTCCGCTATGTCGTGGTGGATGCGTCTACGCGCATAGACCCGACTACGCGGCTTGTCTGTAGCTTGTCCCAGACCGTTTTGATGGTGGTCAACGCCGATGTTGCTTCTTTGTGGAGCGCAGCCCGAGTCCAGCAGTATCTCGGCGAATCTGGCGGCCGCGAAAAAGTGAACCTGGTGCTGAATCGCTTCCGCAAGATTCCGGGCTTCAGTGAGTCCGATGCCGAAGCCGCGGCTGGGGTAAAGTTGCTATGGAAGATCCCCAACCAATACTTCGCAGTGTCCACGGCGATCGACCGCGGAGTGCCGGTGATGGCGCAAAACCACACCGAAATCGCGCGTTCCTTTACCGGTCTGGCGGCGCGTCTGACGGAAAATGATTTGGAAGTAAAACGCAAAGCTTGGTCTTTATTCAAGACAGTTTAAGATTGAAACGGCTTTAGGAAAATCAGGCAGGCTTCATGGCGAATTTGCAGGCCTTTGAGAGAACTGAATACCAGCAGGTCAAGGCGGACCTTCACCGCAAGATTCTCGATCGTCTTGACCTGGAGAAACTCGGCAGAACCCCGAGCGAGGCTGCCCGGGATGAAGTCCTCCTTTTAATTCGCAATACGGTAAATAGCGAAGCCGTGCCTCTGAGCTTCGCCGAGCGGGAACGGCTATCGCGGGAGATTCTTGACGAAATCTTCGGCCTCGGGCCGCTGGAACCTTTACTCAAGGATCCAACCGTCTCCGACATTCTGGTGAACCGTTTTGATCGAGTCTACGTGGAGCGGGCGGGCAAGCTTGAGCCCACCGGATTGAGCTTCAAGGACGATTCGCATCTGATGCAAATCATCGACCGGATTGTCTCCCGGGTAGGCCGTCGCGTGGACGAGTCCTCGCCGATGGTGGACGCACGTCTTCCGGATGGCTCCCGTGTGAACGCCATTATTCCTCCACTCGCGATTGACGGGCCCTGTCTTTCCATCCGGCGTTTCGGTCGCGACCCGGTCACGGCCCGCAACATGATCGAAAACAAAACTCTGACCGAGCCCATGCTGGAGTTGCTTTCCGCTATGGTGAAGGGCCGGCTCAACTTGCTGATCTCCGGTGGAACCGGCGCCGGCAAGACCACCCTGCTCAACGTGCTCTCCGGGTACATCCCGAATTCTGAACGCGTGGTCACCATCGAGGATGCCGCCGAACTGCAAATGAAGCAGGAGCACGTTGTGCGCCTGGAAACCCGCCCGCCCAACATCGAAGGCAAGGGCGCGGTGCGGCAGAGGCAATTAGTAATCAACAGCCTGCGTATGCGCCCCGACCGCATTGTGGTGGGCGAGGTGCGCGGTGAAGAAGCGTTCGACATGCTTCAGGCCATGAATACCGGCCACGAGGGTTCGCTGACCACCGTGCACGCGAACGCACACCGCGACGCCCTGGCGCGATTGGAAAGCATGGTTTCGATGGCCAATCTCAATCTTCCCGAGCGGGCGATGCGTATGCAGATCGCATCTGCCATTCATGCCGTAGTGCAGATCGCGCGTCTCTCGGACGGAACTCGTAAGGTGATTTCTATTTCGGAGGTCACCGGGATGGATGGTGAAATTATTGGTCTGCAAGACATCTTTGTGTTTGACCGGACCGGGATCGACGAAAGTGGCAAGGTAAGAGGTGTTTTCCGCGCCACTGGGACCCGACCCCGATTTGCCGATCGCCTGGCTACCGGTGGATGCCGTCTGCGTGCAGGTCTATTCGAGTCCCGGGTGGAGGTTTAGTGGAATCTCGCCAAGCCCTGTAGCGGAAAATCATGCTAGCACTTATCGCCATACTGGTTTTCGTCGTGGTCGCCATGGGCGTCTTCGCTGTCGCTTCCTTACTCGATCAGCGCAGCGCCCAAGCTCGGCTTCTTCGCGAACGTTTGGCAAGCGTGCAGGAGGCGGCTGCCCGCCAGCCCAGCGAAGAACTTGCCTTGCTGCGCGACGAAATGTTGAGCAAGATCCCGGCGATCGACAACCTCCTGCGCCGCTCTTCTCGAATTTCGAACCTGCAGCCCTTCCTCGAACAGGCCAACCTGAAAATACGAGCGGGCAACATTCTGATGCTTTGCGCGATCAGCGCGGTGGGCCTGGCTGGTGTGGGGTTCCTCGCGGCTGGGTCACTGCCGCCAAACCAGGCTTTGTTATTTGCCGCCGTTGGTCTCGTTCTTGGCGGATTCCTTCCCTACTCGTACGCCTCGTATCGCCGCACCAAACGTTTTCAGAAATTCGAGGAATTATTTCCCGAGGCCATCGACACCCTGGCCCGAGCCGTGCGCGCTGGCCACGCTTTTACCACCGCGCTGGAATTGATTGCCAACGAACTCTCCGAGCCTGTGGCATCCGAATTCCGTAAGCTCTTTGAAGAACAAAAGTTCGGCCTCCCCGTGCGGGACGCGTTGATGAACCTGGCGGAGCGCGTGCCCCTGGTGGACGTGAAATTCTTCGTTACCGCAGTAATGCTGCAGCGCGAAACCGGTGGTAATCTGGCTGAAATCCTCGATAACCTTTCTTACGTGATTCGGGAACGATTCAAAATCATGCGCCAGGTGCGGGTTTACACGGCGCAGGGACGTCTCACCATGATGCTTCTCATGGGGCTGCCTCCCGTCATCGTGATCACGATGCTGATGACGAGCCCGGCGTTCATTCGGCCTCTGTTCGCCGACCCCATCGGACACTTTCTGGTTGTAGCCGGCATTGTGCTGCAGACGCTTGGTTATTTTGTGATACGGAAGATCATTCGAATTCAGGTTTGATGAATGACACTTGCGCTCACTATCGTAGTGTTCCTGACCATCGCTCTGGTCGTGTTTTCCTTTGGGGCAGCAGCCTATGCGCCTTCTTCCCTGCTCGGTTCCCGCTTGCGAGCGCTAGGATGGCAACGCGCCAAAGCCCCGGAGAAAACCGCCCTTAAAGAGCGCCTGGAACAAGCACTCGATCCCTTCAGCAAAGCCATACCGCTCTCCCCGAGCGAAGTCTCGCGCGCGCGCCGTTGGTTGATCCAGGCTGGTTATCGGGAATCGCGTCACATGACGGTTTACGTTGGCAGCCGTCTGGCGTGCGCAATTTTCGGATTCGCGCTGGTGATCCTCGGGAGTGGCTTCGACTCTCCCGTATTGATGGTTAGCGTGGGCGCTTTCGGGTTCTTTCTGCCCAGGTTTGTGCTCAAGCGGCTCATCAAGGGCCGGCAACAGCGTATCAAACTCGGTTTGCCCGACGCCTTGGACCTCACCGTGATCTGCGTCGAAGCTGGCTTGGCCCTCGATCAGGCATTGATGCGCGTGGGCCAGGACCTGCACCACGCGCATCCCGAACTGAGCGACGAATTCCACCTGGTAAACTTGGAAATGCGCGCTGGCAAGCCCAGAGCCGAGGCCCTTCGTAATCTGGTGGAGCGCACTGGAGTTGACGATCTCCGTTCGCTGGTGGGCACATTGATACAAACCGATCGCTTCGGTACCAGTATCGCCCAGGCACTCCGAGTGCACTCCGATTCGCTGCGCACCGAACGCCGGCAACGGGCGGAAGAACAGGCTGCCAAGACAACCATTAAAATGGTAATTCCCCTGGTTTTATTTGTCCTCCCCTCGATCATCTTTGTCACGCTCGGCCCGGCCATCATCGAGTTGATTCGGACGCTGGCGCCGGTGACGGGACACTGATAGAGCCGACGAATCAATTTTGGAGACGACCGACCGAATCCGGCAGTTCTGAATCAGGAGTTTTGATGTCGTTACAGGCCGCCACAGGATATGCGTTCAACCGGACGCGCAACGCCTACCTGGCGACCCATCTGTCCGTGGCTGAAACGCATTGGTCCCGCCTGTGCGGGCTTATGGGTAAAGATGCCGCAAGTTTTCCTGCCGGGGATGGCCTTTGGATTGTTCCATCCCGCGGCGTGCATACCTTCGCCATGAAGTTCCCGATCGATGTCCTTTACCTGGATCCGAATAAATTTGTAGTTCATGTAGAGCGGAGTCTCAAACCGTGGCGAGTGGCGCGAGTGAGCCTGCGCACCGCTTCGGTACTGGAGTTGCCGGGCAACACCCTCAAATCCAGCGGGACGGCTGTTGGCGATGAAATTGAGATCGCATTGGGCGAGACCACGATGAACCGGGCGCGGGAGGTGAGCGAAGCGTGAACGGCGAGCTCAAACTCCTGGTCGAGTGGTCGTCGCCGTGGCAGGAATTCGTTACAGCAATTCGGCCGGCACTGGCGCGTTCTCCCCAGCCCCTTGCGGGAGAAGCCAGAACCGGATTGGTTCCCTACCGCGGGATGGTCGGCTCGTGGATAGTGGAGGGCGCCGTCCTGGCGTTGGGTATCTTGATGTCTCAGAAGCTGGCCAGCCTGCAGCCGACTGTGCTGCCTTCCATGCCCAAGTACGACGTGATTTATTTCTCGGGCGAGGAACTGCCCCGTACCGAAGACACAGGTGGAGCGCAAGCAGGTCGGTCCGGGCGTGCGGGTGGACATGAAGCTCATCACCGTACCCAGACAATACGCGTGGCCCGTGGTGATTCGCTACGCGAACAGGTCGTAGACGCTCCCAAGCTGAAGCTGCCGCACTCAGATTCGGCGGTTGCCAATCTGCTGGCGTTCAATTCGAATCCAGGACCCGCGCCGGCGGAGGGTCTGAAATCCTCACCGCGAACCCCGGCACTCAGTGAAGCCGTGGTTGCTCCCACGCCTGAAGTTCGAAATGACAAGACCCAACGCGCGCCGGTGTTGAATGCTAACGTCATCCCGCCAACGCCTGACGCTCAACGCGAAAAAATGCGGTCCGCACCACCGCTGAATGCTGCCATCGTTCCTCCCAGTCCCAGTGCGCCACAGCGCGATGTTCCATCCGTCCGCGTGCCGGGTTCGCAAGCCGTGACCGTGATTCCGCCGCCGGTGTCCGCTCCCGAACAGGCCACCAATCTGCATCCCAAACTCACCCTTCCCGCGCCATCGGTGGTCGCACCGCCTCCGTCGCAAATTACACGCGACATCAGTCCCCGAGGACCCGGATTTGGCCCCGGCGAGTTGCAAAATCAGATCGTGCCGCCTCCGGCGTCGATGGCAGATGCCTCCGCCGAGCATCACACATTCGGCGGTCTGGGCAACGCCGCCGTGGTCCCGCCTCCGGTTCAGTTGAACGGCGCGGCGACGGGCACTCGCGCCGTGGCTGGTTTGGGGAACGCCAACGTCGTGCCTCCGCCAGTCCAGGTGGGCAGCGGTTCGCTGCAGCATCCGGCGATGACAAGCTTGGGCGGAGAAGGTCTAGGCGGAGGAACTGCCGTCGTGCCACCTCCGCCGTCGGTTTCCGGCGCAGGTTCGCCTTCTGGCCTGGGTCGCGGAAACCGCGGTGCGGGTCTGGGTGGTCCAATGGATGCTGGCTCGGTGACCGCGCCGCCGAGCAATAACGGTGGCAGCGGAAGAGGAACCGGCATTGTGGTTTCCAATCAACCCGGATCCAAAATCGGCGTGCCGGGTAACGGTGGCGCAGGCTCGATTGCCATGTCCCCGTCTGGAGGAGACAAGCCCGGACTAGGTGGATCGGGAGGCGGATCCGGGATCGGGCGTGGCGCTGGTCCCGGCAGCGGATTATCCGGAGAGGGCTCCGGTGCCGCGAAAGCCGACGCCACGAAAGACGGCACGGGCCGCGGATCCGAGACCATGGCTCGCGGAGGAATCTCCCCTTATCCGGGCCCCGGCGGCGCCGGCAGTGGGACCGGGGGTAAGCCGCCAATGCCCGGAGTCTCGGTAAGCGGGGGCAGCAATATTGTCACGCTGCCCAGCTTCGGCGCCGACGGAGGCGGTCCGAATATCGTCGCGCGCTCCTCTGTCGGCAAAGATCAACAGGGGCCGGGCATCACCGTAGTTGGCAGCGCTCGTTCGGGAGGCGCGTTCAATTACTACGGCATGCTCAAGGGCGACAAGGTTTACACAACCTACTTCTATACTACCTTGGGTACTGCCTCTTTCCAGTACGCGGATCCATCGTCCACGACGCATCCCTATGCCGAAGACTTGGTCGATCCGAAACTTATGCGATCCGACTTGCCCGCCAACATGAAACCCTCGCGGCTGGTGATTGCCTGCCTCCTCGATCGCACTGGAACGTTGCGAAATCTGCGAGTCCTCGAGTCCGCCGGCGGCGAAACGACCGCCAAAGTCCTAGTAGCGTTAGCTAACTGGAAATTTAGCCCGGTATTTCGTGGCGATCAACCGATAGAAGTAAGCGCCATCCTGGGCTTCAACATCGACACCCGCTAACCCAATCCTCGGACGCCCTCACGTTGCGTTATTTTCCCATTTCGCGTTCTTGTAGGAGAAAATGCCTCCAGCTGTGCCCACTAATAAGGACGACAAAGCCGTACCATCACGCCGGCGCCGAGCCGTGGCAAAAAACTCCATAACAAGCTACGATAAGCCAAGGTAAGAACATGGCTCTCGATTGGTCACAATGTCGCGCCGTGGAAAGCGTCCCCGGTAAGCGCAGCGGCGCGTGGGTATTCCGGGACACGCGGACGCCGGTTTCCGTCGTTTTTGACAATCTAGAAGTCGGTGCCTCGATCGACGAGATTATGGATTGGTTCCATTTATCGCGTGAGCAAGTTGTTGCGGTCATCGAATTCGCGGCGCGAAGCCTTGACGAGCCTCCTGTTCCGCCGCCCGCCCAAGTGGTCGATGCTGATACTCTTCGATAACGGCACGCCCGCCCCGCTTCGGTATTCCCTCAAGGACCACATCGTTGTTGAAGCAACTGAACGCGGATGGGACCGCCTTACCAATGGCGAGCTGATAGCGGCTGCGGAGGATGCAGGTTTCGAGGTTTTGCTGACAACTGACAAAAACATGCGTTACCAGCAAAACCTGAAAGGCCGGAAAATCGCGTTTGTGGTTATCGGCAATCAACAGTGGCCTACTCTGCGTCGCTACGTTGATATGGTTGTCCTAGCTGTGAATGCGGCCACGCCAGGCAGCTATGCCGAGGTTGATATTCCGTTACAGTAAGGCCTTTTTGCGGCACAGTATCGGAAAGGAACGTTCTCACGTTCACTCGCGATGAAACAGCACCGCCGTTCCGTCTTCATGAATTAGCTTCCATTCCGAAGTCAGCCCGAGAATCGTCCCCAACGACGAATCCTTCTGCACCAGCACCCAGTTCACATTCTTTTCATCCAGCACTTTGCTCCACTCAGGTTGGACAAAAACGACCTTCAAGTAATCCTCAAAGAACTGATCGCCATACAGATCATGACGATCGTCCACCAGGACCTTGGTCTGCGGATAGAGCCGGTAAATCAGATACCCTCCCCACTGGTCGGGACAAAAGATCGGCTCCCGGATATCGCGCTGGGCGATGACGGCGGCGGCCTCAACCGGAAAGCGTTTGTCATCGAAATACGCATTTATGAGCTGAACCGAACCGAGCCTTCCGCCGTGCATGCAAGCCCACAAACCGAGAACGAACGCGAGCACAATCCAAAGGTGACCTTGAAAACGTAGCTCCAGTTTTTCCATGCGAGTGCTGAAGTTGTTCACGCGGGAAAGCAGACCACGCAGCCACGATGCGATCTCCGTGTTCTCGCTCGCCGCCGCAACGGTCTCCGAAAGCATGGGAGCAATCATCAAGGTAAGCAGCATGGAAGAGACCGGAAGATTGCGCGAAGCGTAGAGGCCGCTATACGCAGCCAGCAGAATTACCAGCAAATGGGTGGGCCCGGGTTTTCGCCGCGCACTCGCCAGTGCCGCGATTGTGACCAGCAAAAGCACCGCGAAACACTGCTGCGCCACGCCGTGAAAATCAGGCGACAGAAACTCGGTGACGTGGTTCATCAGAAATCGGTCCGAAAGATACTGGTAAATATGAAGGTGCAGCTTGTAGCCGTAGGGGTTGACGAAACTCGCCAGCAGCGTGAGGACGCTAACCAGCCCCAGCTGCCTCAACCAACTCGCAATTTCTGCCCGCTGCTCGGGGCAACTAAAGTACCGGATCACGCCGCCGACCAAGTACAAGCCCAGTAATGCGAAGCCAAGAAGAAATCCGCCGTGCAGATTTACCCAGAAGAACATCAAAACAGGCAACCAATAAAGTCGCCGGGACGTACTCGCTTCTAAATCGAGATCAGGTTGAGGATCGAGACCTGACGCCGAGTCCAGCAACTCGAACCAGATCACCGTAAGCAGCCAACTCAAAACATGTGGCCGCGCCAGAAAATGGACGGACGCGGCACCCAACGACAGCACAATCAAGACCAGCGTAATCGGCAGACTGCCACCGCGACGCATGGCCAGATGGAAGACCAAAACGAAGCTGACCGCCATGACTGCTGCCGAGTAGAACACCACGCCGTTCAGTCCAAGCACGTGGTGAATCGCCGCGATCAGCACGTCGTACAGCCATTCCCACGCATACCAGGGATGCCCGCTCATGGTCGCCGAGAACGGGTCGACGCGGGTGATCGAGTGCGTCTGCAGCATCAACTCCCCGTCGCGGATGTGCCATCCCGTCCCCGCATCACGCAACAGGAGCCGTCCCAATGCACCGCAGCTCAAGCCCAGAAGCAGCGCAACAAAAAGCAGATCGGAAACGGACGGCATGAGGAACTGAATCCAGCGTGAGACACCGCCGGACTGTGCCGCGGTATTGGATTGAGGCTCTGTTTGCGAAGGTTTCAAATGCAAAGCGCCTGCTCGCACCCGACCCCGTCATGTTACCTCATCAAGCTGGGCACAAAGAAAAACGCGCCTGTTTGTTAAGACGATGCCAGGACTTCTTTTCGAGGTGTAGAATCTCGTTCATCAGAATGACCTCATCCACTATTTCGGTGGTGATTCTATGCTTGCTGGTCAATCCCGGCTTAGGTTGGGGGAAGCCAAAAACCTCTCAGCGAATTGGGGACCTGGTCATAACCTTAGTCGAGGTCAAGGAGCCCGAGCGTGCAGGAACCCCTGCCGACCACTATCCTGTAGCGGTGCGGCTCCGTGGGGAGAATGTCGGGAAACAAGCTCTTTGCGTCGGCTTTGGCGCAATCCTGAGAGCCAGCTTCGGCCTTGAGTACCGCGACTTTTCGTTTGGGCCCCACGCGCTCCATATCCAGGAACTGCTTCCGGGCGAGAGCACCGAAGGTGAATACAACTTTTCTGTGAAGACCGGATCCGAGCCTCTGCAACTCGTGCTCAAGCCCACTGGAAAATCGCAGACCTGCGATCGTGGGAAAGACAGCTCTACAGCGATCTGGCACGGTGCCGACCAACTGAGTTTTGATCTTGTCGAACATCCCGATAGTAAGTCGCAAGACCGGACCACACCCGACTCATCTGTCCCCGAGCGAACGGGCATCAGAGTTTTCATTACTGGGACCAAGGACGGCGCCCATCAAGCAAATGCGATCAAGGTCTTCAATGACCATTGTCCGCGCGCTGAGATTACAACCACGAAAGACAACGCAACCTATTTTGTGCAGCTTACCCCGACGAGCTTTAGACAAAGCAAGAATGTCGTCGTGGTCACAAATGAAGCAGGCGACGTAATTCATAGCGGGTCAGCCCTCAATCTCGCCAATGCCGTAAAGGACGCTTGTGCAGCGATGATGAGCGATTTCAGCGCGAGCTCGAAGCAGTAGATTTGCCCTTTTGTAGTTCAACCTTCAAGCGTCCACCATTTGAATAATGCCGTGAACACAATGTGCCAGCACGTCTTCACGGACGGTACAACAGGTATCCGATCCCGACCCGCATGTGATGAAGCAAGCTGTCCGGAAGACACGCTGCAATGGTGAGTCCGAGCGCAGCGTGTACCATTCCCAACGGGAAAATATTGCGATAGCGGCGAAACATTTCGCAGAAGAACAGACCGCCGATGAAGCTCATCAGGGTCAGCACCGGGCTCGGAAGGTGTGCGAGGCAAAACAGAAGCGCTGCACCCCACACTGCGCGGCGGCTGCCCAGAAGCGATTCCATCCGAACGTAGAAGAATGACTGCAATATAAATTGCTGCTCCAGCGCCCAGAGCCCATATTTCCAAATCCTTTCCCAAGGCACCCTCTGAGCCGGTCCAAGATTATGGATTGCCGATCCACCTAGAACAATCGCAACCACCAGGAACGCTCCGCACGTGACCGTCACAACTGCCCCGGAGCCAGGCCGGGCGAGCCCCAATTGGCGAACTGAATAACGACCGCGTACGGTGAACCACAGAATGCAAAGCGCTGCGAAAAGATTGCTGACGGTGTTGACACGGCCCGGCGGTGTCCACACCGCGACCATGATCAAAGCGAAGACTAGTCCGACCTGGAACGCCAGACCCACAGCCGAAGTTCCGGCTGACGCGGCTGGTTGAAACCTCTGCGGTGAGACGACGCTGCGATCGGCAGCAATCCTCGAAATCAAATTCTTCGACTCGGCAGCCATCACGGGAATCTACTAAAGTGAGATGCACGTTTTCCTGGCGCAGAATATTCTAAACGCCATGAATCTCAGTGGAGGAGTCTGATGAACGGCAAACCCATGCCGCAGGTCGTGATTGTTGGCGCTGGATTCGGCGGTCTTAACGCAGCTCTCAAGCTCGCCCACGCTCCGGTTGAGATCACCTTGATTGACCGCAGAAATCACCACACCTTCCAGCCTCTGCTCTATCAGGTGGCAACTGCCGGATTGTCCCCCGGAGAAATTGCCGCTCCCATCCGCTGGGTCCTTAGCGGCCGTCGCAATATTGAAGTACTTCTCGAAGAAGTACACGAATTCGATCTTGACCGGCGCGTCGTGAAACTTGCCGATCGTGAGCTTCCTTACGACTACCTGATCGTCGCGGCGGGCGCGAGCCACGCCTATTTTGGACACGACGAGTGGGAGCCGATGGCACCCGGGCTGAAAACGATCGAAGACGCGCTCGAGATCCGGCGCCGCGTTTTGCTCGCGTTCGAACTCGCCGAACGTCACGCCGCCAGCGGCGCGGGACAGGTGCAGTTGAATTTTGTCATCGTCGGCGGCGGCCCTACAGGAGTGGAGTTGGCGGGAACCCTCTCTGAGATCGCCCGCCGCGCGCTACAGGACGAATTCAGATCCATCGATCCCGAACGCACGCGAATCATCCTGCTCGAAGGTGGGCCTCGTGTTCTGCCTACATACCCGGAGGATCTTTCCCGCAGCGCGGAAGAACAGCTTCGCGCACTCGGCGTCGAAGTCCACACTTCCGCGATGGTCACCGGTATCGAACCCGCCACGGTAGTCATGGGGGAAACTCGGATTCCCGCCGCGGTAATTTTGTGGGCGGCCGGAGTGGCCGCGTCGCCACTAGGCAAGAAGCTCGGCGCGCCCACCGACCGGTCCGGGCGCGTGTTCGTGAATCCTGACTTGAGCGTTCCCGGTCATCCTCACGTTTTTGTTATCGGAGACCTGGCCTCGCTGAAACGGGAAAATGGCGAGCCTGTGCCCGGCGTGGCTCCGGCCGCGATCCAGGAAGGAAAAGCGACAGCCCGCAACATCTTGCGCGACCTAAAAGGACAGCCGCGGAAAAACTTTCATTACGTAGACAAGGGCAGCCTGGCAACCATCGGCCGCGCCGCCGCCATCGCTCAGTTTAGCAAGATTCATATTTCCGGTTTCCTCGCCTGGCTCGCGTGGCTAACTGTTCACATCTTTTTCCTCATCGGATTCCGCAACCGGCTGATCGTGCTGATTCAGTGGGCGTGGTCGTACCTCACCTTCGAACGCGGAGCCAGACTGATCACCGGAGACCAGACCCTCCCTGGCTGGAAGGAACTGCAGCGTGAGGAGCACAGCCCAGAGAAAGAAACAAAAGACAAAGAAACAAAAATGACGGCCTGAACCACGCCCCAAGCCTGTTCATATTCGGACGGCTCTCCCCACAATCGAACAGTTACAACCTCTGCCTCCGCGCGTCCAAACGAGGTCAGGTTTGTTTTCATGGGCATAGAAGCGGACACCCTGGCACCAAATATGCATATTCCGCCCGGGGAACGCTTTGTTTGCACGCGGACGGAGGATTGAATGGGAACCTTGATGCAGGATCTCAGATACGGCGTGCGCGTGCTGCTCAAGAACCCAGGATTCGCCGCAGTTGCGGTCATCGTCCTGGCATTGGGTATCGGCGCCAACACCGCCATTTTCAGCGTGGTCAACGCCGTACTGCTCCGCCCATTGCCCTATCAAGATCCCGGACGTCTGGTTCAGGTCTGGCATGTTCCACCCGCGAAAAGTTTTCCTGGGATGACTGAGTTTGCCGTCTCTGCGGCGAATTATCTGGACTGGCGCGACCAGAACCATGTGTTCGATCAACTGGCGATTTACAGTTACGCCAATCTCAACCTGATTGGCAAAGGTCAACCGGAGTCGGTCACAAGCGCCGTTGTCTCTCCCAACTTCTTTTCTGTGCTGCAGGTCCGGCCGCTCTCTGGCCGAGCCATCGCTCCGGGAGAGGATCAGCTCGGACACTCCAATGTCGTGGTTCTAAGCCATGCGTTCTGGCGCGAGCACTTCGGTTCGGACCCAAGCATCGTGGGTCAAAACATCACTCTCAACCAGCAAAGTTACACCGTCGTCGGCGTCATGCCTTCCCGCTTCGAAATGCCTCCTTCCGTACAAATCTGGACTCCTTTAGCCTGGACAGATAAAGAGAAGGTCGTACGCGGCGAACATCACTTCGGAGTGATTGGGCGTTTGAAAGCGGGCATCGACCTGAAACAAGCGCAGGCGGAAATGAACACCATTTCCAGCCGGCTCGAAGAGCAATACCCTGCCGACGACAAAGGCTGGGGAGCGGTTGTGGTCCAGCTGCGCGAACAACTGGTGGCAAGCGTACGCCCTGCTCTGCTGGTGCTGCTGGGCGCAGTCGCCTTCGTCCTGCTTATTGCTTGCGCCAACGTTGCCAACCTCATGCTGGCAAAAACGCTGGGCCGTCGCAAAGAGATTGCGATCCGGTCAGCACTGGGAGCTAGCCGCGCCCGCGTTATTCAACAAGTGCTTTCAGAAACGGTTTTGCTCGCGCTCGCGGGCGGCTTTCTGGGTCTCCTCATCGCTCATTTCGGAGTTCGCCTTATCTCCGCATTCCTGGCCAATCAATTGTCACTGTCGACAGAAATCAATCTCGACGGATGGGTACTGGCATTTACGCTGACGGTTTCCGTGCTTACGGGAGTTCTGGCGGGCCTCGCACCAGCTCTGCGTCTGACCAGAACCGATTTGAATGATGCGTTGAAGCAAGGCCTGGGCCGCACCGATTCAGATTCAGGCGGAAGGCGCACTCGCGGTGTTCTGGTCGTTTCCGAAGTCGCCCTTTCACTCATGCTGCTCATAGGCGCCGGCCTCATGATCCGCAGCCTGTGGCTGCTGCGCAATGTCGACCCCGGCCTCGATCCCAACAATGTTCTCACCATGACGGTCGGCATACCTGTCCCCTCGACCCGGTTCCCGACCCCCTTGCAACAGAGCAACTTCTTCAATGACGTTCTACAGCGCGTGCGAGCTTTGCCGGGTGTCGAGTCCGCCGGAGTCATCGATGCGTTGCCTCTGAGCGGCGGCGGTTCCATTCAGCCCGTCGCCATCGAGGGCCGCCCCGCGCAGCAAATGGCAGATCAGCCCGAAGTCGCAGTTCGCATCATCAGTACTGGCTACATCCGCTCAATGCACATCCCTCTGCTTCGTGGACGCGACTTGAGCGACGCTGACGTTGCGGACAGACCGTACGCCGTCTTGATCAGCGAGTCCATGGCCAAGCGCTTCTGGCCCAAGGAAAACCCGCTTGGCAAACATTTGACCCTGACGTTTCTCCCCGACGCGCCCCGAGAGATCGTCGGCATCGTCGGCGATGTCAAGGACTCCGGGCTGGATGTCACCGATCCAGTGGCGATGCTCTACATGCCGTTGGGCCAACTCTCCACACCCCTGCTCGGCGGATGGACTTCGTTCCCCATGTCACTGGTCGTGCGGACTAACGCAAATCCATCAGGTTTGACGTCAGCAGTCACGACCGCCGTGCATCAGGTCGATTCCGAACTACCTTTGCTCCAGATCCGCACCATGCAAGACGTAGTGGGCGAGTCCCTGTCGCAGCAACGCTTCAACATGCTGCTGCTGGCCGTCTTCGCCGGACTCGCACTACTGCTCGCGGCAATCGGAATTTACAGCGTGCTGTCCTACAGCGTGAAGCGGCGGGTGCGCGAAATCGGCATCCGCATGGCGCTGGGAGCGCAGGTTCGCGACGTGCTGTGCTTGATCGTGGTTGAAGGCATGCGACCAACTCTCATCGGCGTCGCAATCGGCCTGGCTGGGGCGTTGGCACTGGGCCGGGTTTTAGCCAATCTCATCTATGGCGTAAAACCCACCGATCCCATAACCTTCGGAGCGGTATCCGTCCTGCTAGCTGCAGTGGGCTTATTTGCTAGCCTCATCCCTGCCTACCGCGCCACCAGAGTCGAGCCCATGAAAACACTAAGAGACGAGTAGTCAGTGTAGTGCGCGGGCGTCCACGCCGTGCGGGACCACCCTGGAATTCGCAGATGATTAAGAGTCCCCACCCTTTTTAAGATATAGAGTGGACCAAACGACACACTCGTCATCCCGGGCAGAGCGCGGGATCTAGATTCTTGCCTGCACTATCGGTATCACCGCTGCAAGAAAACACCCAGATCCCTCGCTCCGCTCGGGATGACAGTTCCTCATGAAACTGCGTCTATTTGTGCGACGCATCCGCAAACACATTCTGCGAAGAAGGCGAAGCCTTTGACGCTGCGGAGATGCCCTTCGATTCCGGTTGTCCAAAAACCTCCGGATGCAAATAGTAACCTTGCTCCCCAACTGCTTTATCTTCCTCCACCGGTATGCGGTACGCATTGGCATAAGCGTCGTGCCGGATGCCGGTCACCTGCCACGACACTTCCACGTTAGGCTTACTTGTCCGAATCACAAAGCGGTTGGAAGCGATCTTCTTCGCCACGATGGCCTGCGCGAATTGCCCAATCACCGTCAACTGATAACGGAAATCGCCATTGAGCGCCTCGAAATAATCCGGCAAAGTCACGGTCGCCAGACCATGCCGATCTGTGGTGACGTTTCCGTTGTAGACGTTCATCATGTCCGGTGATTCCACGAACGAATGTGAGAGATACTTGTTCGCCGGATCGAGCGGATGGTCGATCTTGAATGAGCCGCTGCCTTTCGTCAGTTTGCCTGTGACATTGAGATTTCCGGCATAGAAGCCGTTGCCGCTAGCGTCAACGCTGAACTTCCCGGCATAGTTGCTTCCTGCGAGCCCGAGCAAGATTAGTCCGCCTCCACCATGGACAACGAAAACACCGGCCGCCCCTCCCGAGGTGCTCTCGGTATTGCCCTGAATTCCGGTGCCTCCGCTCGTCGAAGTGCTGTTCCCAAATGTAGCGATGCCATTCGGGCTCACGGTTGATCCAATCACGCCCGTGGTGTTGCCGCTGCTGGCGTACGCAGTGCCAAGCACCCCGACTCCCGCCGTGCTCGCCGTGTACCCGCTAACGCCATATACGTTGCCAGTTGTGGCACCAGCGTTACCAATTACCCCCGAGGCGCCGGCGGTTGTGCTGGCTGTCCCGCCGGCAACGCCGGAGACTTTCCCGGTGGTCGCGCCCTCATAACCGCTGACACCGGACGAGTAGTCCGTGGTGCTATTGGTGCTGCCGCCGACGCCAAATACCTGACCGGTCGCAGCGCCCTCAAAGCCGTTCACGCCTGACGCACCGGTCGTGGTGCTATTGGTCCCGCCGCTCACACCATAAACCTGGCCCGTGACCGCAAGCTCAAAGCCGGTGACGCCAACCGCGCCGGTGGTGGTGCTCGATGCAAATCCGCTGACGCCGTGCACCTGGCCACTCGTGGCGGTTTCATTGCCGAGCACGCCACTGGCGCCTGTGCTCGTGCTTGTCGCAAAACCGGCCACACCATACGACTTGCCCGAGGTGGCCGACGACGACCCAATCACTCCGTAGCCCCCTGTAGTCGCGTTGTTAACTCCGAGCATCGCGTTTCCGCCTGGGTCGGAGCTCTGCCCGTACACGCCCGTCGTGCCCCCGCTCGTGGCGGTAGCGATACCCGAAATGGCAGCCTGCGTCCCCGGCACCGTCGCCTGGATTCCACGCACACCGGTGCCCACGACATCCAACTCGGCTTGCGGTGTCTTGGTACCCACACCTACGTTCCCGCCGGTCTCGTAGATCGTCGAATTGCCCAACGTCGCGGTGCCCGTCCAAAGTGGGACGTAATTCTTCGTCCCCTTTCCTGTCACACCCGCGGGAGGGACCGTTCCTGCCGATGTGGAAGCCGGTGAACCTGAATTGGCCGCCACCCCGCTTTGATTCGCGTGCATGAACGCAGAAGCGGGCAATCCCCCCAGTGTTTCCGCGTCTGCCGCCTTCAAAGCATAGGGCACGCTTAGCAGCAGCACGCGCGGGGACTCGGCGTGACCTGAAATGTGCGTACTGATCCAGTGCGCCTCCGCCGAACTGAACAGACTCAACGGAACGCCATCCGCGCTGGCCGAGCCCAGCATCACTGTGTAGTGTCCCGTCTCGTCGGCTCGAACATTCTGCGCCTCGACCCACAACGGACTGCCTCCCTGCTGATCCTTGTACAGAGAAAAAGTGACGCCGACTACACCAGTCACTGGCTTGTGGGTTTCGTCCTGCGCCGTACCAGAAAATTTAATGAGCCGCGGAATCTGCGTGGAAACCAGACTTGAGTTCGGAGCCGCTGTTTGGGCCAAACTTGAGACCGCCATCGCAGACAGAAAAGTAACAGCAACGAAGCATGCGCGAAGCTTCATGGGAAATCTCCTCTTTCGTTGAGATGTAACTCGATAACGGGACTGCGGGGCAGACTAAGCCCTCCCGTCGGCCATGGCGCACCCTTATATCACCGATGAAGTACCCTGACAATAGCCCTCGCGGCCTCAACCTTCGCCAATGAGGGACTGGGGAACAAGACCCGGGGAGAACGTCCAGAGTCTTTCAACCCACAATCAAAGACCCCTCACCCGCTATAATCTAGTTGCCTTGAAACTTCTCCGGCTCAGCGCAATCATTATTCTCTTGGCCACAGCGGCCCTCGCTCAGGGTCCGGCCACCGCCGGTCAGACCGTGCTGGTAGTTCCTTTTGAAAATCAATCCAAGGCTCCGGGCATCGAGTGGATCAGCGACTCCTTTCCCGAACTGCTGCAAGAGCGCCTGAATTCCGCCACGCTGTTTGTGTTACCGCGCGAGGATCGAATCCGTGCTTACGACCGCTTGGGTATCCCGGTCGCACTTCATCCTTCGCGCGCCACTCTCTACCGGATTGCGGAAGAGTTGGACGTGGACTACGTCGTGCTAGGCGTGTACCGCTTTGATGGCCGGACCTTCAACGCTGCAGCGCAACTTCTGGACATGCGTCGCCAACACTTGCTGCCCGAAATGAATGAGTCCGGTCCGTTGCTCCGGCTCATCGACATTCAGACCGCGCTGGCATGGGACGTTCTGCACGCCCTCCGTCCGGAAATCTCCATCACAAAGCAGGCATTTGTTGCCGCCGCGCCTCCCCTCCGCTTGGACGCGTTCGAAAACTACGTGCGCGGCGTCACAGCGCCGAAGGCTGACGAACAGATCCAGCGTTTTCGCGAGGCCGTTCGCCTGAATCCCAGCTATCCCGAGGCATTATTACAACTGGGCAAAGCCTACTACCGAGTGCGACAGTATGAACCCGCGGTCGCCACGCTGGCGCGCGTGCCCGAAAACCATCCCCTCGCCCGCGAGGCGAATTTCTATCTTGGACTTGCAGCTTACTACCACGGAGATTTTCAGCGAGCCGAATCGGCATTCCACTTCGTTGCCGCGCTCATGCCTCTGGCCGAGGTTTACAACAACCTTGGAGTCGTAAGCTCTCACGCGGACAGAAAAAGCGCTGCCGAATATTTTCAGAAGGCCATCAACGCGGATCCGAATGATCCCGATTATCATTTCAATCTGGCCGTAGAACTTTACCGAAGTGGCGACGCCGCCCGAGCGTCTCGCCAACTCCACGACACTCTCTCCTTACGCCCAGGCGATACCGCGGCCAAATCTCTACTTGAAACGGTCTCGCCCGACGCTGGCGCTTCAACCCAGCGGGCCATTGTGCCGGCGACCCAGAAGATTCCAGTCGAGCGCATCCGCGCCAACTACGACGAGAGCTCGTTCCGCCTGCTAGCCTTGAAAATCGACGCAGTCGCGGAGCAGCGTTTGGCGAAGACCGATCCTCGCACCCATGCGCAATTCCACACCGTTCGTGGACATGAACTGCTGGCGCAAGGCTTTCTTTCCGAAGCGTAAGGCGAATTCCGCGAAGCGATTGCGCTTAACCCGTCGAACCCGGAGGCGCACGCTGGATTGGCGAGTGCGCTGGAGGCCGAAAATAACCTAACCGCAGCCCAAACCGAGGCCGAGGAGGCATTGCGGTTGCGTCAATTCCCTGAGCCGCTTTTGGTGTTGGCGAAGCTTGATTTGCGAGACAATAGACCTGAAGCGGCCGCCGAGAAGATAGATCGGGCTCTGCGTTTAGAGCCAACCAATGCGGCCGCGCTGGCGCTCAAGCGCACCGTCGCAGCCAAGCTCGCGCAGGAAGCGCAGCCACTGCCTAATCGATGAGACCGTTTTTCGTTTCGCGCTTTTTCCCCGCTCTTCTGATCGGATTGCTGTTGTTCGTGCTCTGTGCCGCTTCTTCCGCCGAAGTATTGAAGATCGTCGTGAACGACTCGATTCATCCCATCACCGACGAATACATCGGCCGCGCGATCGCCGAAGCGGAACGCAACAAAGACCAGGCGTTGCTCATCGAGATCAACACTCCCGGCGGCCTGCTCGAATCCACGCGCGACATCATCGAAAAAATCCTGGCCTCACCGGTTCCAGTAATCATCTACGTCACGCCCAGTGGAAGCCGGGCCGCGTCCGCCGGATTTTTCATTCTCGAAAGCGCCGACGTTGCGGCCATGGCGCCCGGAACCAACACCGGCGCGGCTCATCCCGTCACTCTTGGTGGCGGCAAGTTGGACGACACGATGAAGGAAAAAATCGAGAATGATTCCGCCGCCCTCTTGCGATCGGTAGTTGCGAAGCGCGGCCGCAATGTTGAGATCGCCGAGACCGCGGTGCGCCAATCCAAGTCTTTCACCGATCAGGAAGCACTCTCGCAAAAACTGATCGACTACGTAGCACCCATCGAAGACGACCTGTTTAAGCAACTGCAAGGTAAACAGGTGAAGCGTTTCAGTGGGGAGACCATCACGCTCAATTTAGTCGGCGAACCGGTTCGTCCTTTTGGCATGACCCTGAAGCAGCATATTCTCGCCTACTTGATGGATCCGAACGTGGCCTTCATCTTGCTCGCAGTCGGCGCGCTGGCTCTCTATGCAGAATTCAATCATCCCGGCGCGGTGGTCCCCGGAACCGTAGGAATCGTTTTCATTCTTGTCGCCATCTTCGCGCTGAACCTGCTCCCCACTCGCTTCGCCGCCGTAGTTTTGATTTTCGCCTCCTTCATCCTGTTCGCGCTGGAGGCCAAATTCGCCGCCCACGGAGTGCTAGCCATCGGCGGAATCGTCACCCTCACGTTGGGCGGACTGTTGCTCGTGGACGCGCCCATCCCCGAGATGCGAGTCCACTTATTGACAGCGCTCGCGGTCAGCATTCCCCTGGGGTTGATCACTGTCTTTTTAATGAGCATCGCCCTGAAAGCGCGAGCCAACAAAGTTGTCACCGGGGTGCAAGGATTAATAGGAGAGATTGGCCTGACCCAGAGCGCTCTGTCCCCGCAGGGAAAAGTCTTCGTCCACGGCGAACTCTGGGACGCAATCGCTTCCGCCAATGTGCCTGCGGGACAGCGAGTGGTAGTGCGCCAGGTGAAAGGATTGCAGTTATCAGTCGACCCAGCTCCATCCGCCCACCAGACGACCCAAGCGTAACCGATGGAGGACGGGCGTCCCCGCCCGTCCGAGATGCTCACGGACCGCCCTCATCCGCGTCATTGCTTTTCCTTTGTGGACCTTCGTGTCCTTTGTGGTTTACGCCTTTGGGTTCCTTGGTCATGAATCAGAACCCCCGCGCACCTCGCCAGATAACCCTGCACCTCTTTGAAATCGCAGTCCATTCCGCCCAATTGCGATACAATCCGCCTCAGAGGCATTCCTGACAATCAGGCGCGGAGGCCCAAATGGAACTTGGCTTTGGTTTCACGACCATCGTAATTATCATCTTCGCTTTATACCTGCTAAGTTCGATCAAGATTCTAGCGGAGTACGAGCGAGGCGTGATCTTTCGCCTCGGACGTCTGCTTCCGGAAGCCAAAGGCCCCGGGCTCATTTTCGTCTTCGCCCCGCTTGATCGCATGGTTCGCATCTCCTTGCGGCAGGAGGCTCTGGAAGTGCCGGCGCAGGACATTATCACGCGCGACAACGTCACCTTGAAGGTCAACGCCGTCATCTTCCTGCGCGTGATCGAGCCGAGAAAAGCTGTGGTGGAAGTTTCCAACTACGTGTACCAGACCTCGCAGTTCGCGCAAACCACGCTGCGTTCCGTCCTCGGCGAGCAAGAACTGGACGAACTCCTCGCCCATCGCGACAAGATCAACCTGCGCCTGCAAAGCATTCTCGATACCCACACCGCTCCCTGGGGAGTGAAGGTGGCCAACGTCGAAGTCAAGCAGGTGGACATGCCCGAGTCCATGCTGCGCGCCATGGCCAAGCAGGCCGAGGCGGAGCGCGAAAAACGTTCCAAAATCATTCACGCCGAAGGCGAGTTCTCCGCCGCGCAGCGTCTGGTGGATGCAGCCCGACTCCTGGCCACCGAACCCGTGAGCGTGCAATTGCGCTATCTGCAAACCTTGACCGAAATCGGCGTGGAGAAGAACACCACAGTAGTCTTCCCGGTTCCGGTGGACTTCTTTTCGAGTATTCCGAAGTTATTCGCAAGACCCGATAGAGACGCGCCGACCGCTGCGAAGGGCTGAGCGGCCTCCATCGAAAACAACAACGAGGTTGAAATGGCAACGGCTACATCACAGGACACGGAAATCACGCTGGGCACGGGCAAGATGCTTGCCCTGTTTTTTGGACTCGTAGCACTATGCGCAGTTTTTTTCGGCATGGGATTTTCCCTGGGACGAAGCTCCGTGAGAATTGCGTCCCCCGACCTCCCCGCCGCGACTACCGTCAGCACTGGCGGGGCACGACCTTCCGCGGTCAAGACCACCAACGCCAATCCGCCCGCCGACATGACCTTTTACAAAGCGGTTGAGAGCAAGGACGTAAATACCCAGCCCGTCCCGAAGGAGGTCTCAACCTCTGCGTCCGACAACACCGCGCCTCCGACCGCAGCAGCCAGCGCCGATCCCACTGCACCGCCCGCGAACAGTTACTTCGTGCAAGTGGCCGCGGTCAGCAAGGCCGAAGACGCGGAAGCCCTGGTCGATGCGCTCAAGAAGAAACAATATCCCGCATTCTCAACCAATACGCCGACCGACAAGCTCATCCACGTGCAGGTTGGACCGTACCCCGACATCAAAGATGCCGAACTGATGCGTGGCAAGCTGGTCAGCGATGGCTACAATCCCATCTTGAAAAGATGACGATTCCGGGAAAAACTCTGATTTTGGGTGGCGCAGCGCTTCAGCGCTGCGATAACCGCCACGATTGATTGAGGGTTTTGACCCCGCTCTGGCGAACTATAGTTCTTCCGCAACCTCTCAAGCCCTACACTTCCCAAAAACATGGTCGGCGATCATTTCCAACATTGACAACCATCGATTCCGATTCTATTACTATCGTTGCCATGACTGATCCGGAGCAAACCCTGAATCGCATGCTGCACGCCATCGCCGACCCAACCCGCCGCCGAATTCTGCAGGCTCTCAAGGAGCGCGGAGCTTGTTCCATCGGCAAAGATGTGGGCCTATGCGCTTCGGATATCGAGCCGCGAGTTCACCTTTCGCAGCCGACGATCTCCCATCATATGTCGATTCTGACAAAAGCGGGCTTGGTGGAGGCAAAGAAGCTGGGACAATGGATGTGGTACCGCCGAAATGAGACTGCCCTGCGTGAATTTGCCCGCAAACTGCGCGAGAGCCTTTAATACCAGCGCGCCCTCCCACCCCAGCCGTCATCCTGAGCGGACGCAAGTCCGCAAAGGATCTCGCGCGCACAACCTCAACCCTCTCTCCGCCAACCCAATGTAGAGCGGACATTCCTGTCCGCTGCCCTTGACTGTTGCCTCTGGCCTTCCCAAACCTCGAGGCTTACCGACCAGCGGTCAAAACGTGTAATGGCCTGATAACGTTAGTTGACGATAACTTCCGGTGTGCCCGTCAACCATGAGTAAGCGCGAATCGATTCCGCTAAGCCGACTTCTCGGTACTAATCCGGTGTCGGTGAGTGCATTGGCGATTTACCACTCACCGTGTAGGTCCTAGCGGGTCGTCTGGCAAAGATCACTTGCCCAACAGGGCGGTGAGACACCGAGAAGATTCCAGAGACAATCCGCATTCCTCCTGCCCCTGATGCCAGCGCCATAGCCCTTGCCGGCTCGCCCCTCCTGCGCAGAGTATCAATCAGCGCAGGTGTCAGGGTTCAGAGATCAGGGAACAGAAATCAAGAATCGCAAAATTCACACTTGACATTGACCAGATTATCCACAACTATATGGTTGTGGATAATCTGGGTACAACATTTGCGGCTTTGTCCGATCCAACCCGGCGGGCAATGATCGAACGGCTCTCCCGTGGGCCTGCCTCTGTGCATGGATTGACGGAACCGTTTGCACTCTCGCAGCAGATGATTTCAAAACACATTGCCTACCTGGTGCGGGCGCGGATTGTAATCAAGACGAAGCGTGGACGAGAGAGTGTGTGCACGCTTAGGCCAGAGGCGATTAAGACGGTCAGCGACTGGGCGATTAGCTATCGCCGATTCTGGGAAGAGAGTTTCGACAAACTGGATGTCGTTGTAAATCAAATGAAGAAAGAGGAGGCCAGAGATGACAGAAAACACGGTTAGCGAAATTGAGCGGATGGTCGTTACAAGAGTTTTTGATGCCCCACGCGAGTTGGTTTGGAAGGCGTGGACAGACCCGAAGTACGTGATGCAGTGGTGGGGACCGAAGGGCTTTACTGCGCCCGTTTGTCAGATGGATTTTCGCGTTGGAGGAAAATTTCTCTGCTGCATGAAGGCGCCGGATGGGCAGGAGTTCTGGAATGCGGTTGAATACCACGAGATTGTTCTGCACGAGAAGATCGTTTCCTCCATGTACTTTTCCGACTCGAAGGGAAACAAGGTTGAGCCTGCGACATATGGAAT
>Ga0116217_10001287_pt1 | contig 24482 bp, 21 predicted proteins | sample Sb_taG_6_FD_89697 | JGI IMG/M metagenome (GOLD analysis project Ga0116217, IMG submission 89697) | Peat soil microbial communities from Weissenstadt, Germany - Sb_50d_4_PS metaG | ecosystem: Environmental > Terrestrial > Soil > Wetlands > Peat | place: Germany: Weissenstadt | collected 2010-09-21 | reverse complement strand
TCCCCTTCCGTCATCGAACCATCCTCCGCCCGAATCAGAGGATCACGACAGATTCAGCTCGTCGCTCGTTTGTCACGCGAAGTTTCAGTCGATTGCCCTGGCTGCTTGCCCTATAGGCTTGACAGACGCCGCGCGCGGGACGAACGATTGACCAAACGGTCAAGAATGGACTTGGCTCGTCCCTCCGAGAGCCGCAGGGTTACGCCATGCCGATCGCCGCCAACCCGCCGGGAATGTCGGACGTCCGCTCCGGTCGCTTGGACGGCGCTACTCTTAAGGCCAATTTCGCCGACCTCCATCCTCCGCTCAGCTTCCACGAAGCGAAGGTCGAGGCTGAGCGCTGCTATTTCTGCTTCGATGCGCCGTGCCAGCGGGCCTGCCCGACGTCGATCGATATTCCCCTCTTCATCCGTCAGATCGCCGCCGGCAACCGCTCCGGGGCCGCCATGACCATTCTCGACGCCAACATCATGGGCGGCATTTGCGCGCGCGTCTGTCCGACCGAGACGCTGTGCGAGGAGGCTTGCGTGCGAGAGGCGGCCGAGGGCAAGCCGGTCAGCATCGGCCAATTGCAGCGCTATGCGACGGACCCGCTGATCGCAGGCGGCAAATCGCCCTATTCGCGCGGGACGCCGACCGGCAAACGGGTCGCGATCGTCGGCGCTGGCCCGGCGGGCCTTTCTTGCGCGCACGCACTCGCGGTCGCCGGAATCGAGACGACGATCTTCGAGCCGCGCGAGAAGGCCGGCGGCCTCAACGAATATGGCATCGCCGCCTATAAGACCGTCGACGATTTCGCGGCCAAGGAAACCGCCTTCATTCTCTCGATCGGCGGCATCGAGGTCAGGCGCGGACAGGCGCTGGGCCGCGACGTCAAGCTCGAAGACCTGCGCCGCGACTACGACGCGGTCCTTCTTGGCATGGGCCTCGGCTCCACCAATAAACTGGGATTGCCAAGGGAGAGCGAACTCGAAAACGTCATCGACGCCGTCGACTATATCGCGCGCCTCAGGCAGGCGAAGGACCTTTCCACGCTGCCGGTCGGCAGACGGGTCGTCGTCATCGGCGGCGGCATGACGGCGATCGACATCGCCGTGCAGTCTAAGCTGCTCGGCGCGCAGAGCGTGACCATGGTCTACCGGCGCGGGCCGGAACAGATGAAGGCGAGCCGCTACGAACGCGAGCTTGCGCAGACGAACGGGGTCGTCATCCGCTATTGGGCGCGCCCGGTCGCGCTCGAAGGGCACGCTGACGCCTTGAGCGGCGTCGTGTTCGAGGATACGCACGAGCACGAGGGCGCGCTGGCGTCGCCCGGCTCGGTCTTCCGCATCGAAGCCGACATGCTGTTCACCGCGATCGGGCAGCGCGGAACGCCGGAAGCGCTTGACGGCGCCGCAATCGAGATCAAGGACGGCCGCATCGTCGTCGACGCAGAGCGACGCACCTCCGTCGAGCGGGTTTGGGCCGGGGGCGATTGCGTATTTGGCGGCCAGGATCTGACCGTCAGCGCCGTCGAGGACGGCAAGCAGGCGGCGCGCTCCATCGTCGCCGCGCTCGGCGCATCGCGCGCCTGACAGCAAGCGAGGGTCCCATGGCCGATTTGCGCACCGACTTCCTTGGCGTCAAATCGCCCAATCCGTTCTGGCTCGCCTCCGCCCCGCCTACCGATCGCAAAGTCAACGTCGAGCGCGCATTCCGCGCCGGCTGGGGCGGCGTGGTGTGGAAGACGCTCGGCGAGGCCGGGCCGCCGATCGTCAACGTGTCGGGCGCGCGCTACGGCGCGATCCACGGACCCGACCGGCGGCTGATCGCGATGAACAACATCGAGCTCATCACCGACCGCGAGCTCGAGATCAACCTTATCGAGATCAAGGAGGTCAAGCGCGCCTGGCCGGACCGCGCGCTGATCGTGTCCCTGATGGTTCCCTGCGACGAGGAATCCTGGAAGGCGATCCTCGCTCGGGTCGAGGAGACCGAATGCGACGGCGTCGAACTCAATTTCGGCTGCCCCCACGGCATGTCCGAGCGCGGGATGGGCTCGGCCGTGGGCCAGGTGCCGGAATATGTCGAAATGGTGACGCGCTGGTGCAAGGCCCACAGCCGCATGCCGGTCATCGTCAAGCTGACGCCCAACATCGCCGACGTCCGCCAGCCGGCGCGCGCCGCGAAAAAGGGCGGCGCCGACTCGGTGTCGCTCATCAACACCATCAATTCGATCATGGGCGTCGATCTCGACCAGATGGCGCCGGACGTCGCGATCGATGGCAAGGGCACGCATGGCGGCATGTGCGGCCCCGCGGTCAAGCCGATCGCGCTGGCGATGGTGTCCGAGATCGCCCGCGATCGCGCCTGCGCGGGCCTGCCGATCTCGGCCATCGGCGGCGTCACGACTTGGCGCGACGCGGCGGAATTCATCGCGCTCGGCGCTGGAACGGTGCAGGTCTGTACCGCCGCGATGACCTACGGGTTCAAGATTGTCGAGGAGATGACCTCGGGCCTGAAGGCCTTCATGGAGGCGAAGGGCTATTCCTCGATCGAGGATTTCCGCGGCCGTGCCGTCCCCTCGATCACCGACTGGCAGTATCTCAACCTCAACTATGTGGCGAAGGCCGAGATCGACCAGGACCTGTGCATTCAATGCGGGCGGTGCCACATCGTCTGCGAGGACACGTCGCATCAGGCGATTTTCGCGAGCCTCAACGGCCAGCGGAAATTCGTCGTCAACGAGGCCGAATGCGTCGGCTGCAACCTATGCGCGCTTGTCTGTCCGGTCGAGGGCTGCATCTCGCTCGTACACAAGACGGCGGGCATCGATCCTCGCACGGGCCTCGACTATGCGCGCCCGCCCGCCAACTGGACGATGCATCCGAACAACCCCAGTGTCGCAAGAGCAGGCGAGTAAGGCGCCATGCGCCTCACTCGACCCCGCGCGCGGCCTTGTCCTTCAATTTCCCGAACACCGAATTGACGTCGATGCGATCTTCGGCCGCCTTGGGCTTCGGCGTCGGCGCGCCGAACACTTCGAGCTGGCTCGACGGGGCGGGGGCAGGCCGGGCGGTGGTGATCTCCGCCGAAACCAGCGTCTGGCTGCGATCGTCCTCGGTCTTGGGGCGTTCCTTGGCGGCGCGATTTACCTCGAAGTCGAGGTCGATCTGCGAGCAAAGGCCAAGCGTCACCGGGTCCATTGGCTGAAGATTGGGCGAGTTCCAATGCGTGCGGTCGCGAATGGCCTGAAGCGTATGCTTGGTCGTCCCGACGAGACGCATGATCTGCGCATCCTTCAGTTCGGGATGGTTGCGCAACAGCCAGAGGACGGCGTTCGGACGGTCATGCCGGCGCGACAAGGGGGTGTAGCGCGCGCCGCGCGCCTTCTTGAACTCGGGCGTGCGCACCTTTGAGGTCGAAAGGTGCAGGCGATAGTTGGGGTCCTGCTCGGCGGCGGCGATTTCCTCGCGCGTGAGTTGGCCGGTGGAGATCGGATCATAACCCTTAATGCCCGTCGCCACTTCGCCGTCGGCGATCCCTTTGACTTCGAGCGGGTGCAGTCGGCAAAACTCGGCGATCTGGTCGAAGGTCAGGGAGGTGTTTTCGACCAGCCAGACGGCAGTCGCCTTCGGCATCAATGGCGCGTCGCTCATGAACGCAAGCTCCTTGATGATCGAATGAGCGCGTTGCAGGTTTCGGCCTGAAGCAAGCGCAGCCTCAAAGGATCAAACTTGAGGGGAAAAGCGTTGTATAGGCTCGGGTGACCCGGATTGCAATGATTTAAGGCTACGCTAGCCGGGCTGGGAGGTGCGAAAAAGCGTCGCCTGACCCTTGCCGACAGACTGGGCCGAGCCCAGATGGCGGTCTGGCTCAGCAGCGTGACTTAATCGCGCTCGCCTCGGCGGCCGGAAAAAGGGAACTTGGTCCATGAAACTCGGAATGATCGCTCTCGCGACGCTCGCTCTGACGCTGGGATCAGCAATCTCGCCAGCGCCCGCCGAGGCCAACGGCTGTCTCAAGGGCGCGCTCATCGGAGGCGTCGCCGGCCACTACGCCGGCCATCACGCCATCCTTGGCGCAATCGGCGGCTGCCTGGTCGGCCGCCATCTCGCCAACGAAAAGGATAAGCAGAACGCCGCGGCGGCCGCTCAGGGCGAGCAGGCGCCTCAGGCGGCTGCTCCCGCGCACAACGGCTACTGAGCGCGGCCTTGCCCCTCACGCCTTATTGTTGAGGGCGCGCTCGGATTTCGGGTCGAGCGGCCAGCGAGGTCGGGCCGGAGCGTCGAGCCCGTCAATCATCCCGAGCCGTAGCCGCTCCACGCCCGCCCACGCGATCATTGCGCCGTTGTCCGTGCAAAGCTTCTGCGGCGGGGCGACGAGCGACAGGCCGGCCTCGGCGCAAAAGCGCGTCAACGCGTCGCGAAGCGCCGCGTTGGCCGCGACGCCGCCAGCGACGATCACCGCGCGGGGTGAGGCGTCGAGTCGCCGACGAAACAGTTTGAGCCCCACGCGAATGCGATCCTCGACGACGTCGACGACCGCCGCCTGGAACGAAGCGCAGAGATCGGCGACATCGCGCGGGCGCAAGGGCGCGGCGGATTCCGCGGCAAGCCGCACCGCCGTTTTGAGCCCGGAAAGCGAAAAGTCGGCGTTCGGCCGGCCGATGAGCGGCCGGGGCAACGCGAAGCGAGTCGGATCGCCGTTTTCGGCCGCCGCTTCGACCGCAGGACCGCCAGGAAACGGCAGCCCAATGAGCTTGGCTGTCTTGTCGAACGCTTCGCCGATCGCGTCGTCCATGGTCGCGCCGAGCCGATCGTAATCGCCGACGCCCTTGACCGCGAGGATCTGCGTGTGCCCGCCCGAGGCGATGAGCGCCAGATACGGGAAGGCGATGGTGGCGGTCAGGCGCGCCGTCAGCGCGTGCGCCTCCAAGTGGTTGACCGCGACGAATGGCTTGCCGCACGCGAGCGCCACGCCCTTGCCCGCCATCAGCCCGACGAGCAGGCCGCCGATGAGGCCCGGCCCCGCCGCGGCCGCTACGCCGTCGAGATCCTTGGCCGCGACCCCGGCGCGCGCCAGTGCACGGGCGATGAGCAGGTCGATGATCTCGACATGGGCGCGCGCCGCAATCTCCGGCACGACTCCGCCGAAGGGCGCGTGCGCCGCGATCTGGCTCATCACCTCGTCGGCGAGAATATCGCCCGCGCCGTCAGGACGCAGTTGCACCACCGCCGCCGCGGTCTCGTCGCACGTCGTCTCAATGCCAAGAACCCGCATTCGTTTGCTTATTCTCCGAGGACCCGCTAATTCGAGGGACATCAAAGGCCATAGCCTGAACCGGGCGGGGAGAAAACCCGCGGCGCGACCGCCCTGCCCGCGTTGAGTCGCGAACGCCCTGTCGCCGCTTCACTTCGCGTGATTTGGCATGATAAGGTTCCGAGCCGGGAGGCGGCCATGAGCAGCCCAATCGGGCCAAACGAAGTTCGCGTCGTGATTCAGCTGGTCGAAGCACGGGACTATGACGTTGGGCCCATTCCGGCCCAACTGTTCAAAAAGACATTTGACGGCTTTTTCACTGCGCTCGAAACGACGGACCGTGAACTGCAGCCCAAGGCAAGATCGAGCGAGTTCGTCATCTCGCATCTCGCGCTCAATTCTTGCGAATTCGGCATCACGGAGAAAAGAAGATCGTTTGGTCAAAACACCCCTTCGGCCGTAGAGTTCTTCCGACGATGCGCCGAGGGTATCTACCGAAGCGATTACCAAACCGTTGTTCGCCATCCACGGCTGACCAGGGCCTTTGTTCGAATCGCCAAGGCGCTCGATCCCCGTTTTCACATCCTGGCGCGATTCAACGATACAGAATTGCCGATAGACGACTTCTTTGCCCGCCAGGTCGATCGGGTCGGCCTCAGGAACGAGGGGTCCCAGGCGGACAATTGGTTCTTGGGAAGCGCAATGATGTCGTTCGAAGGCCGGCTCGATCAAATCGACTACCGTGGCGCAGTATGGACCGGCGACTTGATGCTGCCCGCGGGAACAACTCACATCGAATGCGTGTTCGACAAGTCACAAGGGGAAGACGCATTGAACCCATTCGGCAACAAAAATGTTTGCATTACCGGGAGAGCAATCTACACTGGCGACAGTCAACTTCCGGAGCGAATAGAAGTGCTCGACATCGAAGAAAGGGCCCACGTTTCTACGGCGATCGACATCCGTGGCTCGCTGGATTTGGCGGAATTTTCAGAAGGGGACGAGGGTCTTGATACCGTCGAGTAGCGATAAACATTTCCTCCACACAAATGTGGTCATGCGCCACGCAAACGGCGACTCGGGCGAAGCAGAACAGCACATCGAGACGATTCTGACCGAGGCTGCGGTCGCGAAGCGTCGAGTCTGGGTCAGCAGCATCCTGTTTGCGGAACTCAGGCCGTCGATGTTTGTTCCCGGACGGTTCGACACCCTTTTCGAATTGACGCGCTATCTCCGATCGCTCGCGACGCTGGTGACGCCCGACCCAAACACCATGCTGCGCGTGGCGAGACTTCGCGACGCAAAATGGCAAAGGCCGGCCGCCATCCGTCAAGCGGATGAGAGGCCGCGAAGGATGTCGCTCGGCGACGCGATTCAGATTGCGTCCGCGTTGTGGGTGAAAGAAGCGATTGGCGTACCCGATCTCGAGTTTCTGACCTTTGATGACTGGAGTTCGGATGAGGCCAAAGGCGCCCGGCGTCTTTCCTTGTTGCATCTCCAGGATTACGCAGACGATGCGCACGCCAATACGGATGTGATGGCGGCCATAAGACTGACGCGCCTCGAACCCGTCGGCCACACGCAATCGATTCCCCATTCCGTGGGGGCGGGTTGATCGGCCGATCGCGGCCGGAGCGGCGCGGCGTTAATTCTTTCCGGACTTCGCCAACTCCGCGTCGATGATCGGCGCGAGGATGGTTCTGACGGCGAAGACTGAACCTTTGAGGCTGTAATGGCCGTAATCGACCGCCAGCAGGTCCTCCGGCAGGGTCGCGCCAATGACTCGCCGACAGCCCATGACGCCGCAGAGCTTGGCCGCTTGTGAGACATAGACGACGCCCTCGCCCCAGTCCTCAGCCGCGAGCGCCCGGTCGGTTTCGAGCGAGTCGGGCCTGACGCCAATCGGAGAGAACTCCGGCGCTTCGCCGTGCTCGAGCACGTCGCGGCCGACGAGAATGGGCAGAATCGGGGCCCAGGTCGGAACCTGGCCTGCGACGATGATGGAGCGCACCCCCTCCGTGTGCAGGCGCCGCGCGCCGGCGACGAGCGCGTCGAGATACCCGGGATAGCGCCAGTTCGCCTCGTGGTCGTACTGGGCGAAGTAGCCGCCGACGATCAGCACGTCCGGCTTGACCGCCCCGATCTTTTGGAAAACGTAGTCGTTGATCGCGCGGCAGCGCGGCGTGCCCGCCACGCCCCGGTCCATCGCGACGTTCTCGACAAGCGGCGCGCAAAAGACCGAAGACAGCGTCAGGATATTGGCCCTGCCTGCGTAGGCTTCGGCAAGGCCGGCGAAGAGATGCGCGGCGTGCGAGTCGCCGATGATGAGAATCGTCGGCTTCAGCGCGTCTTCGACCGCCGCGCAGTGATTATCCTCGAAGAAGCGCGCCGCGCGCTTTCGCTCCTCCTCGAGGGAATAGCGCGCCTCGTCACGCTGATAGAAGCAGCGCGTCAATCGCTCGCCCTCAGCGCCGTTCCTATCGTAATCGAAGATGCGCACCACAAGCGGCGGGAATCGGGAGGGAAAACCCTTCACGTCATAGGTCAGCCGACCGACGACCCCTGTCAGGGCGAGTAAGGTTACGAGAACCAATGCGGTCGCCAACGGCCGGCGGCGAAACTCCGCCGCCGCGGGCAATTCGATCAGCCGAAACGTGAGCGCGGCGAGACACACCGCTACGCCCGCAAGGGCGACCAAGACGGGCGTGGTCGGGATCACGCCGGGCCAGATGTGGGCGAATGCGAACAGCGGCCAGTGCCACAGATAGAGCGGATAGGAAATCGCGCCGAAGAAACCGGCCACGCGATTGCCGAGCGCGACCTCACCCAAGTGCGAACCCGGATGGGCGATGACGAGAGCGCAGCCGCAGGTCGGGATCGCCGCCAGCCAGCCAGGAAACAGCTGCGTCTCGTTCATGAACAGGAAGGCGCAGAGCATCAGCGCGACGCCGAGCCCTGCGCCGATGTTGGCGATCGGCCGCGAAGGATAGGGCAGCGTTTCGAGCCAAAAGACCTCGCGATAGGCGATGAGCGCGCCGAGCGCGAGCTCCCAGGCGCGGGTCCAGGGCAGGTAAAACGCGCCGATCGGATCGCTGTGGGTCAGCACCATGCTGAAGACGAATGAGGCGGCGAAAATGCTTAAGATGACCACCGAAACGAGTCGCTCGTTGAGCTTGAACAGCGTGAGCAGAAGAACCGACCAGACGAGATAGAATTGCTCTTCAATGCTGAGCGACCATAAGTGCAGGAGCGGCTTGGCGGCAGTGTCGGCGCCGAAATAGCCGCCCACTCCAGCAAGCCGCATCAGCCAGAAATTCACGGTAAAGTACGAGTTGCCGAGAAGGGCGCCGCCGATGTCGCGAAATTGCGCCGGGGCGGCCCTATACCACCCGACGATCCAAACAAAGCCCACGACCACGAGAAGCGCGGGAAGGATGCGTTTAGCGCGCTTGGCGTAAAACATCGCCAGCGAAAAACGCCCGGCGGCGCATTCCGCCAGAATGGTTCGCGAAATCAGAAAGCCCGAAATGACAAAAAAGATGTCTACGCCGACGAAGCCTCCTGGAAGCCAAGCGCGGTCGGCGTGGAAGGCGACGACGCTAATGACCGCGAGCGCGCGCAATCCATTGATATCGGTCCTGAAATCGAACGCCGCCCCGGCTCGCGCCGCGATGAGGTCAGGCGTGTTGAGGGCTTTGTCCAACGCTTGGTCCTGTCGGCGGCCGGCGAAACCCGGCCGCTTCCTCGCGACGGGGTAAATCGCCGGGCGGCGATCAGCAAGCGGTTGCTTTCCGCTTTGCCCTTGCGTTGGGCGCGCCCCATAGTATCGGCCATACGAACGAAGAGGGGATATGACGGCTAGAGTCGCGCTCTTCCGCGCGCGCCGGGACGCGAGGGTGAGCGCGGCGCGGCTGCGCCGGCTCGGCTTTTCCGTCGCTTGCCTGCCTGCGATCGAGATCAGGGCTCAGGCCGTGCGGCCGAGGCAGTCTCGCTATGACGCTGTCGTCGCGACAAGCGACAAGGCGTTCCTGGGCGACGGGCCGTGCGACAACTCGTCGCCGCTCTACGTCGTCGGCGCACGCACGGGCCGCGCGGCGCAAGCGCGCGGTTGGCGGCACGCCGCTCCGCCGGCGCGGCACGCCGCTGAATTGATCGAGAGGCTGACAAGCGCGCTGAGGTCCAACGCAAGCGTGCTCTACCTTGCGGGGCGCGACCGCAAGGACGCAATCGAGGCGGCGCTGTCAGGAACATTTGCGCTCGAGACCGTCGAAGCCTATGCGGCGGAGGCGCGCTTAAGCTGGCGTCCGCGGGAGGCGCGCGCTCTCGCGTCTTGCGTGGCGGCGCTGCATTACTCGCGCCGATCGGCCGCGCTCGCGGGAGAACTCGCCAAGGTTTCCGGCGAGGCGGAGCGGTTTCGGGAGCTTCGTCACTTCTGCCTCTCGGGCGATGTCGCCGAGCCGCTCAGGGCGCTCGGCGCGGCCCGCGTCGCTGTCGCCGAAACGCCTGACGAGGCGGGGCTTTTTCACGTGTTATCCCGCGACCTGCGCGGGTTTCCTTCCCTTGGGACCTCCCGTATATAAGGCCGCGAAAGATCGAGGAAGCGAGTCGATGGTCGACGAGGAAACTCAGGACGTTGCGGCCGGACGAGCTGGCGCCCCGGTCAATCGCGACGCTCAGCCTGACCCCGGCGTCATCGAAGGCGAAATTGCCGCGCGCAGCGCGCACGAAGACCGACCGTCGCCAGACGCGGCCGATGCGGCAAGCGAGGCGGCGACTCAAGAGGCGGCGACTCAATCTGAATCCGCGCCCCCCGCCGCCAAGCCGGCACGAACTGGCGCTCGTGCTTTCGCGGCCGGCGCGCTCGCCGGCCTGATCGTCTCCGCGCTCGCCGCCGGCGTCGGCGGTTATTTCTTGGCCTCGAAGGCCGATCTCGCGAAGGACGCGAGCCGGCTGGCCGGACTCGAGACGCAGGCTGAGCGCGAGAACGCCGCACTCGACGCAGAAGCCAAGCGCGAGAGCGCTGCAGTCGCAAGCTTCGACAAGCGCGTGAGTGCGCTAGAGGCTAGCGCCTCTGCGTCCGGCGCTGCGGAACTCGACAAGCGCGTGAGCGCGCTCGAGGCGGCGAACGCCGAGAACGCGCCCAGCATCGCCGCCGCCACCGAGACCGCCCAGCGCTTGGCGACGCAGGTTGCGGACGCAAGAGCCGACGTCGACGCCGCGCGCGCCGAAATTCCCAGCCTCTTCGCGCGGGTCGCGAAGCTGGAGGCCGGGCCGCCAACGGCGAGCGCCGCCGGCCCTGATCTTTCCGCTCTCGCCGCCCGAGTTGACAAGATCGAGGCGGCGCTCGCCGCGCCCAAGAGCGAAACGCGCGTCGCCCCTGAGAAGCCTTCGCGTGCCGACAACGCCGCGGCGATCGCCATCGTCGCCGGGGTCATGGAAGATAGGCTCGCCGCGGGCGCGCCGTTCGGGCCAGAGTTCGCGGCGCTCAAGCGCCTCGGCGTCGATCCGGCGGAACTGGCGGCGCTGCAAGCCGTGGTGCAGGGCGCGCCCACAGGCGGCGCGCTGGCCGCCTCCTTCGACGCGATTGCGCCGAAAGTGCTGGCCGCGACGTCGCAGGGAGAGGGAGGCGGCGTCGTCGACCGCTTTCTTGCCCACATGCGCAACCTCGTCCGGGTGCGCGATCTGAACGAGACCGCGGGCGACGATCCGCAGGCGATCGTCTCCCAAATCGAGGCCGCCTGCCGGCGCGGGGACATCGCGGGCGCGCTCGCCGCATTCGGCAAGCTTCCTGAAGCCGCGCGTGAGGTGGCGGGCGATTGGCGGACCCAGGCCGGCGCGAGGCAGGCGGCGGACACCGCCCTACAGTCGATCCGCGAGGCCGCGATCGGGCGGCTCGAGGGCGGCGCGAGCCCATGAGATCGCGGAGGCCGGTCGCCCAGGCGGCTCCCGGCGCGCGCCAGGCGTTTTGAAGCGGAGACGGGATGTTTCGGCTGTTGATCTTCCTCGCAGCGCTGGCGTTGGCCGCCTGGGGTCTGACCTGGCTCGCGGACAATCCGGGCGTCGTGACCCTAACCTGGCGGGGGGTGGAATATCAGGTTTCGCTGATGCTGGCGCTCGGCGCCGTCTTGGCGCTTGCGATCGTTCTGACGATCGTATGGGGCCTGCTCAGATTCATCTTCCGCATCCCTTCGCTGGTCTCTCTCGCCGCGCGAGCGCGCAAGCGCGAGAAGGGCTTCCTGGCGCTGTCGCGCGGCATGATCGCCGTTGGCGCCGGCGATGCCCGCGCCGCGGCCAAGCACGCCTCCGAGGCGAGCCGGCTCATCGGGCACGAGCCTTTGACCAAACTTTTGCAAGCGCAGTCGGCGCAGCTCGTCGGCGACGCACGGAGCGCCGTCGCCGCGTTCAATGCGATGCTCGATCATCACGAGACGCATGGCCTCGGCCTGCGCGGCCTGCATCTTGAGGCGCGGCGCGGCGGCGATCATGAAGCGGCGCTCCAATACGCGATGCGCGCGAATGCGCGCGCGCCCGCCGCTTGGGCGGGTCAGGCGGTTCTGGACGATCGCGCGCGACGCCGAGACTGGGCGGGCGCCCTGGCGACGGTCGACTCCAACGCCGCCGCCCGGCTCATCGACAAGCCAACCGCGAATCGCTGGCGCGCGGTCATCAAGACCGCGATGGCCGAAGAGGCGATGGAGCGGGATCCGAAAGGCGCGCTCCTCCTTGCGCAGGAGGCTTGCCGGCTTCAGCCGACGCTCGTGCCCGCGGCCGCGATTTGCGGGCGCCTGACGGCGCAGCAGGGCGACTATCGCCGCGCAACGCGGATCCTCGAGGCCGCGTTTGCGCAGACGCCGCATCCCGACCTCGCCGCCGCCTACTTGCGCGTCCGCCACGGCGATTCGGCCGAGGACCGGCTGGCCCGCGCCCGGTCCCTTGCTCGGGTCGCGCCCAGCGATCCCGAATCGCTCTTGACCGTGGGGCGCGCCGCGCTCGAAGCGCACGACCGCGCCGCCGCGCGCGCGGCGTTCGCCCCCTTGATCGCCTCAGTTTCGCCGCATGGACGACCGACGCGGCGCGTCTGTCTGCTCATGGCCGACATCGAGGAGGCGGAAGACCATCAGGGAGCGGTGCGCGAATGGCTCGGCCGCGCGGCGCGCGCCCCGCGCGACAAGGCCTGGGTGGCGGACGGGGTCATCAGCGACCGCTGGGCGCCCGTCTCGCCTTCAGGAACGCTCGACGCGTTCGTCTGGCGCACGCCGGACGAGCGCATCGCGGCGCCGGCGGAGCCTCTCCCGGTCGAGCCAGAAAAGGCGCTCGCGGGCGACGTGATCGCCGCACCGGCTCCGGCTCCAGCGCCCACGCTCACGCCAGCGCCGCAGGCCATAGAGCCCGAGCGCCGCGCCGCGCCCGCCTACGCTTCCGCCGTCGTTCCTGCACCGCGCTCGGGCGTCATCATCCAACCGGAAACGATGCCGCCCGACGACCCCGGCCCGGGGGAGCCGGAAACGAAGCGGCCCGGCATCCGGCTCTACGCCAACAAATGACGTCAACCGGCCTGTCTGGAATCCCCTGCCCCCTCCACCGTCCTGCGGGCGGCCCCCCTCGCCCGCGCTTTGCAAGCGCAGGGGAGGAAAAGCCGCAGCCGGCGCCTATCCTCCCACGCGAAGCGGGGGAGAGGGACCGCGCCATAGCCCGTCGAGAGACGGGCGTCGTAAACGACGCCCTATGGCGTGGTGGAGGGGGTGGGGCGCGCCGGCCGGATCGCTTCGCTTTGGTGAAGCAGCCTCGCCTGCGCGCCTCCCCGCGAGAGTGGAGCTGAAGCCATGCCTTCCAACTCGGTCGTCATCGTCGGCGCCGGCCATGCGGGAGTTCAGGCTGCCGCCAGCCTGCGCGAAGAGGGGTTCGACGGCGAGATCGTCCTATTGTCCGCCGAGAGGGATTTGCCCTATCAACGCCCGCCCCTGTCGAAGGCGTTTCTCAAGGGCGAGATGGACATCCATGGTCTGCCGCTGCGGGCCGAAGCGCTCTTTCGCGAGCAGCGCATCGACCTAAGACTCGGCGTCCGCGCAGTGAGGATCGACCGCACTTCGCAGCGGGTGGAGTTGAGCGACGGCTCGTCGGTCCGTTACGACCATCTCATCCTCGCCACCGGCGCGAGGCAGAGGCGGCTCGATGTTCCGGGCGTCGACCTTCCGGGCGTATTCGTATTGCGCGACATCGCCGACGCGACTGCGATCCGCGAGCGTCTGAGCCGGGGGCTCAAGGTCGTCATTGTCGGCGCCGGATTCATCGGGCTTGAAATCGCCGCCACCGCGACGGGCCTCGGGGCGGAGGCGACGGTCGTCGAGATCGCTCGTCCGATGGGGCGGGCCGTCTCGCCGATCATGTCGGATTTTTTCCTCAAGGCGCACGCCGCCTTCGGCGCGCGTTTCCGCATCGGGCTCGGCGTCGCCGCCATCAAGGGCCGCGAACGCGCGGAAACGGTCGTGCTGACCGACGGCGAGGGCTTAAGCGCGGATCTCATCATCGTCGCCGTTGGGGTGGTCGCGGAGGACGCGCTGGCGCGGGCGAGCGGGCTCGAATGCGCCAATGGCGTCGTGGTCGACGAGTTCCTGCGCACCTCGGATCCTGCGATTTCGGCGATCGGCGACTGCGCCGACTTTCCCAACGCGGCGCTTGGATTCCGCACGCGGCTCGAATCGGTGCAGAACGCCGTCGATCAGGCGCGCTGCGTCGCCGCGCGTCTCGCCGGCAAGCCTGAGCCCTATGACGCGCTCGCCTGGTTCTGGAGCGATCAGGGCGACTTGAAGCTTTTGATCGCGGGCCTGTCGCATGGTGTCGACACCTGGGTCGTGCGCGGCGATCCCGCGACGCGGGCGTTCTCGACCTTCGGCTTCCGCGCCGGCAAACTGGCCGTCGTCGAGTCCGTCAACCGCGCCGGCGACCACGCTGCCGCCAAACGCATCATCGGCACGACGAAGACGTTGACGCCGAAAGAAGCGGCGGACCCGGCGTTCGATCTGCGCGCGTTGGCGAAACGGTGAAGGCGAGCGCCTTCCAGTCTCGTCCTTCGATTCCGGCGCCGGTCCGAGAGGCCGCGCTATTCGGCCGCACGCGGAATCATAAGCTCGAATGGCTCGGCGGCGGTTGACCTCAGTTGGCGTACTTCGTCTTGCAATTCATGAATGACATTGTCGAAAATCCCGGCGCCGTTCTCGAAGCGCGCGCGAAGGCTGTTCAATCGCCTCCACGCACGAAGGTTGTTTGCGCGGCGGACAAGTTCCAGCATTGCTCCATAGGTCTCGCAGACCAGATCGTTCATCGCGGGATGCGCTCGCAATTGGGCTAAGCTGGCTCTGTGGTGCCGCAAGTCCCGCGAGACGTATTCGTCGATCTCCGCGAAAGCGCGCCCATCCCAGCGCGGCCAAGTCAAATTGAGGCTTCCGCCGACTCGCCCAAGCGAGCCGCGCGGGTCGTCGAGAAAGTCCTGCCAGTTCAGGACTGCTCGAGGCATCCCGCGACTTTCGACCTCGGCCTCCAAGACGTGGCGCAACCAGATCAGGGAGGCCCAACTCAGCGCAATGCCGTCGCGGTGATTGAGCGACAAGGCCACTTCGAGCGGCGACCTCAAGGGCAGAACAGCGCGTACAGACCACTTCAGGTCTCGAAACACCGAGGACCAAAAGGGCATGAGCCGGCACATCCGAGGGTCCTTGATGACGGGAAGGCGAGCTTCGCCGAACTCCGCCAGCAGCGCTGACCTTGCCCGCGCCCGCATCGATGTTGCGACGGTGCCGTCGATTCGGTCGAGATCGAAATTGCGCCAATCCTGCCAGTCGCTCCCGCCCGCGGAGAGAATTTCATCGCTCAAGTCCGTAATGACGCTGGATTCCCAAAACCCCCGCTCGTTGTTGTCCGGTTGCGCCGGCGTCAAATGGAGGGGAGCGTCGCCTCCCAATCGTATCAGAGAGCCCGCGACGCTTGACGTACCGCTCCGATGCATGCCCAGCACCAGGATGGCGATCCTGACTGGGCGCGCGTTGGTCCGGAAGAGCTGGCGACGAACGCGCCCAAACAATGACTTGCTCCCTTTTTGCTGTCGTTGACGGTTCGACTCTCGCTATCAATTGCCAATAACAGCCTTCAGCAATTTTAACTCAGGACTCAGCGACCGTTGTACTTCTGACGACGCATTTACAATTGCCCCCTCCTCGCGCTGGAGAGGTACATCCCAAACTGCAAAATTATCAATACTCAATTTCACTTGCCTCACGTCTCGAACTGCAGGCCGACGCTCCGCCCGAAGCAATAAGTACTACGAATCACTCTGGCGCTCTCAGCGAGCTTGGATAGCCTTAGCTCGCCGACTCTATCGCATCAATAGGCGTAACGTACCGTAAAGATAACAATTTCGTGAAAACCTGCGCAAGAAAAAACGGAAGCGTGACCATGGTGACTATGTAGCGCCTAATAATTGCCTTGAAACAAATTGTAACAAACGACTTGCGCGGCGCCGACGAGTTCAGCAACAGAGCAAAGGAAGCTCGAACGATCCGTTTTGTCACAGTGCAATCTTCGCTCGCGCCGCCAGTTCGCCGACGATGCCGCGGCGGAAGGCGAGCACGCAGGCGACGAAAACGACCCCCTGGATCACGGTGACCCACTCGCCGAACTGGGCGAGATAGTTCTGCATCGAGACGACGATGAGCGCGCCCACGACCGGACCATAGAAGGTGCCCATTCCGCCGACCAGCGTCATCAGCACGACCTCGCCCGACATTGCGAACGACACGTCGGTCAGCGACGCGTTCTGGGCGACGATCGCCTTGGTGGCGCCGGCAAGGCCGGCGATCGCGGCCGATAAGGTGAAGGCCGCGAGCTTGTACTGCAACGAGCGATAGCCGAGCGAGACGGCGCGCGGCTCGTTTTCGCGGATCGCTTTGAGAATCTCGCCAAAGGGCGAGTTGACCGTGCGCTGCACGGCGAGAAAGCCGAACAGGAAAACTGCCGCGACGAAGGCGTAGAGCAACCATGGATTCGACAGATCAATCAAGCCAAGCGCGCGCCCTTGCGGCACCGCCTGGATGCCGTCCTCGCCGTGGGTGAAGGGCGCCTCGACGCAGAAGAAGAACACCATCTGCGAAAAGGCGACGGTGATCATCGCGAAATAGATGCCGACGCTGCGAATGGCGAGCGCGCCCGTGACGAAACCGAGAAAGGCGGATGCGGCGACGCCGAGCGCGATCGCCGAGACCGGTTCCAATCCCCACACTTTCGCGGCGTGCGCGCAGACGTAGCTCGCAAGCCCGAGGAACATCGCATGGCCGAGCGAAAGCAGGTTGGCGTAGCCGATCAAGAGATTGAACGCACAGGCGAACAGCGCGAAGCACAGCGCGTTCATGATGAAGAACGGATAGGCGACGAAGGGCGCGATCGCGATCAGAGCGACCATCACCGCAAAGGCGATCGCGTTCGCGCGGCGATTGCGCTCGGTCGCATCCACCGCGATGACGGCTTCCACAGCCATGTCAGGCGGCCCTTCCAAACAGGCCCGTCGGCCGGATCAACAGCACGATCGCCATGATCACGAAGACGACCGTGTTCGACGCCTCGGGATAGAAGACTTTCGTGAGGCCCTCGACGACGCCGAGCACGAAGCCGGTCAGGATCGAGCCTAGGATCGACCCCATGCCGCCGATCACCACCACCGCGAAGACGACGGCGATGATGTCGGCGCCCATGCCCGGGCGGACCTGATTGATCGGCGCGGCCAGAACGCCGGCGAACGCCGCGAGCGCGACGCCAAAGCCGTAGGTCAGCGTGACCATGCGCGGCACGTTTATGCCGAAGGCGCGCACCATGGTCGGATTCTCGGTCGCCGCGCGCAGGTAGGCGCCGAGCTTGGTCTTCTCGATGACGAGCCAGGTCGCGAGGCATACGACCGCCGAGGCGACGATCACCCAGCCGCGATAGATGGGCAGGAACATGAACCCTAGATTGTACGCCCCTCCGAGCTGTTTGGGGATCGCGTAGGGAAGGCCCGAGGCGCCGAAATAGTTCTGGAACAGCCCCTGGATGATAAGCGCCAGGCCGAAAGTCAGGAGCAGGCTGTAGAGCGGATCGAAGCCTGCGAGGCGCTTCAAGAACAGCCGCTCGACGATCGCGCCGATCGCGCCGATCATGAGGGGGGAAAGGATCAGCGCCCACCAATAATTGAGGCCCGCGCCCTGGAGCAGAAAATAGGCCGCGAAGGCCCCCATCATGTAGAACGCGCCGTGGGCGAAATTAACGATCGTCAGCATGCCGAAAATGACGGCAAGACCGAGACTTAACAGCGCATAGAAAGAGCCGTTGATGAGGCCGATGAGCAACTGACCGAAGAGCTGCGGCATGCTGATGGCGTGGCCGAAGAGGTTCACGGGCGGGCCCCCGCGGCGGAACGCCCTTCCCCCCTTGCGGGGGAAGGTGGACGCGCTGAAAGCGCGGCCGGATGAGGGGTCCGCGCCGATAGGCGCCTCTCGCCTCGCGCGCCTTGCGGCGCGGACCCCTCATCCGCCGCCTTTGGCCACACCATCTCCCGCAAGGGGAGAAGGGGGCGCGACGACCCGGGTCGCTCGAGTAAGCGGAGCCTCATCATCACACCCCCAGTGTCTCATGCAGCTTGTCCATCCGTCCAGCGAGCTCGGCGTTGGCGAAGGCGTCGATGATTTTTCCGTGCTCCATGAGGAAGAAGCGATCGGCAAGAGTCGAGGCGAAGCGGAAGTTCTGTTCGACCAGGAGGATGGTGAAGCCGTCGCGCTTGAGCTCGGCGATGGTGCGGCCGATCTGCTGGATGATGACCGGAGCCAAGCCCTCGGTCGGCTCGTCGAGCATGAGAAAGCGCGCGCCGGTGCGCAGGATCCGGGCGATCGCCAGCATCTGCTGCTCGCCGCCCGAGAGCTTGCCGCCGCCGCTCGAAAGCCGCTCGCGCAGGTTGGGGAAGAGCGCATAGATGCGCTCGGCGCTCATGCCCCCGGTCCTGGCGATCTCGGGCGGCAGGAACAGGTTCTCTTTAACGGTGAGGCTCGCGAAGATCGCTCGCTCCTCCGGACAGAGCGCGACGCCGAGCCTTGCGATCCGCTCGATCGGCAATCCGACGAGCTCGCGGTCGCGGAACATGACCGAGCCCGAGCGCTTGCCGACGATGCCCATGATCGACTTCAAGGTGGTCGTCTTGCCCGCGCCGTTGCGGCCGAGCAGGGTCACGACCTCGCCCTCGCGCACGTCGAGATCGACGCCGTGGAGGATGTGCGATTCGTTGTACCAGGCCTGCAGACCCTTGACCTCGAGCACGGTCTTAGCGCGGGTCGCAGGCGCCTCGGCAAGCGCCGCTTCAGGCATGTCCAGCCCCCATATAGGCTTGCCGGACCTCCGGGTTCTCCGACACCGTGCGGTAGTCGCCTTCCGCCAGCACCCGTCCGCGGGTCAAGACGGTGATGCGATGCGACAGATTGGCGACCACTTGCAGATTGTGCTCGACCATCAGGATGGTGCGGTTCGCGGATGCGCGGCGGATGAGATCGGCGGTGCGATCGATGTCCTCGTGGCCCATGCCCGCCATCGGCTCATCGAGCAGCATCATTTCGGGCTCCACCGCCAGGGTCGTCGCGAGCTCCAACGCCCGCTTGCGGCCGTAGGAAATCTCGCCCGCCTTCAAATAGGCGAAGGACGTGAGCCCGACGTCGTCAAGCAGCGCGAGCGCCCGATCGTTAAGCGGCTCGAGGGCCGCCTTGGAGCGCCAGAAGTCGAACGAGTCGCCGCGCCGACGTTGCAGGGCGATGCGGATGTTCTCGAGCGCGGTCAGGTGAGGGAACACCGCCGAGATCTGAAACGAGCGGACAAGGCCGAGCCGCGCGACGTCGGCTGGCTTCAGCCCCGTGATGTCGCGTCCGTTGAACGTGATCCGCCCGTCGGTCGGCGCGACGAATTTTGACAGCATGTTGAAACAGGTGGTCTTGCCGGCCCCGTTGGGGCCGATAAGGGCGTGGATCGTCCCACGCCGGACACGAAGGGAAACGTCGCTGACCGCACGGAAATCGCCGAAGCTCTTGCCGAGGCCCTCGGTGACGAGAATATCGTCCATGCTCATTCTCGCCGGTCGGCCGAGCGCATGCGCGTCCCCCCTTGAAGTTGAACGCCAATCAAGCCGCTGGCGCGCCGCTTGTAAAGCCCAAAAGGCGACGGCGCGACCGACGCCGCAATCGATTCGTCCCGGGGGAACAATGCGGTAAATCGAGCTCAGGGCGCCGCCGATCCCGCCGCTACGCCCCCCCATCTGCCCGACGATTGTGCAGCCGACGCTCCCAGTCGAGCGCCTGGCGGACGATCTCGTCGAGATTGTCGCGTGTCGGTTTCCAGCCGAGCACCTTCTTCACCCGGTCGGCCTTGGCGACGATGGCGGCTGGATCGCCGGCGCGCCGTCCCGACACGACGACCGGAAAATCGACGCCCGACACCCGTTTGACGACGTCCACAACCTCTCTCACCGTCTGCCCATGTCCGTAGCCGCAATTGCAGACGACGCTGGCGCCGCTCGCGCGCAGATAGGAGAGCGCGTCCCTATGCGCATCGATGAGGTCGGTGACCTGAATGTAGTCACGCACGCAAGTGCCGTCACGGGTCGGGTAGTCCTGGCCGAAGATCTCCATTCTCGGATGGAGCCCAAGCGCGGTCTGGACGGCGCGCTTGATCAGATGCGTGGCGTTCGGCGTCGACTGGCCTAGGCGGCCTTTCGGATCGGCGCCGGCGACATTGAAATAACGGAGGGCGACGTAGCGGAAGTCATACGCGCGCGAAGCGTCCTCGAGCATCCATTCGACCATCAGCTTGGAGCGGCCGTAGGGCGAGATCGGCGCGAGCGCCGCCTCCTCCGATACCGGCTCGGCCGCAGTCTCCCCGTAAACGGCCGCGCTCGAGGAAAAGATGAACGTCTTCACGCTGGCCTTGATCGCCGTCTCGATGAGGGCGCGGGCGCTCGAAACGTTGTTGAGATAGTAGCCGAGCGGATCGCGGACAGATTCCGGGACTACGATCTTGGCGGCGAAATGGGCGATCGCGTCAATCGAATGCTCCTTGATCAACCCGGCGACCAAGTCCCCGTCGCCCGTGTCGCCAACGACCAGCTTTGCGCCTTCAGGCACGGCCCACGCAAAGCCGGTGGAGAGATTGTCGAGAACGACGACCGGTTCGCCCGCGTCCAAGAGCCCCAGCGCCATGTGGCCGCCGATATAGCCGGCGCCGCCGGTAACCAGAACGCTCATATTTTGCCCTTTTTATCTGTCTCATGCGGTGTGAACCGGAAAGGACGAATGGAACGGCCTCGCTGGAACATGATAGTCGGATATCAGCAATTCGCCGCGCCCGCGCCCCATGTCCACCCCGCTCGACCGAGGAACCAAACATCCATGGACAAACCCATTCGCAAAGCCGTGCTGCCAGTCGCCGGTCTCGGCACACGTTTCCTGCCGGCGACCAAGGCGATTCCGAAGGAGATGCTGACCATCGTCGACCGGCCGATCCTTCAGTATGTCGTGGATGAAGCGCGCGAGGCGGGGATCGAGCATTTCATCTTCGTGACTGGCCGCAACAAGGGCGTCATCGAGGATCATTTCGACACCAACTACGAGCTCGAAGACACCCTCAAACGGCGAGGGAAACAGGTCGAATACGGGGCCCTGATGGCCGATCTTCCCGCCGCCGGGGCCACCAGCTTCACCCGCCAGCAGGCGCCGCTCGGCCTTGGCCACGCCGTCTGGTGCGCGCGTGATATCGTCGGCGCCGAACCGTTCGCGGTGCTGTTGCCGGATATGGTCACCAAGGGCGGATCGCGCGGGGGACGGTGCCTCGCCCAATGCGTGGCGGCCTACGAACAGCACGGCGGCAACATCATCGCGGTCGAGGAGGTTTCGGCCGCCGAGACCCATCAATACGGGATTGTCGGCGTCGGCGTCGATCACGGCGCGACCTTCGAGATCACCCGCATGGTTGAAAAGCCGAAGCCCGGGACGGCGCCGTCCAACCTGATCATCTCGGGGCGCTACATCCTTCAGCCGGAGATTTTTCAAATTCTGGAACTGATCGAGAAGGGCGCTGGGGGCGAGATTCAGTTGACCGACGGCATGATCCAGCTGGCCCGCACCCAATCCTTCCATGGGGTGCGCTTCGACGGCCGCACTTATGATTGCGGCTCCCGGATCGGATTTCTTACCGCCAACATCGCCTTCGCGCTCGACCGCAGCGATATCGCTCCGGGCCTCAAGGCGGAAATGCGCAAGTTGGGCCTGGGAGGGAAGGACATCCGACCTTCGTAGGCGCCGTCGCTCACCGCTGCAGCCTGAGCCCCAGCATCAGCACGGTTGCGGCGTAGTTCGTGCCAGGCTGAGTCGAGCTATAGAATTGGCGGCTGACGCTTGCTTTGAGAACGACGTCGCGGTTGAGATTGTAGCTGGCGGCAAGGCCGAAACTCGTCGTGACGTCCCGCAGCGGCACGCCGACGTAGGCGTCCGTCAAATAGCCGATCGTGCCGGTCAGCGTGAGATAGCGGCGCAAGGCATGGTCGATCCCCAGCGTCGTCGCGTGCTGCGCCGCGCCAGACGCGCCCGGGATGGTCGTTTCGTTGAGGCTGGACACCGATTTCAGGCTCACGGTCGTCAGCGGCGTCGCGGTCCAGATCAGCGAGGCGTCGATGAGCGGGCTCGCCAGGTTCGGCAGGCGCGGATCCTGGTAGTTGCGCTCGCCGTAGCCGACGTCGAGGCTGCCGGTCAGAAGATGGGTGAATTCGATGTCGGCGCCGGCTCTGGCCTCCGCGCCCTCGGAATTGCGCTCATAGCCGTCTTGGTCTTCGCCGAGGTCGTAGCGGCGCGCGTCGACCTTGACGTCGAGGAACGGCTTGAGCTCGGGGCTGACCGCATAGGCCGCCCGGGCGCGCAATCCCCAGTCATTGAAATCGTCGCTCGACAAATCGTCGGTCACGCCGTCGCTGAAGGTCGTGTTTTCGTACACGGTGCGGTCGAGCGAGCCGTGCAACGACAGATCGAGGCGGCCGAGCTTCTGGTCGCCGCCGATGGTCTCTCCGTAGGTCGCGGTCAGCGGCGCGCCGGAAGGCCCGAAGGCGACGTTGGGGCCGAGCCCGAGGGAGCCTCCGGTCATCGTCGTCAAGCCGAGCCTGACTTCGGCGTCGAGGGCCGAATCGCGCGAGAGGTCGTAGCGCCCGTCCAAGAGGCCGTTGGCGAAAGGCGAGTCGGCCGAGTGATCGGCGAAATAGTCGGTGTAGCCGCCCCTGAGGTCGCCGTGAACCGCGCTCGTCGTCCAGTCCGAATCGAGGCTCACGCCCGCCTCGGTCGTCGTAAAGGCCGACCCCTTCTGCGGCCCGGGCAGCTGGCTGGGATTCGACGACCAGCCGAGATCCTCTTCCACAAAGGGGGTCAACTTGAGATCGCCGACCTCGACGCCGACCGGGTCAAACGGAGTGTTGTCGGGCTTCTTCCGCGGCGGCTTTGGCGGCGTTGGCAGGGCGGCGACGGTGGGCGGCGGCGAGACCCCGCCGCTCACGCCTTTCGGGCCGCCAACCTGATCGAGCCGTTGGGCGCCCTCGTAAGGTTTAAGCGCCGGCAGCGCGTTCTTGGCCGGCTTGACCTCCGGTTCCGGCGGGTTCCCGCCGCCTGGCGGTTCAGGGCCGGCCTCGCCAGAGGAATCCGCCGTCAGTTCTCCCCTGAGCCCGAGATCGCCGTCCACCTGCTGCGCCCGCGCGGCGCCGACGGACATCGAGGCTGCGATTCCGAACGCGGCGCAGGCCAGCCGCGCGAGCCGCCTCAGACGGGGTAGGCGCGAAGCCACGGGCGCTCCTTAGGGAACGCGCGCGAAGATGGGACGCGTTCGGGAAGGCTAGCGTTATGCGGTTGTGGTTAATACACGCCTAAGTTGCCGGCCGGCCGGCGCCTCCTCTCGGTTCCCCGCGGTTTTCCAACCGCGGCGGGGGATGATAAAGAGGCGGCATGATTCTGGAACCGACGAGCGCCGTCCTGGCGGCCATCCGCACCATCGCCAATGAGCGTCAGGGCCTTCAGGCGCTCGAGGAGGCGATCCGAACGACGGGGGAAGGCGGGCTTGGCGCCGCGTTCTCGGAAGCAGTCAAGACGATCTCGGCGGCGAGCGGCCGGGTAATCGTGACCGGCATGGGCAAATCCGGACACGTCGGGCGCAAGATCGCAGCGACGCTCGCCTCGACCGGTGAGCCGGCCACGTTCGTCCATCCGGCGGAGGCGAGCCACGGCGACCTCGGCATGGTGCAGAGCGGCGACGTTGTGCTGGCCATTTCCTGGTCGGGCGAGACGGCGGAACTGGCGGCGATCGTCACCTTCGCCAAGCGCTACGCCATTCCGTTGATCGCGATGACCGCCCAAGCCGACAGCACGCTTGGCCGCGAGGCCGACGTGTGCCTGACGATGCCGAGCGTTGCCGAGGCCTGCCCCAACGGCCTCGCCCCGACCACCTCGACGACCATGCAGCTCGTGCTCGGCGACGCGCTGGCGATCGCGCTCCTCGAGGGCCGCGGCTTCACCGCGCTCGATTTCCAGGCCCTTCATCCGGGCGGCAAGCTCGGGGCGAGGCTCGCCCATGTCCGCGACGTCATGCATACCGGCGAGCGCATCCCGCGGATCGCAGCGAGCGCCCGCATGGCCGAGGCGATCGTGGAGATGACGTCGAAGGGCTTCGGCTGCGTCGCGGTGTTCGAGGACCGCGACAGGCTCGTCGGCATCCTCACCGACGGCGACCTGCGCCGTCATCTGAAGCCGGATTTCTCCCTCGACACCCAGGTCGCGCGCGTAATGACCAAGAAGCCCCGCACAATCGCGCCGGACGCGCTCGTCGCCGAGGCGCTGGAAGCGATCAGCCACAAGATCTCGGCGCTTCTGGTGGTGGAGCGCGGCCAGGTGGTCGGGATCGTGCATTTCCACGATCTGATGCGCATCGGCGCGTTCTGACCGGCCCCGCGGGGCGCCGAACCCAAGCCGGGAAGGAAAATCCAAATCCTGCGGAAGGAAAATCCAAGCCTTAAGGAAGAAAAATCCAAGCCTTAGGCGGAGCTTCCCTCTTTCACAAGCCGCAACTCTTTGATCTGGCGAGATTAGTTCCGGCCAGGCGGGGTCTTTACTGGGTACAATTGACGGCGAGGAGGTCGAAAGCCTTGCTTTGGATGGGTG
>Ga0116217_10001283_pt1 | contig 24500 bp, 19 predicted proteins | sample Sb_taG_6_FD_89697 | JGI IMG/M metagenome (GOLD analysis project Ga0116217, IMG submission 89697) | Peat soil microbial communities from Weissenstadt, Germany - Sb_50d_4_PS metaG | ecosystem: Environmental > Terrestrial > Soil > Wetlands > Peat | place: Germany: Weissenstadt | collected 2010-09-21 | reverse complement strand
TCCTGGCGGGCTACGGCCGCGGCCCGCACCGCCTGCGCCAGGGTCGCCACATAGCGCCGCCGCACCCACTCGCGGTATTCGTCCTCGGGCGGCGCCCACAGCGTCGTTTCCAGTTCCTCCAGAGTGCGGACCACGCCGGGGTCCTCCCAGAGTTCGCGGAGCGACTCGGTGAGGCGGCCCTCAAGCTCCTCGCCCTCCTCGGTCGTGCCTCGCACTTGGAAGATGTGCTGGAGGACGCGCTTGGCGGCCTGCGGCCGCTTGCCGGCCAGGTGCGCCTGGGCATCGGCAAGCGAGCACTTTTGTTTCAGTGCAGTCGCCGTCACCATCCCCAGCGAGGTCTGCCAGAGCCACTCGGCGAGAAACGGGTTGATGCGATCGCAAAGCGCCGGGCTTACGTTGATGCGGTGCAGGTAGAAGTCGGCGCGGAAGCGTGCCTCAAGCGCTTCATTCAGCGCGGGCAGCGTGCGCAGGTGCTCGGGACGGAGCGTGATGCGGATGCCATCGACGCGCTGGCGAAAGCCCACGGCCTCGGCGATCGGCCCCTGTCCGCCTTCGCCGGGCGCCGCGAGCGCCAGGCGCCCCTTCACCGGGTCCTGCTTGCGCCGGCGAATCTCGTAGCGGCAGGAGCCGGCGTAGCGAAGGACCTCGATGCCGGCGTGGTCGCGGTGGAGGAACGCCTCCGCCTTCTCCACCACCTCCTCCCAGCGGTGTCCCCGGAAGAGGGGCAGCGGCATGCCCTCGCCGAAGGCCTCAAGCCGGCTCTGCCAGTCCCAGGAGCTGTTGCTGCTGTCGAGCACGTTTTTGGGCCGGTGCTCAAGCGCCGTCGCCTGGATCTGGTAGACGCGCACGCCATTCACCGTCCCGAGGGCCAGCCGTTCCGGGAACAGGTCACGCACCGGGGCCGTAACCCGTCCGGCGACGCAGCGCTCGGAAAAGGGGTGCCAGAACCCCGCCTCGCCGACCCTGGTGGCGTAGCGTTTCGACACCCGTCCCGGGCAGGACTCAAACAGGGCGCGGGAGACGCTCAGGAATTCGTCCTTCTGGGCGCCGCCGGGGTAGCGGAGGTCGAGCCGTGCCTCGGCGAGGTCCAACTCCGCAAACGTCGCCTTGGGCAGGTACTCGGGCAGCGGGTGGCGGGCGTTGGCGTCTTCGCGGCGGTCGGCCTGTTGGGGGTTGGCGTACGACCAGCCGGCCTGGAGTTTGCGCAGCAGGGAGGGGACGACCTGGCGGAGGAGCGGGCGCGGCGCCTCCCAGAGCAGGCCGTCTAGCTCGGCTTCCGACAGTGCGTCTCCCGGCCCTTCGAGGGTGCGGGCAAACGCCTGGTCGTAGTCCTTGCGAAACGCCTTCCACTCGGGCCCCTGCCGCAAGAAGTCCTCAAGTATGGCGCAGGTCCGGGGCTGCCGGTCCGAGTAAGTGTCCGGCCTGCGGAGGAACTCGAACGGCCCGCCGCCGACGCGCCGGCCGAGCCAGTCGAGCAGGAAGTAGGTAGCCTGGATGCGGAGAACGTAGGGGTTGTGGATTGGCAGGCGCAGCGACTCCAGTTCGGGCTCGAACAGCCGCTCGGCCTGCTGGAAGGCCCAGCGGTCGCCGCCGTAGTCGGACAGCACCACCACGGTCCAGGGCCGGGTGCCGCGGCGCCGCCCGGCCCGGCCCTTGCGCTGGAGGAAGGAAGCCATCGAGATCGGCCGTTTGTGCTGGAGAACGGCCCCCACGTCGGGGTCGTCGAAACCGACCTCCAGGGCGCTGGTGGCGACGATCAGGTCGGCGTTTGCGTCCGCCCCGGGGTCCTGCGAGCTGCAGCGGGTGATGAGGAGCGCCTGCTCCAGGTCGTGATGCAGGCGCCGGGGGAGTTCCCAGAGCTGCCCCTGGGCGTCCATCTGCTGCAGCTGGACCGCCGACGGTGGGGGCACAGGCGGGGGCTGGCGGCGCCCGGGGTGCAGACGCAGCCGGGCCAGGCGCTTGGCTTGCTCGGCGTCCACCATGTCGGAGAGCCAGCGGTTGACGACGTCGAGGTTGTCGGTGAAGCCGAACACCTTGCGGCCGTAGAAGGCTTCCGGCTTGAGCGCTGCTCCTTCGGGGGCGGGAAGCAGGTGGCGCGGCGTCAGGAGACGGGAGAGCAGCATGCCGCACTGGATCGACGTGGCCAGGAGGCTCCCGCCCGAGGCGGGGTCGCCCTTCACGGCCAGGTTGTACTCCATGCTCTCGTTCGTCAGTTCATCCGCGGCGGGCTGGAACTCCTGAACCCGTTCCTGGGGAATACCCGCGACCAGACCCAGGTGGCGCGTCGCCTGCTTGAGGGTTGCCGACAGGCCCACCACGTGCAGGTTCCTGGGCCGCGCCCAGTAGCGCCAGCGGCGAAGCACCCAGGCGACCTGGGCGCCCTGGATGCCCTCGTAGGAATGGACTTCGTCGAGCAGCAGCAGGCGCGGCGCGCGGCTGCCCTGACCGATGCCGAAGGCGCGGGCCCAGGCCGGGTTCCCCATTTCGCGGTTGAGCATTTCCGCAGAGAGAAAGAGGACATCCGGCGGCTCTTCCATCAGGTTCTCGCGGGTCAGCGCGAGAACCCCGTCGGGCACGTCCGGGTCGGAGGCCTCGCCCCCGGCGCGGTACAGGCAGTTCCGCCCGGCCTTGCGGTCGGCGTTGCGCCAGATAAGGTCTTCGCCCGGGTGCCGTGGCGATTTGAGAAAGGGGATGCGATAGCCCACGGCGCCCACCGGCCTCCAGTCGTGCCACTCCTCGGCGGCCGAGCGGTCGCCCTGCTGCCGCTCGAATGCGTTCTTCCAGGGGGTGTTGCCGAGGAACGCCCCGAAGCGCAACGGCCGGAGCCCGAAGCGGGCGAGCACCGGGCGGAGCTTTTCCGCCTCGGAGAGCGCCTCGCGGAGCTGGTCGGCCAGGAGAACGTTTCGCGGGTAGATGGCGATGACCTTGGGATATGACCGGTCCTTGAGCTCGGTAGCGGCGGCAAGCAACGCGGGCACGTAGAACGCCTTGGTCTTGCCCGAACCGGTCCCGGCGCAGACGATGGTCCCGCTGACACCCGGGTTGCCGTAGTGGCGAAGGACGTGCCCGAAGACGCGGCGCTGGAAACCGGCAAACTGGTAGGGCCGGCCGGCGGGGTCCGCGGCCAGCGCCGCAAACAGCGCCTGCTGCAGGGCGGGCTCGCCGCAGTGCGGTTTAAGGTCCTCCCAGCACGCCGAGGCCGCCTGGTCCTGGCGGGGGTACTGCCGCGGCCTCAGGTGGAGCTTGATGTCGGAAACCAGGTTCGGCGCCGTCGGCCACTGGTCGTAGGTAAACATCTGCCGCAGGCGGGCGGTGAGGCGCACCCCCTCGGCGAAACGCGTGCGGTACGCGGCGGCGCCGCGGCCGGGGCGGTAGAGCAGCCCCGCCCCTTCCATGTCTTCGAGCAGGTTATCCACCGTCCAGCCCGCACCCTGATGCGCCGCCCAGGCGCTCAGGAGTTCAGGGCCCGCCTCGTTCGCCAGGACCGTTTCGATCTCCTGCGGCGTGAACGACACGTCGTAAAAGCCCCACGAGAGGAGCCGCGCCTCACGCATCTCGAGGAAGCCCAGGAACTCGCGTGCGAACGAGCCGATCGTCATGGTGCTCACCGGATCTTGACGCGTAAAAGGCCCCACAGATCGCGCCCCGTGAAGAAGTCGCGGATGGCGGGCCGGTACAGCTTCTCGGGGTCTCCCAGGCCGCTTGCCGCCTGGACCAGGAACTCCCCGACCTCGCCCTCGAGGCCGAGCGTTTCGATGACCCGGGGTAGGTCATCAAGACTCCCGCGGATCGAATCGGCCTCGGTCTGGCTCGCCGGCACGCGCGCCACCTGGCGGCGCAGTTCGTCCAGAAGCGCGCCCAACTTGGCGCCGCCCTTGGGGGCAAGTTCGGGGATTCCGCGCACCACCCCGACGAGCTTCTCGTGCGGCTCGATGCGCTCGGAGAGGAGGGCCTGCCACCGCTCTTTCAGGGCGGCCCGGGCGGTCTTCGCGTGTTCCCCGAGCCGGGTCACATCCTGCTCGCTCGCATTCTTCGCCACCGCGTCGATGTCCTCGACGAGCCGCTTTTTGAGCCTGGCCGCGATGGTCGCGGCCTGGCGCACGCGGGTGAGGATCTTGGCAAAGTCCTCCTCGGGGAACACCTTGAGGGCAAAGCCCGCACCGTCCACCGAACCCTTCAGGCTCGCGGTGGCCTCGGCGACGAGGCCCGCGTACTTCTTCATGCTGCCGGCGAGGATTTTTCGCTGCTTCTTTTTCGGGAGCTTTTCCAGCTGGTCTTTGAGGTCAGTCAGCAACGGCATGGTCCGGCTCCTCCTTTCCGCTCAGGAGCCCCGCAAGTGCCTCCAGCGCCTGGAGCAGTGCCTTTTCCAGTTCGAGGGGGTCCCCTTCGACCGACTGGTGCCGGTCCTGTTCGGCCAGTTCCTTCTGCAGCCTGCCGAGGTGGGCCTCGGCCACCCGGACGGCGGCGTTCGCATCGCGGAGGAGTTTGGGGTCATACAGCAGGACCTCGAAGAGGCCTTTTGCCCCGGCCACCTTGCGGCCGGCCTCGACCGCCTGGCCCCACGGCGCGGCCTCCGCCGCAATCGTTTCGCGCCGAAAGAGGGGGTCAAAGGTGTCGTCGGGCAGGTAGAACTTCGTGTCCGCCTTGGCCTTCATGAGTTCCACGAGGTCGGCGATAAAGGACTTCATTGCGTCTTTGGGGGCCGAGGGATCGTAGCCGAAACTCTCCAGTGCCTGAGACACCTGGGTGACGAGCGTTTGGACCTCGGCACGCTCGGCCTCCAGGATCTCGGGCAGGTTCGCGTAGGCGGGGAGCCCGTTCAGGGGAAAGTAGCGGGTTTTCCAATAGCCCTTGAAATACTCCGGCGCCAGGGCCTGGACCTTGGCCTCCTTCAGAAACGCCCCCGCCGCGTCGAGGATGGGCAGTGGGTCGATGAAGTTCTGGCCCCCGGTCCGCCCTTGAACGACCGCGAGTTCGGCGATGACGAAGTCGCGCACATCCTTGAGACGCTTCTGCATGTCCTCAAGCAAATTGCGCCACCCCCTGGAAAGGGCGGCAGGGGTTTCCCCTTCTGGCCAGGGATCAGCGAGGACGGCCGCAAGGAGCTTGTCCGGGTCCGTGGGAAGCTTGGCCCGCCGGCGCACGACGGCGGCGACACAGAGGAACTCGACGGCGGCGGCGACGGGCAGGCGGGTGTCGAGCCCGTCCTGGGGATTCAGGCGCGCGAGGAGGCCCTCCTCGTGCTTCCTCAGCCACCGCGCCACGACCCGCTTGTGAAGCTCGCCGCCCGCAAAGTTCCAGGAGCCGTCCCCCTCTTTGGAGAATCGAACCAGGGCTTCGAGGAGTTCCCGCGTCTCTTCGGTCCGTGGAAAGTCTTCGCGGATGACGAAGGGGGCGGTAGCCGGATCGGCCCCCTGGCCCTCGATGTAGATAAACTCGTATTTTTGGTTGCTGTCGTCTGCCCCGCCAAGTAAGCGCTTCCACTCCGTGGTCGGCGGCGTGCGCTCGTCGTCCCAGCGGACACTTTTGCGGACGAATTTGGCAAGGAGTCTCCGGAGTTCGGCATTCCTGGCCAGGTGCTTGTCCTTGTCATTGAGCCACGAACGGAGGTTGTCGAGAATCTTGTTGACCTTGTCCTGCTCACCCTTGTCCCGCTTAGGCGGTGGCTCCGGCGGGCGAGGCGTGGTCTTTGCCTCAGCCTCCGCGCGCGCTTCGGTGCCGGACGCCAGCGTGCCCTTCTTGCCCGCGGGGGCCTTGCTGGAGAACGGCTGAAAACCGAGGGGTTCGAGGAAGGGCTCCAGCGCCCGGGCGGCCTCGTCAGCCGTGTCCAACTCGTCGATCCACATCCGCGCCAGTAGGCGCAGGCGGTCCCGCTCGGCGCCGTCCCAGCCGCCGCAATACCTCTGCTGGAATTCGGACCAGTAATCGGGGTCACCCTGCCGGAGCCGGAGGACCCTCTCGTTGGGGAACTCGTGGTTCGGCACCGCGTCGGGGTTGGCGAGGATCGGCGCGAGGAGGTGCATGAGGAGCCCGCGCTGGTTGCGGCGGATCTCGGTCGCCTCGTCCTCGACCAGATTCTGGAGCAGGTGGTACGGTGCTTCCAGGCTCAAGGGGTACATGCCCACATCGACACCGTTCAGCCGTACCGCCCCGAAGCGCCGGTGGCATTCGGGGCGGGCCGGGCAGCCGTCGCACTTCGTGAAGTTGACGTCCTCGTCCGTGTTTTGGCTGCGGTGCTTGGCGATCTCGCGGACCTGCGCCTCGTCCAGACGGATCGCGTTCAGGTAGCGGGCAGCGAATTGCGCGAGTGCCTCACGGTCCTCCCGCCAGAAGCGGGTGGGTTGGTGGGTCTGGTCCTCCTCGTCGCCGACCCTGACGATCAGGCTTGCCCGCTGGAGTTGGTTTGGACGCAGACGACCTTTGCCGGTGTTAGTGAGGCCCAAGATGGCGATCAGCGGACAGAGGTCCCGCCGGTCCTGGGGCTCGACGGCGTTCACGACCTCGGTGTCCAGTTCCGACATGGCGGTCACGTCTTCGATGAACAGGGCGAGCGCCCGGCCGGACTCTTGCAGGTCAGCCCGGATGCGGTCGAAGATGTCCCGCAGGTTGCCGCCGGAGAGGCCGGTCATCTCCAGGATGGCGTCGCGGAGGGCATCGTTCAGGATGTCCGCGGCCTCCCGGCGGAGCCTCTCGCTGTCCTGCAGTTCATCGATCAGGATGTCCACGTCGCCCGAGTTGTGGTTCCGCCCTCTGTAGCGGCTCTCGACCAGGAGGTCGGCGGCGGTGAACTGTGGCGGGGACTCCCGCTCGTAGCCCGTGCTCTCCTGCGTGAGGAGCTTGATGCGCTGGTCGATGACCCCGCCAGTCCGGCACAGCCAGCGGCCAAAGCCGCCGGCCTTGCATGCCTGGTCCAGGTGGCGCAGCAGTTTGGGGAGCGGTTGCTTGCCCCGGTCCACCCGGCGCGAACCGACCTCGAGGGAGAGTTCGTTGGCGAGCTTCTCCCGGGCCGTCTCCGCCGAGATCTTCTCCAGCGCGTTTTTCACCGGGCTCAGGTACTTCGCAAAGGAAGAGTCGAGCTGCTCGATCAGCTGCTGCAGGGCGTCCTTCAAGCTCCCCGTCCTCCGGCGTATGAGGACGGGGATGACTCCTTTCAGAGTGCCGGCGTCGCGGTCGTACTCGCAGCGGAGCTTCAGCCAGTGGATGAGATGGGACTTCCCCGTGCCGGGCTCGCCATGGACAAGGCCGAGGAAGTCCCGCTGCGTGCGCCGGCCCATGATCCGTTGGTAGAGTTCCTCCTCGCGCAGCTCCTTCTTGAGGCGCTCGTCGCGGATGCGCTCGATCGGGGAGTGGCAGGCCAAGAAATAGTGCGACTGCTCCTTGTCTACCTTGGCGGAGTACCCGATCGCCTTTTCCAGATGCTCTGGTTTCCAGCAGAGAGTGGGGGTCGGTTGTGTCATGATGGTCAACGGGCCTTCGGCAACTCCACGAAATCGATACGGGCGGAACGGAAGGTCTGATTGTCAAGCGGCAGCGGGTCCGCTTCCTGCATGCTCCAGCCGCCAGAGTCCTGAGAGCAGTGGAGGATGATCTGAGCGTCGAGGTGCAGGTCCACAAGGGCGTGGCTCAGGCCGAGCGAGCAGACGCGGTCGGCGTCATTGTAGGTGGGGACAGCCTGCCGAAAGATGGCGCCGCCGTCCAACTCCGCGCAGGCCCGCGCGAGCCCCTCCATGAAGGCGCCGCCCTGGAGCTTGCGCTTGCCGTCGAAGATTTTGGGCAGGGCGCGGCGCAGGCGCTCGTAGGGGTTGCACTGGAAGACGTCGGCGGGGTCGTACCAGCCCAGGCCGGCGTAGCGGAACCAGCGGTGAAGGCCGGTGAGCTTGGTCTCGTTAAACTGGTCCGGCTGCTTCCGGCTGCCGAACACCTGGGTGTTGAACTCGCTTACCCAATGCTCGCGAGTCTTCTTCGGGTCCCCGGCCTTCTTGCCGAGCCCGAGGAGGTAGCTGTAGTAGAGCGCAAAGTACGGCTCCGCCTCGCGGCTTGCGAGCACCCGGGCGTCGAGAGCCTCCAGCACGATCTCTCTCGTGCTGCGCTTGTCCTTACGCTCGATGGTGAGCGCGAGAAAACCCTCCTGCCGCTTGGCGAGGCCCAGGTCCTCGGCAGCTGCAAGCGCCTGCTTCGTCTGCCCGCGGTCGGGATTCAACTTGGGTAGGCCCTCGGGCTGCAGGAGCAGAGCGACGGTCTGGGCGTCCAGCTTCCGCGCCCCCGCGTCGCGGAGCAGGTCGATCAGGGTCTCCAGGTGGATCGGCGTCACCGGGCCGTCGGTAAACATACGTGGTCTCTCCTAAAGCCACTGCTCGTAGTGGGCGTGAACCCACCCCTCGGCACAGGGGGTGAGGAAGCGTATTTGCCGCTGGGCCACGCCCTCGCCGAGGAGATGCACCACCTCCGCGGCCCGCCCGAAGCGGGCCCCCCGCTCGCTGAGCGCACCGAGGTGGAACACCGCCACCGTCTCGCCGGGAAGAACGTCAAAGGCGGGTTCCGCGTCCAGGTCGTCGAGCCGGTAGGGGTGGGGCCGCTGGGGGAAGAGCTGGGCAAAGACCGGCAGCAGCCGCTCCCAGACCGGGTGGTCCGCGGCGAAGCGGCGTATGCCCTTTTCCTCGATGCAGCGGCGTATCAAGCGCAGGAACTCTCGCTCCTCGGCCGGGCGCCCCGGGTCCGGGCAGCCGCCCACCACCCGGTAGCGGGGGCAGCGCGGGAGTTCGTGCAGGTCGAACTCGAGCAGGGGGCAAACCCCCGGCGGCCGTTTTTCAAGGCGGCAGTAGCGGCAGCCGCCGCAGACGTACTGGGTGTTCTCGCCGTAGAGCTTGCGCAGGATGCGGCCGATACAGCGGTCGCCGCGGAGGTAGTTGGCCATCTGCTCAAAGCCCCGGTTGAGGGCGCGGACTTCTTCCTGCCGCTGCTCGGTGACGCTCGCGCCGACGTGCGGGGAGTCGGGCTGAAAGAGTATCTTCACCTCGACCCACTCGGTCGGGTCGGCGTCGGCCTCCTCGTAGCGGTACTCCACGTCGCGGAGTTCGAGCTTGCCGGCTCGGAGCAATTGCAGGACGAGGCGCTTGTTCCAGCGCACGTTCTCGCGCCAGACGCGGCCGCCGGAAAGCCCCTGGCGCTTGGCGTTGAGGCAGAGCTTCCAGACGTATTCCGGGGGCGGGTTGCCCGCCCCGGGCTCCCGGGAGTTCCACAGGGACACCCAGCGCTCCTGAAGAAGGTCGGGGGTCATCAGCTTCGGCGCAAGGCCGCTGGCAACCTCCTGGTCTTTTCGGGTGGGTAGGAGGAGGCAGACGGAGGAGGCGCCGTCCCTGCCGCCCCGGCCCACCTCCTGGTAGTAGCGGTTGAGATCCTCGGGGAAGCAGGCGTGGACCACCGTGCGCACGTCGGCCTTGTCCACGCCGAGGCCGAAGGCGGAGGTGGCGACCATCAGGTCGAGTTCGTCGCGGCGCCAGCGGTCCAGCAGTTTGCGCCGCTCCCGCGGCGGAGTCTCGCCGTGGAAACAGCCGACCCGGACGAAACCCTCTTCGCCCGTGAGCAGGCCGTACAACGTCTTTGCCTCCTCAACCTCCGTGGTGTAGAAGATGGCCGGGCGCGGCAGGTGCCAGGCGCACTCCCGGAGGGCGGCCTCGCGCTCGCTGGGCAAGGGAAAGAAGCGGTCGTGATACATCATCTCGGGGCGGAGGCGCTGGTTCACGAACTCACGCCGGGGCCCCACGCTGTGGAACAGTCCCCAGAGCATGGCGCGGCACTCCGGCGTAATGGTGGCCGAGAGCAGGTACGTCCGGAGCCGGCCGCCGTGCTCGGCAAGCCAGCGGCGCTGGAGCGTCGCAAGGAACTGAAAATCGACCCGGAAGAAGAGGCCCCAGGTCTCCACCAGGTGGGCCTCGTCGATGACGAGGTTTTCAAGCCAGTGCGAGGCAGCGGCCTCTTCGAGCACTTTGCGGAGCCGGCCCGAGACACAGGCCTCCGGCGAGGTGAAGACGAGGCGCGTATTGCGCTGCCGGACGGCCTCTACCACGACCTCGGGATCGAGTTCCGGGTCCCGGGCGGCGAAGTAGTGCGGGTTGAGGCCCGGGATTTTGCCCAGGACGTCGCGTGCGCTTCTCCACTGGTCGATTGCCAGCGCGATCGTCGGCACGACCACGACCGTCAGCCCGGTGCCAAAGAGCGACAGCAGCTGAAAGCACAGGCTCTTTCCGGCCCCGGTCGGGAGCACGAGCAGGGTGGTGTTCCCGGGGGCGCCGTCAGCGCCTGCCACGCGGCCTCTTTCTGGGCAAGCGACTGCCACGGGAGGTAACCCAGAAGCGAAAAAAGCGCCTTGACAGCAGATCGGCGTCTGGTAAAACTGTTGGTGGAATCGGTGGTGGTTTATCTCGGTTTTTGTGTTCTTCACGAACTAGTTAACTACAGCCGCGATAGATGGCTTGACGCCTCGGCATCATCTGCAGGAGGTCATCCATGGGCGCTGGAGGTAAACAGAGGGTCCGGCGCCGAGCGCTCTCGGTGCATCAGAATGAAAAGCATCCGCTTTACCTTTTTAGCATCACTGGAGACGAACTGCTCGCCATCGCCGACATCTCTCGAAACTCCCCAGATGACCCCGCGAAGCTCCTCGGCTACCAGCGGCCGGAGGTCAAACGCCATGTCCAGGACATCGTTGAATACCTGAACGGTGACAATGTCATCTTCCCCAACTCGATTGTCCTGGCCCTGTCCTCCGCAGCGCGCTTCACTTCTAGTCGAGGGCCGGGCGTAGACGACGGCCTCGCCGCTGCTGGCGTCCTGGAAATTCCGTTACCTGTCGGCGGACAGCCGAAACCGGGTTGGGTCGTTGCTGGCCATCGACGAGTGCTCGCCATCTCCAAGTGCGGCCGCAGGGACTTTCCTATCCCGATCAGCGCGTTCGTAGCCGACGAGGTTGAACTACAGCGCGACCAGTTTCAGCGTGTGAACAACACGCACCCCCTTCCGCAAGGACTTATCACGGAGTTACTGCCTGAAGTCTCAATCAACCTGTCTCCCCGCCTGGCCGCGCGCTACGTGCCCGCCGCTATCCGCGACTGGCTCAATCGGACTCCGACCTCTCCATTCTTCGGCTTGATCCGCGGTCCCGCGAGCAACTCGACCGCCAAAAGCACAGCGGGGGTGGCGGACACCGCTATCGTCAAAATGATCGAAGACAGCCTGTCGTCGCCGTCCGGTTGCCTCTTCACATTCCGAAACATCGCCAGCGGGGAGACGGACATGGACGGGATCTGCGCTGTGTTGGTGGCGTACTGGACCGCGGTCCAGAAGGTGTTTCCTGATGCCTGGGGGAAATCCCCGGAGAAGAGCCGGCTTATGCATGGGGCCGGCATTCGCGCCATGGGCCGGCTGATGGATCGTGTGATGAGCTGGGTAAACTGCCGTGACCCCCAAGCGACCGAGTACGCCCAGCGCGAACTGCTCCATGTCGCTCCGGTGTGCCGCTGGACAGAAGGGGTCTGGGACGAGCTGGATGATCTGGCCTGGAACGAGGTCCAGAACACTTCCCGGCATCTCCGGTTGCTGTCCAACTATCTCATCCGCTACTATCTGAAGGTGAAGGGGATGGGACAATGAAGACGCTGGGAAACTTGATCGGCGTTCAGAGGGACGTGCCCGACAGCGCGAAGTGATCTCCTGAACCATTTCCGGTGAATGGACACCATGGGGAATTTAACCGGCTACCTTCAGGACAGGTTTCGAGGGGCATGTCCTCCAGGATGGGATTGCCAACCTGAAACCCGACTCTTGACGCGGGAACTTCAAGCCGTGCTCGGTTACGCCCCACGGGCAGACGTGGTGTTGACCGAATGCGCAGCTGGCCGACGTCTATGGATTGAGTTTGAAGTAAGTCGCGCGGACCCCGTGGCCAACCATGCCAAGTTCGCCACTGCCCACCTATTTCAACCTCAAGCTCCCAACGATATCTTCGTGTCTATGGTCAGCCGGCATGTGGAAAGGGGGCGCCGTAACCTGGCGGCAAACACGATCCAGCTCATGCGCCACATCGGCATGCAGGCTGTCCAAACGGTCCTTTTCCCTTCTCTCAATGGCGTCGAAGTGCAACGGTTCAATCAGATGGATAAAGACGATTTACGCAGGATTGGCCCGGATGTGCAACCTGAGATTGAAAGGGTTTTTGCCGTGACGACCCCACAAGGCGATGCCGGCGACCATCGTATTTTTCTGGCCGGAGAAGTGGTTGATGCACTTCTCAACGCACAGGCGTGGAATCGCGAAGTGGCGACCCCCGTCGGACGCAGTCTGTGGGGGCGCCGGCGGGTCCAGTACTTTGTGAGTGTCCCCTATTCAGGCGAATTTGCCCCTTGTAAATTCTGCGCCTTCTTGCCGGTTCGTCGGGAGAAGCCCTCAAGAGGTGGTAGCGATCCTCCCCGGATGACACTGCAACTCTACGTGCAACTCGATGAGAGTGAGCCTCGTTTCGACGGGAATGTGGCCCAGCGACACCTGACGAAGCGGTTGGGGATGGTAGCCAGGACACCCGCAGAGGATCCGCAGACCGCTGAGCTTTTCCAGCAGTGGCTGACCACGGTTGCAGACTTGATCACTGTTCATTCTCGCGGGCCGGTCTTCCTCCTCCCGCCCGACCCATGAGGTCTCGCTCTCCATCCGCTTTGCTCTGCCCGCTGAATTCTTGCACTTTCAGGAGAGCCGAAAGCTAGGAACTCGGACCCCATGCGAGCGCCAAGAAGGCCTGCACGAACTTGCGTAACTCTGACGCGGATGATGAGGCCGGCCTCGACGGTCTTCCCGAGGCCTAACTTGTCGGCGAGCAGGTAATACCTGTACCAGTCTTGAAGCACTTTCCCACCGACATCTGCCTGGTGTGGCCGACGGTCGTTGCGGCTCAAGACGAGAGTGCGCAGGCCACTCCCCTGTCGCATGAGCCAAGTAAGGCCCTCCACCTCGGACTCACGCGCCTGGACGGGCGCGGCCAGTCTTCCGCCTACAGCCCGGCGAAAAGCCTCTGAGCAAGTCTTCCGCGATACCACCAGACCGCCCCGCCTGGACGAGGAAGATTCCCTCCTTACCCGGCCTTTTCATTTTATCCATCACGACAGTTTCGAGGCGCCCGGCGCCGAGGGGGTGATCCTCGCTCCCGAGCCCGAACTTGCCGTGAGGCAACGCGACACTCCCGAGGGAGGCTCCGCCAACCCCCTTCTGTCCGGTCGGCTTACGCCCCTGGACGAACCAGGAACGGCGGCTGTTTTGGAAGATGAATTTCCTCTTCTTCCGGGCCGAGCGAGTCCGGGAGCGGGCCTCCTTCCGGGGGGTTTGAGGCCGGCGAGCACCAGGAGATGCGCCGCCTGGTCGCCGAGGCTGAGGGGATCCGAAACCGGCTGGTGGAAGCCAACCTGGGGCTGGTTATCACGCGAGCCCAGCGATTCCTCACGGCCGGCAGGGAGATGTCTGACCTCCGGAGCGAAGGGAACTATGCCCTGGTCCGGGTGGTGGGGACCTTCGACTTCTCCCTCAACTTGCGGTTTTCGACATACGCCTGCACGGCCCTAGACCGGACCTTCTTGCGGTTCGTCCGCGGCGGACGGGAGAAGGACGCGAGCAACGATTTAGAACGGGACGGCCCGCTGGCCGGGGTGGTGGACTACCGGGCCGACGGACCCAGGATGGACGCCTGGCGGGAAGAGTTGCACGACCAGGTGCCCGGCCTGCTCGCTCAACTCGGCGAGCGGGAGCGACTCGTCATTGAAAAGCGCTACGGCCTGGACGGGGCCGAAGAACCGGCCGCGCTCAAGGCGGTGGGGAGTGAACTCGACGTCAGTGTGGAACGTGTCCGCCAGCTCGAAAGGAAGGCGCTCAACCGCCTTAAGGAGTTGGCGATTCAGCAGGGACTCGAACCGTTTGCGGACTAAAGGAGGTTTTCCATGCCTATTCGCACGAAGGTTCTGGTGGGCCGGCAGGCCGGCAAGTGGGTGCTCACGGGGATGTACTCCTTCTCCTCACCCATCGACTGGCTCCGGAACGGGGCAATGAAGATCAACCCCGAGGCGCAGCGCTCGATCGCCAAGGGGGCGAACAAGCAGACCACCACGGAACTGCTCGATGACGACAAGGCGCACACCACGCCCCGGATGAAGGAGTTCGTCAGCTTCTGCGAACACCTCATCCGGCTCAGCGAGGAAGACATCTGCGGCGAGGGCTTCCTGGGCGCGGTCCAGGTGGTCGTCCCCGAGGAGTTCCAGGAGGCGCGGGTCGTCTTCGCCCAGGGCGCCGAGGACCCCGACCTGGACAAGGGGGTCCGAGTCGCCGAGTTCGTCGCCAAGCCGGAGCGCGGCGAGGCGGCCTTCCACCTGGGCGACGGCCAGGGCCGGCTCGTGGGCTTCCACAGCCTGGAGCGAACCGCCAAGGCGCGGGTCGATGAGCTGGAAAAGAAGGTCCGCAAGGCGCAAAGGGCCGGGGAGGACCCGAGCCAATTGCAGGAGCAGGTGGAGGCGGCGAAGCTCTTCCGCAAGAAGGTGAACGCCTTCCTCTCCACCAACCACATCACCATGGTCTGCTACGTCGCGGACATCGCCGCGGACGGCACGGTGCGCGGTCTCGACGAGCAGGCCGAGAAGCGCCTGTACATCGAGGGCAACGCGCTCAACTCCCAGGCAACCAAGGAGGAGGTGGTGAAGTACGAGGCCTACTCGCCGGTGATCCTTGAACTCGTCAACCTCCGCCTCGACGTCCGCTTCATGGCGCCGGAGTACATCGAGGAGGACTCGAAATCCATCGGGCTCAAGAGCCCCAAGGTTTTCACGCTCTCGGCCCTGGCCAAGGCCTTCAGCGTCTCCGTCACCAACGACGAGAACCCGATCAAGCCCTCCACGCACGAGGACTTCCGGCCGGTCCGGAACCGGGCGGCGTTCGCGCGGGCCTACTGGGAGAAGATCGACGACATCTTCGGCAAGCGCTGGACGAGCCCGGAGAAGCCGGGGGAGGACTTCGGGAAGTACCTGACCGACAAGCGCGCGAAAAAGATCGTCTGCTTTTCCGCCATTTTCTTGGAAGCCCTTGGCCAGATCGGCTACGCCCTCGGCCAGCAGTGCGGCTGGAGCACCGAGGCGCCCGACCTGGACCTCCTAGAGAAACTCCGCACCCTGGAGTACGACCCCAGCGAACAGCCGCGGTGGCGGAGCCTGATGATGAAGGAGTCCTCGAAGCAGGAGGGGAACGGCGTGCCGAGCTACGTCTTCAACAACGTCCGGGATTCCGGCCAGAAGGTGGCGGCCTTCCTGAAGGAGGAACTCGGGATCGGTCGCCAAGAGCAGGAAGACGATGAAGCGGGTCCCGGTGAAATGGCGGAAACTGCTGTGTCGGAGGGATAAGGACCGGCTCCACGGCGTCACCCTACCACCGTTCGGTTTGTAGCACGACGAGCACGTTCCGGAGCAACGCCATGTCACCAATCGATTTCACAGCAAGAGAATTGACGATCCTTGAGTTCGTCCTGATGGACCTTGCGGAAGCCATCGACGATGGTGACAGACCTGAGTTCAACGCTAACGAGGTGGACGAACTCATGAAAAAGGTGCAGGCTGTCCAGGAGAAGCTTCGGCGCCCTGAACCCTGATCTACCCGCAGGCGGTGGACGGTGTGATCCTCCCCCTTGGAGCAGCCGGGCACATAGCGGCGATTGGTCACCTTCATCGCTTGCGATTCCCTAATCACCTCGCGCCGCCTCGGCGGAAGTCCGGTTCCAAACCCGGGCCTTGTACTGCACGAGCAGGTAGTTGGCGAGCAACTGAATGTCCTTCGGCGTGTTCTGGATCTCGTTCCACTTCCGCTGGGCGCCGGGCCCAAACTCCCAGTAGCCGTCGGTCCAGCGGCACACGTCCCTGAGCGGCTCTAGGTCGGCCTGGAACTGCTCCCGAGTGGGCATGCCCGCCTGGCGGTGGCGGTCGGAGATGGCGTCCATGACGAAGCCCATGCTGATGATGCCGGCCCCGTGCATCAGCCGCGACCGGTGCGGCGAGAGCCCCCAGGCGCTCTTGAAGACCGAGGCGGCCGCCCCCCAGTACGCCTTGAGTACCCCGAGGATCTGCTCCTCGTCCCCCTGGCCGCTCTCCGGGTCGCGGAAGCGGTAGAGCACGCCGTCGCTGAGGCTGTTTTCCAGCATCTTCAGGAGGGAGTTGTCCTTGATCACCCCGCGGGTGGTCGTCGGGGTGCGGATCATCTCCCGGAGCGGCGAGTCCTCGTCGTAGTTCAGCCGGTCGAGAAGTTGCGCGGGGAAACGCCGGCGCTGGAGAAGCGAGGGCAGCCTCGCCTCCGTGGCCGGCAACAGTTCGTAAATGAGCCCCTTGGGCAGCGGCTTGGTGGAGTTGACCAGGATGAACTGCTCGCGCTGCTCCTTGTCGCTGTGGGCCACGAAGCCGATCGCGCAGATGGGGAAGCGCTCCAGGCTCGCGTCCCGGATGGCGGCGATGCGCTGCTGGCCATCGACCACCCAGCCCGGTTTCTCCGCGTCGGGGAGGCTCGGGTCGATGGGGATGGTGATGACCCCGGGGCGGGCGTAGTCCGCCAGGCTGTCTGTGCCTTTGGCGGGCTCGAAGCGAACGCGGTCGTCAAAGGCAATGACGATCGCGTTTGGGATCATCGGGTTTTCAGACTCGAGGTAGTTGCGAATCTCGGCGATGTGCGAGAGCACCTCGGGCCGCTGGTAGCCGTGGACCTGGTTGCCGTCGCCGCGCCCGATACGGGAGATGGTGGTGAAGGACGGGAGGAGCTTCCCGTCGATGGCAAAGCTGTAGAGGACCTTCCCCGGACCCTGGCGGATTTCCAGCGCCGGCAGCCGAAGCTCGTATCTCCTGTTGGTCATGGTCGCCTCCTTCTGGCGCGCCGTGGAAGGCCACCAGGCACAGAAGCCCGGTCAGGCTTCCCGCCGCAAAAGGGCGAGCTCCCGGTGGAGTCTCTGGTACGTGATGAAGACGTTGTGGAAGCCGCGGCGGCGGTTCCTTTCGGCCCCGCGAAAAAAGACCACCTCGATGCCGATCTGCCGGCAGACCGAGCAGGAGCAGTGCTTCCACGGCCGGTCAACCAGCACCTCGCGGTAGTCCTCGGTGCGGTCCTTGCGGCCGTCGAACAGGCAGTCGTATTCGCGAAGCGGCGCCAGCACCTGGTTCAGGGGGCAGGAGCCCTTGTCGTACCCCCGTAAAGCCCGCAGGCAGGCCTGCTCCAGGCGGCGGGCCTCACCCTGGTCGATCTCGCCGGCGACGATCCGCTTCTGGACGCTTGCGTTGCCCTCGACCTGGGGAACCCGGATCGCTGAGTACGTTCCGTCCAGGGTGTAGTAGTTCTCCCGGTCGTGCTTGAAGGCCTGCCGCAGGGGGGAGGTGCTGTCGAAGCTCACCACCCCGTATTTGTGGAAACGGGCGATGTGGTCAGGGCGGGTGACCCCGAAGAGGTGAAAATGCGTCTGCGGACGCCGGGCCTCGTTTGCGCCCTCGAGGCAGGCCATGATTTCCTCCGTTTTGAGCGGTACCATGCCGCCCAGGCCGATGTACTCGTAGCCCATCTTCTGCAAGGCCTTCACCGCCTCGGCGTAGGAGTTGGGGCTCCACCCCTGGGCGACCCCGACGGGCGTGAAACGGGAGTGCCTCTTCTGGTGTTTTCGCAGAAACTCCACGGCCAACTCCTGGGTGATCTCCTGGCGCCGGCGGAGTTCTTCGGGGACGAAATCCGCCCCGGGCAGCGTCCTGTCCAGTTCCGGCCGGTAGGCGAGAATCACGTGGTCGATGGAGACGCCGTAGTCAAAGCCGCACTCGGCGTAGAAGTCGAGCACCTCGTCCACCGTGACCGGCGGGTATTCCTCCTTGACGTAGGAGAACGCGCCGCAGTCACCCATCGTCTCCAGGGGCCGGCCGTTCAGGCGGAAGAAGTCCCGCACGCCCACCCGCAGCAGGCGGTGGCGCTGGGCCAGAGTGTAGCGACCGCTTTCCCCGACCTTGCCGTCCACGCTGGCCTTGGACACGAGGACGCCGTCGTAGGCGGGTTCGGAAAACACCTCGTGCGCGTACAGATCGTCTCGGTGGCGCAAGCGCTGGTCCGAGCGCGTCTCCTTCTCGAAGTCGAAACTCGGGTCCACGAGGTCCTGGCTGTCGGGGAAGAAGAACTTCATCCGACCGCCCCCTTCGCCTGGACATAGGCGCGAACCAGGACGCTCGAAAGCAGGCGGATGTGCCGGGGCACATTTTCCACCTCGTTCCAGGGCAGGTCGTTCATGTCGTCCCAGGTGCCGCTGGTCCAGCGGCAGCCCGGCGCGATCCGCCTGAGTTCCCGCTCCACGTGCTCCACCGCCTTGGGGCCGTTTGCGTCGATGGCCGGCATGATGCGGTCCATCAGGCGGCCCATGGCCCGAACCCCGGCGCCGTGCATGAGCCGGCTCTTTTCCGGGGGCTTGCCCCAGGCGTCGGGAAACACCTTCCTGACCGCGGTCCAGTAGGCCACCAGGACGGAGCAGATCCCTTCAAAGTCGGTCTCCCCCGTGGCGATGTTGCGGTAGGGGAACAGACACCCGGTGGGGTGGGTGAGGCTCTCTTCGAGCATCTTCACCACCGAGGTGTCGGTGATGATGGTCCGGGACTTGTCGGCCTTCGGGGTGGAGGCCCGGCGGATCAGGCCGAAAAAAGGCGAAGCCTCACTGCGGTTGAGCCAGTCGCAGATGGCCGAGGGGATTTTCTTCGCCGAGAGCTTGGCGGGCAGCGGCGAGGAAACTTCCGGCAGGAGTTCGGTGATGAGCCCCCGCGGGAGGGGCTTGGCGTTGTTCACGCGCAGGAACTGGTCGCGCTGCAGGTCCACCTCGTCGGCCACAAACGCGTTCACCGGGATCGGGAAGCCGCGGTGCTTCGACTTGGAGAGCGCGATCGCCCGCTGCTGGCCGTCCACGATCCAGGCGGGTTTCGCCTGGGACGCCCTGGGGAGGGGGATCTCCAGCACGCCCGAGGTGGAAAGGCCGTCGCGGGCGCCGGGCCCCCGGCTGCTGCGAAAGCGGACCGCGGAGGACAGGGCCAGGATGAACGAGTTGGGGAAGAGGACGTGGTCGCCGTCGAGGTACTCGACGATGTCCTGGACGTGCCGCTTCACCTCGGGGCGCTGGTAGCCGATGAGCTTGCCGGCGTCGTTGCGCGAGATGCGGGAGATGTCCGCGATGGCCAGGAGTTCGTCGCCGGTGAGGCTGAACAGGTAGAGCGGGTGGGCCGGATCCTGCTCCAGGCGAAGTGCGCGGCGGCGGATGAATTTCCTGCGCTTAGGATCCATAAAGTTGCTCCCGTACGGCGCGGAACAAGGAGACAAACCGGGACTGCTCGCAGGCGCGTCCGCTGTCGCGGAGTTTTCGGAGCAGCGGCGTCGGGCGGCTCTTCGGGTCGCGCTCCAGGGCCTCCTTCAGGTAGCGTCTCACCTCGGCGTCGGCCAGGGCGGTCCTGCGCCGCGAGGGTGCGTCCTGTTGCTCGGCGAGCAGGCCGGAAAACAACTCGCCGAGCGCCGAACACGTGGGCTCTCGACCGCCGAGCGACGACAGGGCCAGCCGGGCGAGCCTCGCGTTCAGCGACGCCCGGGCGCCGCCGACCAGGTGCTGCAACCGGGCGTCGCAAGGAAGAAGGTGCTTGCTCAGCCCCTCCAGGTCGCTCGTTCCCGCCGAGATCATGGCCAGCTGGTCAGGGTCGTCAAGGCGGCCCAGGCCTTCCCGGAGGTCATCGGCGACGGCGCCGAGGTAGACCTCGGAAGCGACGACGAGGAGCGGCGACCGGGGGTGCGCGTCGGCGAGTTCGGCGATGGTCCGCGGGCCGCGCGGCCCCGGCCCCTGCCACTCCGCGAGCAACCGCCACCACGCCCGCGAAGCCTCGCGCGGTGGCCCGCCTTGGCCGTTCACCGCGACCGAGTCGGGCTGGCCACCGTCGAACGTCGCCGAGTAGGGCCGGACCTTACTGGCCAAGGACAGCAGGCCGTAGCCCGCCGAACAGATCCAGACCCGGACGGCCGGCGCCCCGGGCCCGCCCGAAGAGAGCATCCGGATGATGTTCCAGGAATCCCCGGCGTACAGCGCCTCCGCGGGGACAGACTCCTCGCGCGACGAGCGGAGACGGCCCAGCCAGGCCGGCGCCCTCTGCGCGGGCGGACCGGCGGGCACCGAGCCGAGCCTCAGGCCGTCCGGCACCGGGCGGGTTTTCCGCTTCGTGCAGGTGACCAGGATGTTCACCACTGGCTGCAAGGGACCGTTCCCCAGATGCAGTTTCTTGGTTCTGCCCAGAATAAAAACTACCGCATCGGTCATTCCCAATCCACTGGAATAACTAACAAAAGATGAAATGAACGGCCAGCGCAGTTTCGGCACGGGCGGCGGCGCAAGTTGGTCAGTTGCCCCGGTCCGGCATCGGGGTCCGCTGGAGGCGCCTGGCGCGGGAAAAAAGGTCAGGCCGGGCGGAAAGAGGATCTGCGTCAGGACAGGCGTGCAAAAGGCCGGGCCGACTCGACTCGGGCAAACGCGCTGTGGTTGTGAATGCTCTCGTGGTTCACGACGTGGACCCGGAACCAAGCCACCCGGGGGTCATCCCGCAGCTCGCCGGCAACGTTCCGGACGATGTCCTCGACGAAGGCCGGGTTGTCGTAGGCCTGCATCGTGACGTGGCGCTCGTCCGGCCGCTTGAGGAGCGGATACACGGGGGCGGAGGCCGAGCGCTCGGCCAGGTCGATCAACTCCTCGATCCAGATGAACGCCGGAGAGCCGCCCTCGGGCCGAGCGCCCCGCACCTCGACGGTGACGTAACCCCGCTGGTTATGCGCGCCGTAATCGCTGATGGCCTTGCTGCAGGGGCAGAGGCTTGTGACCGGGACCCGAACGCCGAGCACGAAGTCCTCTTCTTTGCCGTCGGCCCGGGCAACGAAGGTGCAGTCGTAGTCCATGAAAGCGCGCGCTCCGCTGGCCGGGGCGGCCCGCTCCAGGAAGTAGGGAAACGTCAACTCGATCCGCTGGTCCTCACGCACTGTTACACCCATCGGGGAGCTTTCTCAGGGGCTTTCCCTTGCCGGGCGCACGGTCATTAAGACGTCGCATTTCTTGGATGAATTGATAATCCGCTTCCGAATACGGACGAGTCCGGGCGCCGGCCGCTCGATGTTCGATAAATTGGATCGCTAGCAACACTTGTGGCCGCTTGATGAGGAGCCGCGGTTCAAGTTCGCGGAGTGCCGGGAGGAGCCCATGCCCGGTGGCCTTATAATCCCAGGACGGCCGGTGCCGACCCTCTTTTCTGGCGCGGCGATAAACCCTGCCGAACCCCAAAAAGGCACAGGCGAGATCGAGAACCTCCCTCCTGTTATTCGAGAGGGTGAAAGCCAATCGGTAGACGACATGCTCCTTGTTGGCCTTGCCGGCAGCAAAGCAGATGGACCCTTCACCATCGAAGAACCCGGCCAAGTAGTCCCAGTTCATGGATACCCTCATGTGGCGGGGAACTTGTGTTGTTCAGAGAATATCCACCATAACACGAAGAGACCTCACGCGGCAATTAGGGAAGGCCAATGGAGTTATGCATTTGGAGGCTCAGCCGCCACCGCGGGTGCTCCAGGCAGTAGCGAACGGCGAACTGCGTGTTCCGTTCCCGGTCCGGGCCGTCCATGGGCTGAATGAAAAAATGGCCGAAATCGAGCCCCTCGAAGCGATGGGGCTCGGCGCCGGCTTGCGGGAAGACGAGTTTCAGTTCCTGGCCCGTACGGAGAACAAGGTCGGCGCCAGCCTTGGGGCTCACGCACACCCAATCGATCCCTGGCGGTGGCAGGCGTGTCCCGTTCGTCTCGATCGCCACCTCGAACCCCGCCGCGTGCAGCGCCCTGACGAGAGGCTCGTCAAGTTGGAGGAGCGGCTCGCCGCCCGTGCAGACCACGAGCGGCCGTCCCCGGCCAGACGGGTCGTTCGGCCAGCAGGCGGCGACAGCCCGGGCGAGGTCCTCCGCCATGACGAACTTCCCCCCTCCCTGACCGTCTGTGCCAACGAAGTCGGTATCGCAGAACTGACAGACAGCCTTCGGGCGGTCCTCCTCGCGCCCGGACCAGAGGTTACAGCCCGAAAACCGGCAGAAGACGGCGGGTCGTCCCACGTTGGCCCCCTCCCCCTGGAGGCTGAAGAAAATCTCCTTTACCGTGTAGGTCATGTCCTCGTGTGCGCCTCCCTTTGGTACGGCGCCGGGTCGCTGGTCCCGCTCTCCGCACAGCCTTTGAGCCGCAAGAGGCAGGCATCGCACTCGCCGCACGCCTCGCCCCGAGGAGTGGGGTCGTAGCAGCTGGAAGTCAGCGAGTAATCGATCCCAAATTCAAGACCGCGGCGGATGATCTGGGCTTTGGTCAACTCGATCAGCGGGGTGTGAATCTTCAGCCGCTGGTGTCCTTCGACCCCGGCCTTGGTGGCCAGATTGGCCATCCGCTCGTACGCGGCGAGGTACTCGGGACGGCAGTCGGGGTATCCGCTGTGGTCGAGAATGTTGACCCCGATGAAGATGTCGCTCGCCCCGAGGACTTCCGCCCAGGCGAGGGCGAACGAGAGGAAGATGGTGTTTCTGGCCGGCACATAGGTCACGGGGATCCCCCGGCCGATCTCGTCCAGGGACCGTCCCTTCGGCAACTCGATCTCGGCCGTGAGGGCAGAGCCGCCGAAGAGCCGCAGGTCGATATCGACGACGATGTGCTCGGCGGCGCCAAACCGCGCCGCGATATCCCGGGCCGCATGGACTTCCCGTTCGTGGCGCTGACCGTAGCGAAAGGTGAGTGCATTAACCTCAAAACCGGCAACCTTGGCCAGTGCCAAGGTTGTCGTGGAGTCGAGGCCGCCGCTCAGTAACACTACTGCCTTCCGCCTGCATTCCATGGTTGCTTCCGGTGGAGTCTCCGCGAAGGACGGGTTTTGCCGTTAAATCGTGTTGGGCTGGCTCTGGGAATTGTACTGTGCGTGCCGGCTCTCGTATCGCAGCATCCGCGCGAAGAGTAACCAGGACGCGCAGTGGCAATGACCCATCTCTATCTTTCCCTGAGACCCACTGAGTGAAAAGAAGTTGGGAAGGAAGATCGGCGATTTTCTTACACCCCCCTGAGAAGGGAAAGAGCAATCGTCAATTCACTCCCGAGTGATGCGGCTGTTAGCCACGAAAGCGCCGGAGTCGATAAGCCAACTGCCTCCTTTGCCTCCCTGAAGCCGTATCCGTAATCGACGTTGCGCCCGTTGATCAAGTCCAAGCGGTTCGGGTATCGGCGGTGGATCAGGTAGCGGCCCGGCCTGGCCGCTCAGCTGCCGGAAGCCTTGGGAGCAGCCGGAAGGGCAGCAACTTTGGTGTTCCGTTCCAGTGCCTCGATCTCGTCGTAAAGCACTTTCACGGCGAGCTTGAGCGAGCCGAGCATCCTCAGGTGCTCCCTCGCCATGTCCGGGCAAGGCTTGTAGTCCGGCTTCAGGCGGTGCTTTCGGCAGTGGCCGTCTTCCACCTTCTGCGCGAGGAGTCCGGCGGTGTGCTCGATCAAGAGGACGCCGAGGCACCAGGTGACGAGTTCTTGATTCGGGATGCCCTGATTGTTCACCCCGTACCATGTTTCGCAGTTATTCAGCCCGAAGACGGCCCCATCGGGCAGCTCTGCCCCGGTGCCCATCGTCAGGATTCGATCCCTGGCCGCCGCGATCAACTGGTTGATGTCCCAGTTCGCCTGCGTCAGCACATCATCGACCGCCTTCGTGCCATCGGGAATCGGCATACGTTGATCTCCTTAACTTCTGCGCCACGGAGTGAGGTTCTACCTGGCAATGTAGTGACAGGAGTCAATCGGTCCTAACCAGCAACCATCGGCAACGACGACCTGGTTGGCATCTCGATCCGGGTCGAGGACGGCAGTGACCGGCCCCTTCACGGCGGGGCGCTCAGCGGAGCAAAAAGGACGGGGCGTAGCCGGGCTGCTGGTTCTCCATGATCAGGATTTCGCGGCAGACGGCGTTGAGTTGGTGGCCGATGAACGCGGCGCCGCTGAGCGGCCCGAAGTAGTAGAGCAGGAGCTTGGTGGCGCTCCAGCGCTTGACGAACGGCTGGATCAGCTTCTTCACTCAGACCGCAAGGGCGACGGCGTCGCCGGCGCCACGGAGGCACTCCCGGCACAGTTCGCGTTCGGGCCGGATCAGGAGCAGCGCCGTCACTTGCTCCGTGCGGCCCTCCAGGTCTTTGCGGACGTCGTCGGTCAGATCGCCGGTCACACTGATGCCGACCGCCACCGTCGTGCCGTCGCCGTCCACCTTCTCCCCGTCGGGTACGTAACTGCGTAATTGCTCAAGAGTCCTGGGTTGGCCAGCTGCGCGGCTGCTTGGCCTGCGTAGAATAGAGGTATGAGGATCACCGTTCCCCAAGTCCCTGGGGCCGAGCAGACGCCTCTCGTACGGCGCC
>Ga0116217_10001280_pt1 | contig 24527 bp, 28 predicted proteins | sample Sb_taG_6_FD_89697 | JGI IMG/M metagenome (GOLD analysis project Ga0116217, IMG submission 89697) | Peat soil microbial communities from Weissenstadt, Germany - Sb_50d_4_PS metaG | ecosystem: Environmental > Terrestrial > Soil > Wetlands > Peat | place: Germany: Weissenstadt | collected 2010-09-21 | reverse complement strand
CGCCGACAAGGCGGCCCGGGTCGGGCTGCGGGTCCAGGACCTGATGGACCCGAAGATCTTCCGGGAGAAGCTCGACGTCGCCATCAAGGAGAAGAACGCCGTCTTGGCCAAGGTCTACAACCGACTCCCGTCCTCGGCCGAGGCCATCGCGACCACCTACCTCGAGCAGTACGCGCCCCGGATCATCCCGATGGTGGCCGACACGGTCGGGATGCTGCACGACGCGCTGGCCCGCGGCGAGCACGTGCTGCTGGAGGGCGCCCAGGCGACCTTCCTCGACCTCGACCACGGCACCTATCCCTTCGTGACGTCGTCCAACCCGGTCGCCGGTGGTGCCTGCACCGGCTCGGGGCTCGGGCCGCGCGACATCGACCGGATCGTGGGCATCGCCAAGGCCTACGTGACCCGGGTGGGGGCGGGGCCGTTCCCGACCGAGCTGACCAACGACACCGGCGACCTGATGGTCGAGCGGGGCCACGAGTTCGGCACCAACACCGGCCGCCGCCGCCGGTGCGGGTGGTTCGACGCCGTCATGCTCCGTCAGGCGGTCCGGCTGAACTCGCTCACCGAGGTGGCCCTGACCAAGCTCGACGTGCTCGACACCTTCGAGACGGTGAAGGTGTGCGTCGCCTACGAGGCCGACGGGATCCGCTACGAGCACCTCCCGTACCACCAGTCGACGCTGCACCGGGTCACCCCGATCTACGAGGAGCTGCCCGGCTGGCTCACCGATCTCTCCCAGATCACCTCCGAGGACGACATGCCGCGGGCGGCCCGCGACTACGTCGCCTTCCTGACCGAGCAGATCGGCGTCCCGGTGAAGATGGTGGGAGTCGGACCCGAGCGCGAGCAGTTCGTGTCGTTCGCCGCCCGTTGAGCCCGGGGCCGACGTGACCGTCTGCGTGGTGGGCGCCGGGGGGCGGGAGCACGCCCTGGCCCGGCTGCTCGCCCGGAGCGACGACGTGGTGGTCACCCCCGGCAACCCCGGCATGCCCGGCGAGGTCGAGGGCCACCGGATCACCTGCACGGGGGCCCCGGCCGACGAGCTGGGCGCGTCGCTCACCGTGATCGGCCCGGAGGCACCGCTCGTCGACGGGCTTGCCGACCGGCTCCGCGCCCGCGGCCTGGCGGTGGTCGGCCCCGGCCGCGACGGCGCGCGCCTCGAGGGCTCGAAGGCCTTCATGAAGGCGGTGCTGGACGAGGCCGGCGTCCGCACCGCCCGCTACGGGGTGTTCTCCGATCTCGAGGGCGCCCGGAGTTTCCTCGCCACGCTGCCCGGCCCGTTCGTGGTGAAGACCGACGGGCTGGCCGCCGGCAAGGGGGTGCTCGTGGCCGCGACCAGGGCGGAGGCCGAGGCGGACATCGCCGCCAAGCTCTCCGGCGCTGCCTTCGGCGAGGCCGGCCGCACCGTGGTGGTCGAGGAGGGCCTGGCCGGTTTCGAGTGCTCCATCCAGGCGCTGTGCGACGGTCGGCGGGCCGTCCCGCTGGCCGCGGCCCGGGACTTCAAGCGCGCCCTCGACGGCGACCGGGGCCCCAACACGGGGGGGATGGGCAGCTACTCGCCGCCGCCGGAGGTGGACGAGGACCTGGTCGGCCGGGTGATGGACCAAGCGGTCGAGCCGGTCGTCGCGGCGCTGCTCCGCCGCGGCATCGACTTCCGGGGCGTGCTCTACGCCGGGATCATGGTCACCGACGACGGCCCGGCCGTCCTCGAGTTCAACGTGCGCTTCGGCGACCCCGAGGCCCAGGTGGTGCTGCCCCGACTGGCCGACGACCCGGTGGCGCTCCTCCGCTCGGTCGCCCTCGGCGCGCTCTCGGGCCCGCCCCGGTTCTCGGCCGAGGCGGCGGTCTGCGTGGTCGCGGCCGCCGCCGGCTACCCCGAGGCGCCCGAGGACGGGGCGCGGATCGAGGGGCTGGGCCCCGACGGTCAGCTGGCCGACCCGGTGCACGGGGCGACCGTCCTGCACGCGGGCACCGGCCGGGACAGAGACGGCGCCTTCTGTGTGCGCGGCGGCCGGGTGCTCGGGTTCAGCGCGCTCGCCCCGACGCTCGGCGAAGCCCGGACCCGGGCGTACGCGGCGGCCGAGCGGGTCCGGTGGCCGGGCATGCAGCTGCGGACCGACATCGGACGCGTCGAGCCCGCGGGCGCGGTGGTCCGGTGATTCCCCGCTACACGCCGGCCGACGCCTCGTCGTTGTTCAGCGACGAGGCCCGCCTCGGCCGGTGGCTCGAGGTCGAGCTGCTCACCGTCGAGGCGCTGGCCCGCGCCGGAACCGTGCCGGCGGCGGCGGCGGCGGCGGTGCGCGAGCGCGCCCCCAAGGTCGACGCCGCATTCGTCGAAGCGGTGGCCGAGCGCGAGCGGGCCACCGACCACGATCTGGCCGCCTTCGTCGACGTCGTCCAGCAGCGGATCGGCGGGCCCGAGGCGGCGTGGGTGCACTTCGGGCTCACCTCCTCCGACGTGGCCGACACGGCCCAGAGCGTCGCCCTCGTGCAGGCCTCGGACCTGCTGATCGAGGCCGCCGACGGGCTGCTGGCGGCGCTATGCGCGCGGGCTCGGGAGCTGCGCCGCACCCCGGTGACGGGGCGGACCCACGGCATGCACGCCGAGCCCACCACGTTCGGGGCGAAGTTCGCGCTCCTTGCGCTGCAGGTCGACCGGGACCGCCAACGCCTCGTGTCGGCCCGGCGCCGGGTGGCGGTCGGGAAGCTGTCGGGGGCGGTCGGGACCTACTCGAACATCGATCCCGAGGTCGAGACGGCCGTGTGCCGGGCGCTCGGCCTGGAGCCGGTGCCGGCCACCCAGGTGATCGCCCGCGACCGCCATGCCGAGTACCTGTACGCGTGCGCCGCCGCTGGCACCACGGTGGAGCTGCTCGCGACCGAGGTCCGCCACCTCGCCCGGACCGAGGTGGGCGAGGTGGAGGAGGCCTTCGGAACCGAGCAGAAGGGCTCCTCGTCCATGCCCCACAAGCGCAACCCGGTCCTGTCGGAGCGCCTGTGCGGCCTCGCCCGCGTGCTCCGGGGTTACCTCGTGGCCGGGCTGGAGGACGTCGCGCTCTGGCACGAGCGGGACATCTCCCACAGCTCGGTCGAGCGGATCGTCCTCCCCGACGCCACCGCGCTCACCCTCTACCTCCTGCGCAAGGCCGCCGACCTCGTCTCGGGCCTGGTCGTCCACGCCGACCGGGCGCTCGAGAACCTCACGACCGGCTCGTTCGGCCTCGTCTTCAGCCAGTCGGTGCTGCTCGCCATGGTGGCGGCCGGCTCGACCCGGGACGACGCCTACCGGATCGTCCAGCGGGACGCCCGCGACGCCACCGAGTCGAGGCGACCCTTCCGGGCGGTGCTCGAGGCCGATCCCGAGGTCGGGCTCTCCGCCGATTCGATGGCGCACGCCTTCGACCTCTCGCACCTCCTCCGCCACGCCGACCGGGTGGTGGCGGCGCTCGACGAGCTCGACCCGGCGTGAGCGCCCCGAGCTTGCTGCGCTCCGGGAAGGTCCGCGATCTCTACGCGGCCGGCCCTGGGCTCCTGCTCATGGTCGCCTCCGACCGGGTGAGCGCGTACGACGTCGTGTTCGCGGAGCCGATCCCACAGAAGGGCCGGGTCCTCACCGCGATGACCGCGTTCTGGTGCGAGCAAGTGGGCGACGTCGTCGACACCGCGCTCGTCACCGCCGACCCGGCCGAGATCCGCGCCGCGGTGGACGGGGCCGAGGAGCTCGACCTGGCCGGCCGGGCGGTCCTCATGCGCGAGGCCGACATGCTGCCGCTCGAGTGCATCGTCCGCGGCTACCTCGCCGGCCAGGCCTACGAGGAGTACGCGAAGCACGGGACGGTCCACTCCATGGCGATGCCGGCGGGGCTACGGCTGGCCGACCGGTTGCCCGAGCCGATGTTCACCCCGTCGACGAAGCCGGAGGTGGGCCACGACGAGAACATCGACCTCGCCCGCGCCGCGTCGCTCGTGGGAGCCGAGACGGTGGCCCAGGTGGCCGCGATCTGCCTCGCCGTCTACGAGCGGGCCGCCGCCCGGGCGGCCGAGGCGGGGCTGATCCTGGCCGACACGAAGTTCGAGCTCGGCCGCATCGACGGCCGGCTGGTGCTCTGCGACGAGGTGGTCACCCCGGACTCCTCCCGGCTGTGGCCCGCCGACCAGGTGGTCCCGGGCACGCCGCCGCCCGCCTTCGACAAGCAGCCGTTGCGCGACTGGGCCGCCACCCAGCCCTGGGACCGCACCCCGCCCGCGCCCCCGCTCCCCGAAGAGGTGGTCGCGGCCACCTCGAGCCGCTACGTCGCCTGCTACGAGCGGGTCACGGGGCGCTCCCTCGCCGACTGGTACGGTCCCGCGTGAGTGCGGGGCCCCGCTGACATGTGCGTCCGATGAGGTTCGCGGCCCACGTCGAGGTCCGCCTGCGTCCCGGCATCGCCGACCCCGAGAGCGCCACCATCGTGCGGGCCCTGCCCGCCCTCGGGTTCGACGACGTGGGCGCCATGACGACCGGCCGCTCCTTCCGCTTCGAGGTCGAGGCCGAGACCGAGGAGGCGGCGCTCGAGCGGGCCAGCGCCCTCGCGGCGCGGCTGCTGGCCAACCCGGTGATGGAGGACGTCTCGGTGTCGGTCGGCCGGGCGGTGCCGGCCTGATGGCGGCCCGGGTCGGGGTCGTGGTCTTCCCCGGAACCAACTGCGAGCACGACGTGGCGGCCGCCCTCCGGCGCGTCGGGGCCGAGCCCACCTTCCTGTGGCACGGCGAGTCGGAGCTCGGCGCGCTCGACGCGGTCGTGCTCCCGGGCGGGTTCGCGCACGGCGACTACCTCCGCCCCGGGGCGATCGCGCGCTTCTCGCCGGTGATGGGGGCCGTCGCCGCCTTCGCCCGCGCCGGCGGCCGGGTCGTCGGGATCTGCAACGGCTTCCAGGTCCTCACCGAGGCCGGACTCCTGCCGGGCGCACTGCAGAAGAACCGCCACCTGCGCTTTCTGTGCGCCCCCGCCACCCTCATGGTCGCGTCCGATCGTTCGGTGCTGACCGCCGGGCTGCCCGTCGGCACCGAGCTCGTCCTGCCGGTGAACCACTTCGACGGCAGCTATGTGTGCGACCCCGCCACGCTCGACGAGCTGCGCGGCGAGGACCGGGTGGTCCTGCGCTACCTCGACAACCCGAACGGGTCGGTCGACGACATCGCCGGAATCTGCAACGAGGGGCGCAACGTGGTCGGGCTCATGCCCCACCCCGAGCGGGCGAGCGACGAGCTGCTCGGCTCGGCCGACGGCCTGGTGCTGTTCCGGTCGCTGCTCTCGGTCTCGGTCGGCTGATCCGGCTCAGCCGCGGGTCCGGGCGACACCGGCCTTCTGCAGGACCGAGGCCGGGACCCCGGCGGTCCGCCAGGTCGCGTAGCTGATGCCCTTGCGCTCGCCGTAGGTCCGGGCCACCTTCACGAACTGCTTCTCCAGTGCGCCGAGATCCTCGGTGTCCGACGAGCGGCCGAGCTCCTCGCTGAGATCCTTCTTCTGCTGGAGGAGGTGCAACCGGGTGAGCGGGTCGGCGGTCGCCAGTTCGGTCTCGATCGCGCCGAGGCGCTTGGAGATGGAGGCCGGCGTCCGGCGCCGCCCTCGGCGGGGCCGGGCCGATTCGATTGCCTCGAGATAGCGGCGGACGGCCAGTCCTTCCTCACGGCCCTTGGCCAGGGCCGCCTTGTGCTGTGCCGTCATCTTTGTCTTCGTCTTTGGCATGGCCCCATTGTCGCGGATTCGGCCGCTGTACACAAAGGCCATTTCTTCGATATCTGGGCAGAACCTGGGAGGAGCCTGAAGATCATCGCGGTCACCATGCGTGTGGCCGCGAGCGGTGGATCTCACGTCATTTCCCGATATCCCGGACGCATCATGCGTCTGAACAGGGAGATCCCTCTATGTTACCGGCGAGTACCCGGCGGCTCACCGACAGATCCGGCCCCGGGATCACCCGCTTTTCAAGCCCACAGGAGCCGACAGGATGCCCAAGGAACGGTCGCCCGATCGGGATCCACCGTCCGGAATTCTTCGAAAACCGGGCCGTCGCGGTGCTGCCGCAGGCACACGGAGGGGGCGCCGGGCCCGCACCGCCGTCGAACCGCCCACCGGTAGGGTTGGCCCGTGGCCGGCGCGGAGGGCGACAACGAGCCCCTCCACCGCGCGCTCGGCCTGACCGACGACGAGTTCGCCGAGGTCACCCGGGTGCTCGGCCGGGCGCCCAACCGGCTCGAGCTGGCCCTGTACGCGGTCATGTGGAGCGAGCACTGCTCGTACAAGTCGTCGCGCGTACACCTCGGCCGGCTGCCGACCGAGGGACCGGGCGTCCTCGTCGGCCCTGGGGAGAACGCCGGCGTGATCGACGCCGGCGACGGCATCGCCGTGGCCATCCGCATCGAGAGCCACAACCACCCCTCGGCCATCGAACCCCATCAGGGCGCCGCGACCGGGGTCGGGGGCATCCTGCGGGACATCTTCACCATGGGAGCCCGGCCCCTCGCGCTGATGGACCCGTTGTTCTTCGGGCCGCTCGACGAGCCGCGCCAGCGGTGGCTGTTCGAGGGGGTCGTCCGGGGCATCTCCTCCTACGGGAACGCGGTCGGGGTCCCGACGGTGGGCGGCGAGCTCACCTTCGACCCCGCGTACGGGCAGAACCCGTTGGTCAACGTGCTCTGCATGGGCGCGCTGCCGGTCGAGCGGCTCGTGCTCGGCGCGGCCAGCGGGCCCGGCAACCTCGTCGTGCTGCTTGGCGCGTCGACCGGGCGCGACGGCATCGGCGGGGTGAGCGTGCTCGCGTCGGCCGGGTTCGACGGTCCGGCCGGCGCCGACGCGCCCGACGACGCCAAGCGTCCGAGCGTCCAGGTGGGCGACCCCTACGAGGAGAAGCGCCTGATCGAGGCCTGCCTCGAGCTGCTCGACGCCCGCCTGGTGGTCGGCATCCAGGACCTCGGCGGGGCGGGCCTCGCCTGCGCGACCAGCGAGACCGCGGCCCGCGGGCGGGTCGGGATGGACGTCGACCTCTCGGCGGTGCCCCGCCGCGAGGAGGCGATGGCGCCCTGGGAGGTCATGACGAGCGAGAGCCAGGAGCGGATGCTCGCCATCGTGACCCCGGACGACTGGCCCGAGGTCGCCCGGGTCTGCGAGCGGTGGGAGGTCCGGGCATCGGTCATCGGCACGGTGACCGAGCCCGACACCGACGACGGCGCCCCCGTCGGCCAGCTCCGGATCCGGGAGCGTCCCGGTGGGCCGGTCGTCGCCGACGTCCCGGCCGCCTCCCTCGCCGACGACGGCCCCCGCTACCACCGCCCCCTCGCCCCCCCGGCCGATCTGGAGGCGAGGCGGGCCGACAGCCCCGACGGGGACGCCGCGGGGGACTGGGAGGCCGATCTGCTCGCGATGCTGGCCGACCCGTCGTGGGTCTACCGCCAGTACGACCACCAGCTGTTCCTCAACACCGTGGAGGGCCCGGGCGGCGACGCCGCCCTGCTGCGGCTGGGCGGGCCCGGGCTCCCGGAGTCCCGCCGCGGGGTCGCCATCACGACCGACGCCAATCCCCGCTGGTGCGCGCTCGACCCCCGGGCCGGCACCGCGCTGGTGGTCGCCGAGGCGCTCGCCAACCTGGCCTGCGTGGGGGCGCGCGGGGTCGCGGTGGTGAACTGCTGCAACTTCGGCAACCCCGAGCACCCCGAGGTGATGTGGCAGCTCTCCGAAGCCATCGACGGGATGACCGAGGCGTGCCTCGCGTTCGGGCTCCCGGTGATCGGGGGCAACGTCAGCCTCTACAACGAGAGCGGCGGGGCCGACATCCCGCCGAGCCCGGTGATCGGCGCGCTCGGGCTCGTGGAGGTCCTCGAGCGCCGGCCGCCCGGGACCGGTTGGGAGGACGGCGCGACGGTGGTCCTCCTCCAACCGGAGGATCGGCAGGTCGGGCTGGCCGGAAGCCGCTGGGCGTTCGAGCGGGCCGGCCGGCGGGGCGGCGTCCTTCCGGCGCTCGACGTCGCGTCGCACCGGCGGTCGGTCGAGCTGGTCCGGGACCTGGTGGCCGAGCGCCTCGCTGGAGCCCCGGGCATCCTGTGCGGCGTCCACGACGTGTCGGCGGGCGGCCTCGGGGTGGCGCTGGCCGAGATGGCCCTGGCCGCGGGGGTGGGCCTGGCCACCGACGCCGTCTGCGACCATGCGGCGCTGTTCTCCGAGGCCCCCTCGTGCTTCGTTGTGGCGACGCAGGCACCCGGCGAGCTCCTGGCCCGGGCGGCGGACGCCGGGGTGGGCACAACTGTGCTCGGTCGGGCGGGGGGACCGTCCCTGACGCTCGGCGCGCTCGTGTCGCTCCCGGTCGAGCGGCTGCGCGAGGCCTGGACCGGCGCGATCCCGGTGGCCCTCGGCGACCGGGCGTGAGGTGCGGTCAGGGGCGGCGGGCGGCCAGCGCCTCCAGCGCCTCGTCGGGCACCGAGAGGTCGCCGCGGCCGGTCCCGACCGACAGCCCCGGCTTGACCGTGCCGTGGTAGTCGGACCCACCGGTCGCCACGAGATCGTGCCGGTCGGCCAACGCGAGCAGCGCCCGGCGATCGTCGGCGCCGTAGCTGGCGTAGTGGGCCTCGAGGCCGGCGAACCCCGCCTCGACCAGCTCGCCGACGGCCCGGTCGAGCTCGTCGGCGGGCAGCTCGAGCGTCAACGGGTGCGCGAGCACGCACACCGCCCCGGAGTCCCGGGCGCGGGCGGCGATGTCGGCCGGGTGGATCCGGGCCTTCGGCACGTATCCGGGCCGGCCGTTGGCCAGCCAGCGGTCGAACGCGTCGGGGATCGACTCCGCCGCGCCCTTCTCCACGAGCAGCGCCGCGAAGTGCGGTCGCCCCAGGCTCTCCTCGGTGGCCGCGGCGGCCACGGCCTCGTCGTAGGTGATGGGGATCCCGAGGGCGGCCAGCCGTTCGACCAGCCGGCGGTTCCGGGCCATCCGGTCGTCGCGGAGGCGGGCCAGCTCGTCCTGCAGCGGGCCCTCCTCGCCGTCGATGAAGTAGACGAGCACGTGGGCGCTCGCGCCCCTGAAGGCGCACGAGACCTCGCAACCCCGCACCAGCTCGACGCCCAGCTCCGCCGCCCGGGTCGCCGCCGCCGGAAGGCCGCGCAGGGTGTCGTGGTCGGTGAGCGCCACGGCGCGGCACCCCGCCGCCGCGGCCAGCTCGGGGATCACCTCGGGCGGGTCGGTGCCGTCGGACGCGGTCGAGTGGAGGTGCAGGTCGATCACGGCGCCCGAGACGTTACCGGCGCCCGCAGAGGGTGGGCGAAGCCGCCGCAGTGCCCTGTGCCAGACTCGGCATGTCATCCCCGCCGTCCCGGGTACCGGTGCGAGACGGCGGCCGGCGCGGGGAAGCGACGAGGGTCAGAGGGCCAGCCATGAAGGAAGCCTGCGGGGTCTTCGGGGTCTACGCGCCCGGCCGGCTGGTGGCCCAGCTCACCTTCGACGGGATCTACGCGCTCCAACACCGCGGCCAGGAGTCGGCCGGCATGGCGGTGAGCGACGGCGAGACCGTCACCGTGGTGAAGGACATGGGCCTCGTGGCCACGGTCTTCGACGAGCGGACCCTGTCGGGCCTCCAGGGCCACCTCGCCATCGGCCACACTCGGTACTCCACCCACGGCAGCTCCGACTGGAACAACGCCCAGCCGGCCTACCGACCGGTCGGCCGGGCCGGCTTCGCGCTGGCCCACAACGGGAACCTCACCGAGACCGACTCGCTGATCGAGCGGGCCGGGATGCTGCCCGGGATGACCGCCTCGGACAGCGACGTGGTCGCGGGCCTCCTCGCCGCGGCCTTCCCCGCGAGCGCGGGCGACCCCGAGCACGGCGAGCTCGGCGGGGTCATCGAGCACGTCGTGCCGGACCTCGTGGGGGCGTTCAGCTTCGTGCTCATGGACGCGTCGCACCTCTACGGGGTGCGCGACCCCAACGGCTTCCGGCCGCTGTGTCTCGGCCGGCTCGGCCCGGCCGAGGCCCCCGAGGGCTGGGTGCTGGCGTCGGAGTCGCCGGCGCTCGACGTCATCGGGGCCCGCTTCGTGCGGGAGCTGTCTCCCGGCGAGATGGTGACGATCGGCCCCGACGGGGTGCGGTTCGCCCCGCTGTTCGGCTCCGCGGTGGCCGACCGGCTGTGCATCTTCGAGTTCGTGTACTTCGCACGCCCGGACACCCGCCTATTCGGCATCGAAGTGCACGGGGCCCGCCGGCGGATGGGGGAGCTGCTCGCCCGGCAGTCCCCGGTCGACGCCGACATGGTGATGGCGGTGCCCGAGTCCGGTGTCCCGGCCGCCGAGGGCTACGCCCGGGAGTCCGGCATCCCCTACGGCCAGGGCCTGGTGAAGAACCGCTACATCGGCCGCACCTTCATCGACCCCGACCAGCAGGCCAGGGTGAACGCGGTGCGGCGCAAGCTCAACCCGCTGCGCGAGAACATCGAGGGCAAGCGCCTGGTGGTGGTCGACGACTCGATCGTCCGCAGCACGACCATCCGCTCGGTGGTCGGCATGCTGCGGGAGGCCGGGGCGGCCGAGGTGCACCTGCGGATCTCGTCCCCGCCCTTCGCGTGGCCGTGCTTCTACGGAATCGACACCCCCACCCGCGGCGAGCTGCTGGCCGCCAACCTGTCGATCGAGGAGATCCGCCAGCACCTCGACGTGGACTCGATCGCCTACATCTCGATCGCCAACCTGAAGGCGGCCATCGGGGCGGACGGGGTGGAGTTCTGCGACGCCTGCCTCACCGGCGAGTATCCGGTGAAGGTCCCGGTCAGCTTCACGGAGCGGCCGGACGGCCCCGAGCGTCCCGACGGGCTCGGCGTCCTCCAGGCCGCCCTGCCCGGGGTCTGAGCGAGATGCCCTGCCCGCCCGGACGGGGAGCGACCTACGCCGGGGCGGGCGTCGACCTCGGTGCCGCCGAGGACGCGATGGCCCGCATCGGGGCGATCGCCGCCCGCACCGGACGCCCCGGGGTCCGCTCCTCGATCGGTGGCTTCGGGGGCCTCTTCGAACTCGACATCGACCGGTACCGGCACCCCGTCCTCGTCTCGAGCACCGACGGGGTGGGGACGAAGCTCCTCGTGGCCAAGGCAATGAATCGCTACGACACCGTCGGGACCGACCTCGTCGCGATGTGCGTCGACGACCTCGTCTGCGTCGGGGCCGAGCCGCTCTTCCTCCTCGACTACGTGGCCGTCGGCCGGCTCGACCCCGAGCGCCTCGCCGAGCTGGTCGCCTCGATCGCGGCCGCCTGCGTGCGGGTGGGCTGCGCGCTGATCGGGGGCGAGACCGCCGAACACCCCGGGGCGATGGCCGAGGACGACCTCGACGTGGCCGGATTCGCGGTGGGGGTGGTCGAACGGGGGGACGAGCTGGGGCCGTCGCGGGTCCGGGCGGGCGACCTGCTCCTCGGGCTGCGCTCGCCGGGCCTGCGGTCGAACGGCTACAGCCTCGCCCGGCACGTCCTGCTCGAGCGGGGCGGGCGCGACCTGGGAGACGAGGCGTGGCCGGGTGCGGGCCGTACCCTCGGCGAGGAGCTCCTCGAGCCCTCGGTGCTCTACTCGCCCGGGGTCCGAGCGGCGCTCGCCGCCGCGCCCGGCGCGGTGCATACCTGCGCGCACGTCACCGGCGGGGGGCTGGCCGCCAACCTCACCCGGGTGCTGCCGGCCGACCTGGACGCCCTCGTCGACCGGCGGGCGTGGTCGGTCCCGCGGATCTTCTCGGAGATCGCCCGCACCGGCTCGATCGAGCCGGCCGAGATGGCGCGGGCCTTCAACCTCGGGATCGGGATGGTCGTGGTCGTGGACCCACCCGCGGCCGGTCCCGTCGAAGACGCCCTCGGGTCCGAGGGGATCGAGTCGGTCGTGATCGGCGAGGTGGTCACCGGCTCGGGCGCGGTGCGGGACCGATGAACCAGACCTCCGTGGTCGGCCGCGCGGCGCTGCGGGCGCATCTGCTCGAGCACTCGGTGCGCCGGGGCACCTTCGTGCTCAAGTCCGGGCGGACGAGCGAGTGGTTCATCGACTCCAAGCAGACGGTGTGCCGGCCCGAGGCGATGCTGCTCGTCGGCGAGGCCGTCCTCGAGCTGATCCCCCCGGATGCCACGGCCATCGGCGGCCTCACGATGGGGGCCGACCCCGTCGCCTTCGTCACCGCGGCGGTGGCGGCCGTGCACGGGCGCCCGCTGCGGGCCTTCTCGGTCCGCAAGGAGCCGAAGGACCACGGCGGGGGCGGCCGCATCGCCGGGGCGCTCGACCCTGGCGACCGGGTCGTCGTGACCGAGGACACGGTGACCAGGGGGACGTCGCTCCTCGAGGCGGCGGCCGCGGTCCGCGAGGCCGGGGCCGAGCCGGTCCTCCTCCTGGCCGTCGTCGACCGGGGCGGCACGGTCGAGGCGATGGCGGCCGCCGAGGGACTCCCCTTCCGGGCGGTGTTCAGCGCCCCCGAGCTCGGGTTCCCCTACGAACCGGGGACGGCGTAGTCACGCGGTCCCGCAAACGGGCCGCGTCCGGTGGTCGGGACCGGCGTCGATCCGGTGACCTCACGCTTTTCAGGCGCGCGCTCTGCCGACTGAGCTACCCGACCGTGGAGCGGAAACTCTAGCGTCGCCGGGCCGGGCCGCCCGGCGGGCGACCGGCCGACGGCGCGGTTGGCGGACCTGACGGGATTTGAACCCGCGACCTCCGGCTTGACAGGCCGGCGTGCACTCCAAACTGCACCACAGGTCCAATGCGGCGAAGTGGCCGTTGCCCGCACGCCGCGACCGGAGTGCGAGAGGTCAACTATAGGACCCCTGGCCACGCCCGGCCCCGGGTCCCTGCGGTCAGCGCCGCCAGTGCCGTGCCGCCCGGTCGCGACCCCGACCGAAGGCGTAGCCGGCCACCCAGAAGACGAAGAAGATCGCGGCGAACACCCACAAAAGGTGCACCGCGAACCCGGCGCCGGCGAGCGCGAGCACTCCGAGGAACACGACGAAGAGCAGGCAACCCACGCCCCCCACGGCACCACGGGCTCTCAGGCCGTGTCAAGCTGCGCCGGACAAGGGGGGGCCATGGTGAGCGAGGACGAGGTCCGAGCGGTGGCATTGTCCCTGCCGGCGACCACCGAGAAGCCCTCCTACGGGACGCCCGGTTTCCGGGTGCGGGACCGGCTGTTCGCCCGGGTGCGCCCGGAGGGCGACAGCGTGGTGGTGTGGTGCGCGGACGCCACCGAGAAGGACGCGCTCATCGCCACCGACCCCGACAAGTACTTCACCACCCCCCACTACGACGGGCATCCGACCGTCCTCGTCCGCATGGCCGCGGTCGACCTCCAGGAGATGACCGAGGCACTCGTCGAGTCGTGGCGGTTGCGGGCGCCCCAGAAGCTGGTGTCCGAGTTCGACGCGGCGGCGGGACCGGGCCCGGCTCAGACCTCGGGCGGGCGTTCGGGCGCCACGGCGCCGAGAGGGCGGAAGTAGGCGCGGAGCCACCACCAGGTGCCGCCCCCGCCCTCGGGGACCGACGCCGGGTCCACGAGCGACGCCCGGGCCCTCGACCGCTCCACCAGCCAGAAGGTGAAGGCCCCGAGCGTGCCGAGGTAGACGAACCCGACCACCGGTGAGACGGCGAGGAACGATTTGGTCGACAGCTCGGCGGCCAGCACCACCCGCGTGGCCGCCTCGCAGGCGAGCCCGATCCCCCAGACCAGGCTGATGGCCCGGAAGGTGGCCCGGGCCGGGGCCGTCTCCCACAGCTGGTCGTAGAGGGCGGCGCGGCGGGCGTCCGAACCGGCCGACAGCACCCGCCCGATGTAGAAGGTCACCGGCCGGCGCCCGACGAAGGTGGTGACGATCGAGGCGACGCCGAACAAGAAGGTGAACCCCGAGTCTCGGACCTTCAGCACGAAGGCGTTCCCGCCGAGCGCGAACGACACGATCAGCCCCGTGGCGAACCCGAAGAGCACGATCGCCCCGATGGGGTCGATCCGGTGCCGTCGCAGGAACTGCCCGATCACGAACGCGGCCGCCGGCACCCCGGCGATTGCCAGCGCGTCGGCGTCACTGTGGACGTGGCTGCGCACCAGGTAGTAGACGGCCAGGGGGACGACCGCTCCGCCGACGATGCTGGGACCGATCGCCCGCAGCGACGGGAGTCCCGGCTGCCAGCCGTCATGGCCGGTGGGGATCCCCGCCGTCGGTGTAGCGGGCGCCTCTGGCTCGGGCGGGGCTCCCGCGGGCGGCGGGGCGTCCATCAGGCCTCGTCCTCCGGGGCCGCCTGCCGCAACCCGAGCACTTTGGCCTCCTGGTCGCAGCGCACCGCGATCGTGAAGTTCCCTTCGGGGAACCGGGCACGGACGAACTCCCCGTCGTGGGCGACGACCCGTCCGGCCACCGCCAAGGGATACCACATCGGCCGGGCGATGCCGGCCAACCCGTTCTGCGTTCGGGCCTGAGCCCGCCCTGCCCGACTACCCGGGCTGGGCTGGCCGAACGCACCCGTCCACCCGTCGGCCCGGGCGGCGAGCTCGCAGCATCGGCGAGGATGGGCGGATGCCGGAGCCACCCGCGCCAGCCGTCGTCGGCGTCGTCCTGTTCGACCGCTTCGAGGTGCTGGACGTGTTCGGCCCGGTCGAGCTGTTCGCGGGGTTGAGGGACAAGTTCTCGGTCATCACCGTCGGCCCGGCTGCCGGGCCGGTGGTGAGCGCCCAGGGGGTCCGGGCCGTTGCCGACCACGCCTACGCCGCGGCCCCGCCGTGCGACATCGTCCTCGTCCCCGGCGGGATCGGCACCCGGACGCTGGTCGAGGACCGCTCGTTCCTCGAGTGGCTGGCCGCCTGGTCGGCCGGGGCCGCGTACGTCACCTCTGTCTGCACCGGCTCGGGCGTCCTGGCCGCCGCGGGACTCCTCGACGGCCACCGGGCCACGTCCAACAAGCGCGCGTTCGGCTGGGCGTCGGCTCAGGGGACCTCCGTGTCCTGGGTGCCGGAGGCCCGCTGGGTGGCCGACCGCGACCGGTGGACCTCCTCGGGGGTCGCGGCCGGGATGGACATGGCGCTCGGGCTGATCGCCCACCTCCACGGCGAGGAGGTCGCCGGTGGGCTGGCCGACGCCGTCGAGTACGAGTGGCACCGGGACCCCGGCTGGGACCCGTTCGCCGCCCTCCATGGGCTCGTCCCCGGCTGAGGCGCCCATCGGAAAGCCCCGTCGGGTGGCGGAAGGTAGGTTTCGCCGCGGTGGAGACGGGACTGGCCGGCCGCACGGTCGTCGTCACCGGGGCCAACGCCAACATCGGGCGGGCCATCGCGCTCGGCTTCGCCCACGAGGGCTGCAATGTCGTGGTGGTCGGCCGCGACGCGGCGCGGGGTGCCCGGGTCTGCGCGCAGCTGCTCGACGGCGGGGCGGCCGACGCCCTGTGGGTGGCGGCCGACGTGACCGACCGGCCGCAGGTCGAGGCGATGGTCGAGGCCGCGCTCGCCCGCTTCGGCCGGATCGACGTGCTGGTCAACAATGTCGGGGGCAACGTCGGCATGGACCGCTTCGTGGACTCGGACCCCGAGACCTGGGAGCGGGACATCGCCCTCAACATCGGGAGCACCCTCAACTGCACGCACGCGGTGCTCCCAGGCATGCTGGAACGGAGATCGGGCCGCATCATCAACATGGGGTCGAGCTCGGGGATCGTGGGTGACCCGCTCCTCGCGGTGTACTCGGCGATGAAAGGGGCGGTGCACGCGTTCACCCGGGTGCTGGCCAAGGAGGTCGGGCCCGACGGTGTGACCGTGAACGCCATCGCACCCTACGGGACCCTGCCCGAGGGGCCCGACGACGTCAGCCCGGGGAGCCGGTGGCACCCCGACGGACTGATCGCGCGGCTGGCCGCCACCCGCGGGGAGGAGCTCCACTCGATCGGTCGGCGCACGCTGCTCGAGCGCCAGACCGCCTATCCGCGCGAGGTCGCGGCGGCGGCGGTCTACCTCGCGTCGGACGCGGCCGCATTCGTCACCGGACAGGTCCTCTCGGTCGACGGCGGCACCCAGTTGGCCTGAGCCGGCGGCGGGTCACCCGCCGGCGAACTGCTCGGGGATCCAGGCGGGCGGGCGCTTCTCCATGAACGCCCGCATCCCTTCCCGGGGCTCCTCGGAGTGGGCGAGGGTGAAGAACATCGTCTGGTAGTCGATGAGGCCGTAGCGCTCGTTGAGCATGCGCTTCACCTGGGCGCGGGCCGCCGGCGCGGTCTGCAGGATCTGGCCGGCCGCCTCGACGGCGGCGTCGCGGAGCTGGTCGTGTGGCACGACCCGGCTGATGAGCCCGATCCGCTGCGCCTCGGCGGCGTCGAAGCGCCGGGCCGAGAGCAACAGGTCGCGGGCGACGGCAACCCCGACGTGGGCGGGCAGGGCGGCGGCGTAGGTGGCGTCGGTGATGCCCCGGAGGAGCTCGGGCACCCGGAAGGTGGCCCGATCGCTGGCCACCGCGATATCGGCCATCATCGCCACGAGGAGCCCGCCGGCCTGGCAGATCCCGTTCACCGCGGCCACCACCGGCGCCGGGCTGTCCCGGATGGTGAGGAACGGCAGGACGTCCGGCCCGGTGAGGTCGGCGGGCAGGTCATCGCCGGGCTGGGACCGGCCGCCCAGGTCGCCACCCGCCGAGAAGGCGTCACCGGTGCCGGTGATGATCAGCGCGGCCAGCTCGGGATCGCTGTTGACGAGCCGGACCGCCCGCTTCAACCCGAAGTACATGGCCGGGGTGAAGGCGTTGCGCGCCTCGGGACGGTCGATGACGCACCAGCCGAGGGCGCCCTCGCGTTCGAAGCGCAGGCCCGCCGCCCCCAGGTCGTCGCTCACCCGCGACCACCCGCGGCGAACGGCCCGGTGGCCACGCAGGTGCCGGGTCTACAGTCGCCGGACGGCACACCGGAGCTCGGGCGTGCCGGGGAGCGGTGCAATGCCAAGTTCACACGCCGAGCCTGTCACGGACGTGGAATGGGTGTTGTGGGCGGGGACCCTCGGGCTGGACAGCCCGATCGCGGCGCGGGTCGAGGCGGCGCAGGTGGGCGGATTCGGCCGGATCTCGCTCAGTCCGCTCGACGTGCGCCGGTCGGAGGCCGAGGGCACCGAGGCAAATGCGCTCGGCCGTCTCTTTCGCGATGCGGGGCTCTCGGTGGTGATCGATCCGGTCATGAGCTGGACCGAGGGCCCGCTCCCGCCGTCGGGGCTCGCATCGGTCGGCGTCGAAGAGATCCTGCAGATGGCCGAGGCGATCGGCGCGGAGTCGATCGGCGCCATCGGTCCCGTGGGCGGTGTCGAGGTCGACGCGCTGATCGCGCCGTTCGCCGCGCTGTGCGACCGAGCGTCGGGCATCGGCGCCCTCGTGCACCTCGAGTTCATGCCGATGCTGTCGGTGGGCGACCTGTCGTCGGCGTGGACCGTGGTCTCGGGGGCCGGCCGTTCCAACGGGGGGCTGCTCTTCGACACCTGGCACTTCTTCCGGGGCCACCCGGACTTCGCCACCCTCGCGCGGGTGCCGGGCGACCGGATCTTCGGGGTGCAGGTGGCCGACGCACCGGCGGAGCCCTCTGGCAGCCTCGGTGAGGAGACGTTCCACCGGCTGCTGCCGGGCGAGGGCGACCTCGACCTGGTCGGGGTTCTCTCGGCGCTCGACCGGATCGGTGGTCTCCGTTTGATCGGTCCCGAGGTGATCTCCCCGGTCACCGCCGCCCTCCCGGTCACCGAGGTCGCCCGCGCCGCGCGCGACCTCATCGCCGGGCTGATCGTCCGCGCCCGCTCGGCCGGTCACAACGCATCGGACGATCGGGGCTGACCATGGGCTTCTACACCGATCGGCTCCTGCCCCGTTTCACCGACGTGGCGCTCGGCCGGCCGATGGATCCCATCCGCAAGCGGGTGACGGCGGGATTGAGCGGTCAGGTTCTCGAGCTCGGTTTCGGCTCCGGGCGCAATCTTCCCCACCTTCCGGCCGAGGTCACCCGGGTGCTGGCCGTCGAGCCAGCCTCCGTCTGCCGGTCGCTGGCGGCGCGGCGGATTGCCAGCGCGACCTGCCCGGTCGACTGGATCGGCCTCGACGGCCAGGCCATCCCCCTCCCCGACGATTCGGTCGACCACGTGCTCGTGACCTTCGTGCTCTGCACGATCCCCGATGTCGCCCGCGCGCTGGCCGAGACCCGGCGGGTGCTGCGCCCCGGCGGGACCCTGCGCTTCGCCGAGCACGGGCGCTCGCCGAAGCCCTCGGTGGCGGCGTGGCAGGACCGGCTCACGCCGTTGTGGGGTCACCTGGCCGGCGGCTGTCACCTCAACCGGCCGATCGACCGGCTGATCGAGGACGCAGACCTCAGAATCGGGACCCTCGAGACTTACCGCATGGGGCACCCCGAGCTGGTGAGCTTCGCCTACGAGGGGGTCGCGTCGAAGGACGGGTGAGCAAGGCGCTCACTGCCGGGAAGGTCAACCGTTGCCCTGATGAGCGCGTTCCTGGGCCCGACGATCACTCGGCAATCGGTTGTGCCCCGAGCGAGACCTTGCCGAAGGGTCCCCGCCGTTGCTTTCGTGCCTGCGACGGCAGTCGAAGGAACGTAAAGGGCATGAGTCCTCCGCGAAGCGTACGTTCAGTCACGAGAACTGGCGATCGTCTAGGACACCTTGTCCCTCGCCGGCAGAGGAGAGCGGACAATGTCCAAATTGAGCACGATAAAGAGACTCACCGCGTCGCGACTCGGCATTGCGATGGTGACTGCGATCGCAACGGCCGCCATCGTATTTGCCGGAACGAGTGGTGCATCGATCCCCGACGGCAGTGGCTTGATCCACGGCTGTTACCAAACCAGTGGCACCGACCACACCCTGAAGGTCATCGACAGCGCGGTGACATCGGGCTGCCCGGCCGGTTACACCAGTCTCAACTGGAACAAGACCGGTGTGCAGGGCAAGACCGGCCCAACGGGACCCGCGGGCTCGGCACGTGATGTTGGGTCGGTCAACGGAAACGGAACCGGTGCCGGCAGTCCGAGCTTCCAAACCGAGGGGCTGACGGGGTGGAAGACCACGATTACCAGCCCGTCCGCAGGGATCTACTGTCTGACGCCCGACGCGTCGTCGACGATGGCAAACAGTGCTCTCGTCGTGTCGAACGGATCCGCGGCTGCCTTCGGTGCGGGCACTTCGGTCTCGGTCGCCTGGGAGGGTTACTGCAGTGAGACACCATTGGTGTTCCGGGTGGACACGTTGCTGAACGGCACCCCCGCCAACGACATCGATTTCACCGCGATCGTTCCGTAGAAACCGTTGAAGTCGGAGGGGTCGGGTCGGCGTGCCCACGTGCGTCGGCTCGGCCCCGCGCCGCTGTTCCAATTGACGGTCGTGGTCCCCGGCACCCGCCGGTCTACCCACACCTTGCTTCTGGTGCGTTCTTGGTCGGTGACCTCAGTGCCTCGGCAGGCGTCGGTGCTCGCCATCGTCTGTTGAGCTTTTGGCGGAGATGGGCCGCCGAGCGATGCTCGGCGGCCCATCTTGGCGGTGTACCGCCGGATGTTTGTTCGGCCGATGCCGGTCCTCTGACCTACCTGATCGACGCCGGCGCGAGGATCCCCGATGCGGAATACGCAGAGTCGATTTCGACCCGCACCCCATGCGGTCACGTGACCGATGGCCGAGCTTCCCGGATCCTGGGGATGTGTTGGTCGCGCCCCGTTGTGTTCTTGGTTCGAGCGAGGCGTTGCAAGGTTTGCGGGTAGTACGGTCATCTGGCGTGGGGAGGTCGCGGACCATGGAGTCCAGGACTCGACGTGTACTCGGCCGCCTAGCGGTTCCAGCCTCGGTTGCCGGTCTGCTCGTGCTGGGAACGACCCCCTTCGCAACCTCCGCACAAGGCGCGGGCGGCTCGGCTCAAACGCCGCTTGTCAGGCTCCTGTCACTGATCCCCGCGGACGTCATTGCCAAATTTCCCTGTACGACCGTTATCGGCCCAGGGGCGGGCGCGATCGCTCAGATCAGCTGTGTTGGTTCAACGGCTTCGATACCTGCCTACGACGTGTACTACTACCTCTACTCGAACAAGACTCGCCTGAGCGCGGGCTACGGCAGATTTCTGACGCAATTCAGCGTGAAGGCGGGTGGCACTGGCTGCGGCAACTTCACCACTTTCATCGCTGGGTGCGAGACCAACTGGAACACCGGGGGGAAGAGCAAGACTCTCGGTCACATCGTCGAATTCGATTACACCCTCAGCAACGGTCAAGCGCCACCGACGATCGCCGCGACGGTGACTGCCGATGACCTGATGGTGCAGCTCACCAGCACAACAGCCAATGCAGATGCCATGGTGAAGTGGTGGAGCGCAAAGGTGGCGAACTGGATCTGAGTCAGGCATCGCAGGACGAACTGCGACGACCCTGGCGCGACGGGGGACGCTCCCTCGGATCGCCTGCAAGGTTCATGTGCTGCGAATGTCTATGACACGTTTGGCCTCACGTGGTGACGAGCAGCCACAATCGCGTCAACCTGTTGAAACCCATTCAACGCACTGGAGTTCACCCGTTGAAGCACGTGGTCATGGCTGCACGTTCTTCGCCGCGCGTTGCGTGCGGGACTCTGCGGCCACCTTCAGCCGCTCCAACGTGGTGCGCATGTTCGCGACCAGCTCCTTGTGTCGATTCAGCGGGACGTCGAGGATCCGGGCCCATGTCGGGATCCAGCGGACCTCGTAGCCCTCGGTCACCCGGGTCCCGTTCGCCGTCGGCTCGAACCGGTACCGCCACAACGTCGACTCGCGTCCGCCTTCGTCGGTAATGAAGGTGAACTCCTTGCCGCGCTCTGCGACGAGCACCCGACCATGGCGTGAGTAGCGGATGTGGCGCCCGGGCCCGACCGCGTTGTGGCCATTGAACGTGGTGCCCTCGACCGGCACCGTGACATCACCCTCCCAGTCGACCCGCTCGCACTCGGGGCTCCACTCGCCGATGCGAGGAAGGTCGGAAACCATCTCGTACAGCAGCTCGGCGTCGGCCTCGATCACAAGTTCGACCTGATCCTCGGTCAACCACCAGTGCTGGTTCTTCGGCGACATGGCACCCTCCTTCACGGTCACAGCTCAGTGACGACTAAGCTACAGAGATTAGCTTAGGCTGTCAACCCTCACCTATGCTAATCTACGTACGACATGAGCGCAGCCTCTGATCCGTCGCAGGCGGATTCGTCTCCCGGTCCGCCCGGGCCCGATCGGCGGGCCCGACGCCGTCAAGAGACGATCGAGGAGATCCTCGACATCGCTCTGGAGGTCATGGGCGAAGAGGGGGTCAACGGCCTGACGCTTTCGGAAGTGGCTCGCCGTCTCGGGGTCCAACCACCGTCGCTGTACAAGTACTTCGACTCGCTCATGGCCCTTTACGACCGGCTCTTCCGGCGGGGCATGCAGGCCCATCTCGAGGTCATGCGGGTCGCCATGGAACAGGCGGATCCGGGCCTCGACGCGCTGAACGCTGCTCTGGACGCCAGCGGGCGCTGGTGCTTGGCGAACGGACCGATCGCCCAGCTGATGTTCTGGCGCCCCGTCCCGCGCTTCGAGCCAAGTGCGGACGCGATGGCACCGAGCGTCGAGATGGTCGCGATCCAGCGCCGAGCACTCGCCGATGCCGTCGCGTTGGGTCAACTCGGTCCGAAAGCGGATTCCGAACAGGCCCTCTACGTGGTCTCGGTCTTTATCGCGGGTGTGTTCGGCCAAGCCCTGGCCAATGAACCCGACCTGCCTTGGGGAGCCGGGCGCTTCACGCCACTGCTCCCAAAGCTGATGGATGTCCTTCCCGCCCTGTACCCGCCTGCCAGCACGAAAGAGAAGGAGAAGAAGTAGCCGCAGGCAGAGCCAAGAACTGCAACTCGGAATCGGCTTGCGAGCCGCAACGGCATCTCCGCCACGACGGTTGGCTCTGTGATCATAAGGTCATGCCCGACGAGCATCCTCGCTGGGTGAGCGAGTACGTTCGGGAACGTGATCGATGGCGCGACCGTCGCTTCGCTGGCCCGCCATTGGGAGGATGGCTGGAATGGCCTCGATCTCGATTTGATCATGGAACCATTCGGAGCTGACGTTGTCTTCAGCTCTCCATACGTGGCCAAGCAACTCGGCGATCCGAGCAAGACGACCGTCGAAGGCCGGGACGCTCTCCGCTCCTATGTGGCAGAAGCGCTCAACCGATCGGGTGATATTCGTTACACGCTCAACTCCGCATATGCGGGGACCGAAACCGTCATCCTCGTCTACACGTGCCACCTGCCCGATGGCTCCGAAAAGCCTGGTGCTGACATCATGCGTGTTGATCGGGGAGGAAAAGTCGTCGAGTGGCGCTCCCACTACACCTCAGACCCGACGAATTGGCGCAACTGACTCTCCGCAAGTCCAGCGAGCACCCCAACGGGACGGCATTCGAACTCAGGTACTCCCACAGAGGCCCACTTCGTAGTGTTGACCACCCAGCTCGGTAACCGTGACCTCCTGCAGATCCTGTATTCACCGTTGACGTGAGAAGACCCTCTCATCCTCACGGCAACCTTCACTACCCGGCGGGCCCCGCACATCTACTTCGAGGATGACCGAACTCGCTGCGCATTGCATAATCCCGGGGTGGCCGGAGCATTCTTTGAGGAGACAGCTGACGGTCTGGTTCCGGTGCCCGAGGCGAGAAGCCCGTGGTCGCCCGACATGCTCCATGGACGGCTGCTTGCCGGCCTGGCGGCGCGGGTGAGCGAGCGGGAGACCCCGAGCGAGTACCGTCTCGTCCGCTTGACGCTGGACATGTTCCGGTTCCCCCCCATGAAGCCGTTCCAGGTGGCCACCAGCGTTGCCCGAGACGGCCGGCGAGTGCGGGCCGTCGACATGTCGATCACCTGCGATGGCAGCATGGTGGCCAGAGGGTCCTCCGTTGCGCTGCGAACCGGTCCGCACCCAGCGGGCGAGCTGTGGAGCGCGCCGGAGTGGGACGCTCCCCACCCCGATACGATCGCTCCTCCTGAGTCGGTCTTTGCTGGGTGGGAGTTCCGGCCGGTCACGCCTCACGCCTTCTCATCGGCCGGTCGAAAGCAGATCTGGATGAGGGACAACTGGCAGCTGGTCTCCGGGGAAGACCTGACCGGGAACGTCCGGGTTGCCCTAGCCGCTGATCTCCCGAATCCCCTTGCCAACGCCGGCGCCGCCGGACTCCAGTTCATCAACGCCGACCTGACCCTCACCATCCAGCGGCCGCCGGTGTCGGAGTGGATCGGTGTCGAGGTCACCAATCACCTGGGCGGGGACGGAGTCGCCATCGGCTTGTGCACGATGTACGACGTGACCGGAGCCATCGGGTGGTCCTCAGTGGGCGCGGTGGCCAACGAGTAGTGCCGGTGGGTCGCCCTTGCCGTGCTCCTTAGATGTGAGCGCCGGGCGAAATCGGGCCGGGGCCGCCGAGCTTGAGCGAACGCGAAGCCGGGGTCCCCTGACGACCACAGCCATTGGGCCCAGCAGAGGGTGCCGTTGCACCCCCAACGGTGACCTTGACCCCATTTCGGGAGCCAGCGTTATAAGAGTTTGGTCGTGAGCTACGAGGAGTAGTCATGTCCAAGCGTTATGCGAGGGAGTTCCGCCGGGCGGTCTGCGAGCGGCTCGTGGCCGGCGAGAAGGTGGGTGCGCTCTCCTCCGAGCTGGGGGTGTCCGAAGCAACCCTCTACCTGTGGAGGCGCCAGGCCCTGATCGATGCCGGCCGCGCCGAGGGGGTCAAGAGCTTCGAGGCCGACGAACTGGCCCAGGCCTACAAGACCATCGCCGAGCTCGAAACCGAGCTCGAAGCGGTCAAGGCCGCCAGTGCCTTGTTCAGCGGCGAGGACCCCGTCAGCCCAAAAGGCGGTGCCAGGTTGCACAAAGCCTGAGCAACCTGGGCTACTCCGAACGGGTCGCCTGCCAGATCGTCGGGGTCTCGAGGCACTGCTACTACGAGTTCAAGTACCACGTGCCCTCGGACCGCCAGATCCGGCGGCTCTTGTTGAGCGGCCTCGTCGCCGACATCCACAAGCGGTCTCGGGGCACCTATGGGATGTTGCGGATCCGAGCGGCCCTGCAGCGCGAACAGGGCATGGTCGTCAACAAGAAGCTGATCGTCTCCATCATGCGTGAGCTGGGCATCAAGGGCTTGCCGGGCCCGAAGAGGCGGGTGAAGAACCTGGTGAACCAGCCGACCGAAGAGGACCTGGTCCAGCGCAACTTCTCGGTGGATCGACCCAACGTCTTGTGGCTCACCGACATCACCGAACACCCGACCAAGGAAGGAAAGGTGTACTGCTGTGTGGTCCTCGACGCCTACAGCCGCCGGGTCGTCGGCTGGGCGATCGACCGGCGCTGCGAGACAGCGCTCGTCAACGACGCGGTGGCCATGGCGAGCGAATCGCGCACGACCGGAGCCAACTCGATCATCCACTCGGACCACGGGAGTCAAGGTGAATTCAATTGGTCGTCGCAACACCTCGACTCTGGAGGTGCTCGATGGCGACGTTG
>Ga0116217_10001274_pt1 | contig 24574 bp, 24 predicted proteins | sample Sb_taG_6_FD_89697 | JGI IMG/M metagenome (GOLD analysis project Ga0116217, IMG submission 89697) | Peat soil microbial communities from Weissenstadt, Germany - Sb_50d_4_PS metaG | ecosystem: Environmental > Terrestrial > Soil > Wetlands > Peat | place: Germany: Weissenstadt | collected 2010-09-21 | reverse complement strand
CGCCAATCGGCATGAGAGCAGCGGGTTCGGCGTATTGACCAGCAGCGCCGGCACGCCCCACCTCGGCTGGAAGGAGCCGGGGCCTCCCGGAGACGCGGGCGGGAAGCGCCCGGGGCGGCGCGAGCGCGGAGGGAGGCGGGACATGTTTGGAAAGCTGGGGCGGCTCGCAGCGGCCTCATCGCCGCCGGCGCCATTCTCCTACTGTGGCCGACTATGCCATAACCGGCGTCAGCGGTCAAGAAATTGTTCGTGTTTTGTTCAGCCCGGGACGGGCCCCGCGCGTGCGCAGCCATTGACGTCATGCCAACGAGGCGCCGCCCCAGACGGATGGCTCGCCGGGCGGTGGGCAGCTCACAGTTCTCGCGCGCGGCGCGCATGGCAATGAAACGAACTGGTCCTGGTAAAAAGGCACGCCCTAACTCTCTCCGTGATGGCCGTCCCGGGACGCGACCCGGGGACCGTCCCGATCCGCAACCTCTTCGGCGATCGGCGGCTCGCCGTCGAGCGGCGGCCTTGGCGTGCGCGAGCGCCAGGGGCGGAGCGGGCAGGGCGAGGGGCGGGGCCTCCGCCGGCGGCAGGGGCGCGCCCGCGGCCGGCGCTCGTTGCGTGCTCGCTCTGCCAAGTCCGTGATAGCGGTCGAGCGCCGCGACGAGCCTGACGAGCGGCCCGACGGCCTTCAAGTCGCCGCGCTCGATCGAAGCGTCGGCAAGCCGTAGCGCCTTGGCAAGCCGCGCGACTTGCACGTGCACATAACGCTCCGGCGCGTCCAGCCGCCGCTCGGCGATCGCCCGATCGATTTCGCGCCTGACCGTCGCGGCGCTGACCTTCGCCGCCTCGGCGATCTGCCGGCAGCTATACCCCGACGCGACAAGATCGAAAAAGTTCTCCCGCCGCGCGATCCTCTCGTTCCGTCGCGCCCGGCGCTGGGCTCGAACTGCGGCGCGCTGCGAGGGAGATGCGGGGTCCCTGGTCATGGTCAGTCTCCTTCGCCGCGAGGGCGGCGAGCCGGGAGGGATTATAACCACGATTCCGATTTTCGGAAAGGAATTTGTGCGGAAAGTTCTGCGAAAAAGGCGATAAGATATTGGAAACAAGAAATGATTTGGCGTTACGCTCCCTTGGATCGACGCCGATTTCCCGGAGCCGATCAGTCGCGCGAATGCGGGCTGGGCAAAGCGTCGCAGTCGCCCGGTTTGGGGCGGCTGGCCCCGCCGCCGCCCGCCCCCTCATTCCCGCAACAGCTCGTTGATGCCGGTCTTGGCGCGGGTCTGGGCGTCGACGGTCTTGACGATCACCGCGCAATAGAGCGAGGGCCCGGGCGAGCCGTCGGGCAGCGCCTTGCCGGGAAGCGAGCCCGACACCACGACCGAATAGGGCGGCACGTAGCCCATGTGGACCTTGCCGGTCGCCCGCTCGATGATCTTGGTTGAGGCGGAAATGAAAACCCCCATCGACACCACCGAGCCCTCGCCGACGATCACGCCTTCGACGACTTCGGAGCGCGCGCCGATGAAGCAATCGTCCTCGATGACGGTCGGATTGGCCTGCAGCGGCTCGAGCACGCCGCCGATCCCGACGCCGCCCGAAAGATGCACGTTCTTGCCGATCTGTGCGCAGGATCCGACCGTCACCCAGGTGTCGACCATGGTCTTTTCGTCGACATAGGCGCCGAGATTGACGAAGCTCGGCATGAGAACGACGTCGCGCGCGACATATGCCGAACGCCGCACGATCGAGCCCGGGACGGCGCGAAAGCCGGCCTCCCGGAAGCGGTTCTCGCCCCAGCCTTCGAACTTCGAGGGAACCTTGTCCCACCACGCCGCTTGGCCCGGCCCGCCGTCAAAAATGCGATTGTCGTTGAGGCGGAACGACAGCAGCACGGCCTTCTTCAGCCACGGATTGACTTTCCAGGAATTCGGCCCCGTCGCGCTGGGAATCTTCTCGGCGACTCGCGCCTTGCCGCGGTCGAGCAGGTCGAGCGCCGCCTCGACCGCATCACGAACGTCACCAGTCGTTTGCGGCGTGATTTTCGTGCGATACTCGAAGGCCTCATCGATCAAGGTCTGGAGGCGGGCGTCAGTCATGGCGGGTCCTGTTTTGGGCGCATGACGTTTCCGTACGCGAGCGGCGCTTGTCAACGGTCGGATGACTTTTGGGATTCTCGCAGAGACGACTCTACGCCGCTCGATTGGGCGCCTACGCTTCGCGCCATGGACCTGTTCGCAGCCCACACAGCCTTAGTGAATAGGGACTTCACCGTCCGCGCTCATTCCGGCAAGCCCGCCTTGCGGAGACCCTCCACGTAGCGATCGAGCGGCAGCTTATCGCGATAGGGTGGGCGCTCGCGCCACTCGCTGATCGTGAATCTCGGATGGAGGCGCATGACCTCGCGCGCCGCGTCCTGAGCCTCCTTCATCATTCCGAGATGAGCGTAATTGGCGGCAAGCATTCGTTGCCCCTCGGACGGATCGTGCATGCGTTTGACCGTCGCAATCACCTCCTCGGACCGGCCCATCGTGTCGTAGGCATCCGCCAGGTACCAGAGGTACCAATCGGGATAGAAGGGATTGAGCCGCATCGCCTTTTGCATGAGCTCGACCGACCGCTGCGGCTGCTCGACATAGGCGAGCGCATCGGCGTACTCGGCAATGATGTCGCTATCGTTCGGATTGAGCGACAGCGCCTGCGTGTATTCGGCAAGCGCCTCGTCGTGTTGCCTGCGGTAGAGCTTGGCGTAGCCGAGCTCGGCGAAACCGCCGGCGTCCAGACGGTCGAATTCCCTGGCGCGGCGCGCGAAGACGATGGCGGATTCCAGCGATGCCTTTGGCGTTGTAGACCACGCATAACGCCAGTCGAGGTTATGCGTTCGGGACAGCGCGCTATGAGCGCGGCTGTATTCGGGCGCGAATTCGATCGCTTCCTCAAACAGCCGGCGCGCGTGCCAGTTCGCTTCTTTGGTGAATTTCTGGATCAGATGCCGGCCGCGCACCACCAGCCCATAAGCGCGCAAGTCGCGTGGGTGAGGCGATTCCAGCCGCTGCTCCACGATGTCGATCTGGATCGACAGGCGCGCGGCGACCGCGCCCGCGATCTCTTCCTGCAGATCAAAGAGCTCCTCGAGTTCGACGTTGAACCGGTCAGACCAAACCACGCCTTCGGAGCCAGCGTCGATCAGCTCGACAGTAATCCGAAGACGTCTGTCGGCCCTTCGCAAGCTTCCGCTGAGAATGTAGCGCACACCCAACTTCCGTTGGACCTCCTGCGTGGGATTCGCATTCAGATTGAACAGGAAGGCCGAGTGCCGAGCGATCACCATCAGATTGCGGAACCGGGTCAGGCTCGCGATGATGTCCTCCGCAATCCCCTCGCACAGATGATCGTTGCGGGGATCGCCCGACAGATTGGTCAGGGCCAGGACCGCGATCGTCGGTTGCCGGACCGGCTCCGCCGGCGGACGCTCGCGAAGGGCGCCCGCGGCCCTCGCCGCCACGATGCCCGAGTGTTCGACCTCGAACACCTCAATCGGCTCGGATATGTTCTTCAGATGCGGGAGACCCAGCGAGCGCAAGGACGTTCCCGGCAAGTCGCCCATCGCGGAGCGGAACGCGCCGCTCACGAGAATGCTGTTGGGCTCGGCAAGCGCCTGGAGACGCGCCGCGACATTGATGCAATGGCCATAGGCGATCGCCTCGTGGAGCGTCACCTCGCCGATGTTGAGGCCGATGCGAAACTGGATCGGGTCTCCGTCGCCCCAGACCGATTGGTCGCGAAATTCCGTCTGGATCTGGATGGCGAAGCGCAGAGCCTTGTCGGCGCTGTCGAACAGCGCGAGGATGCCGTCGCCGGCGATATTGGCGACATGGCCGCCATAGTCGCCGATCAGCGCCCTGAAAAGCTGAATCGACCGCGCGGCCTGGCCGACGCTGCCAGATTCGTCCTGCTCCATTCGCTTGCTGAACTCGACCATGTCAGCGAACATAACGGCGGCGCGTTGCGTTCGCTGTTCTGTCCGAGCCGCAGGCGTCCCTGATCCCGCGGATGTCATGTGTCTCGCCGCTAAACAGACCGTTCCTCAAAACGGTTTACCCTAATTGCGGCGGGGCGTATCGACATATTGGGGGATTGCACGCAAATTTTGGCCATCGATATATTGCCCAGCCTGCCCTGAAGAGGAATATATCGACGGGCTTCGAAAGTCGAGAACGGTGCGGCTGGAGGCAAATGACCAGGGAACCGCGGCAACCGCTGGAATTTCGGCTGCGACCGGCCAGGCCACGCGACTATTTCTTCGCCGTCGCGCTTTATCTCGACGGCGCCAAGAGGCATTTGAGCAAAATCGGCCGCTGGGACCAACGGCGGCTGACGGTCAAGTTCCGGCATGGCTATAAGCAGGTGCAGACGCAAGTCATATGCGTTGGAGGGAAGCCGATCGGCTGGATGCAGGTGGCCGAATTCGTCGGCCGGCTGCATCTTCGGCAGCTTCATCTCGTCGCCGGGTTCAGACGACGCGGAATCGGCACGCGGCTCATCAAAGATTTGCTTCGGCGTGCGGACGGGCACGGCAAGCCGGTGACGCTCGACGTCATGCACGGCAATCCGGCGAGGTTCCTCTATCTGCGGCTCGGCTTCCGCCAGACCGGCCAGGACGCAGACAAAAGGCAGATGATCTGGCGCCCGCCGGCCCGGGCGCGGCAAGGGCCGAACTGCGAGGCGCAAAAGCCGGCGGTCCGGCTGGCGCCCCTGCCGGCTTCTGCTTGATGGAGGAACCCGCCCGCCAACGCTTTGAGAGATCGTTGCGGACGTCAAAAGCGCGGGGCGGTCCGAGTCCACGACTGGCTCGGAGGTCCCGCCCCCATTCCGTCAAATCGCGACCTGCCCGACTGGTCAACGGTTGCGAAGGTTCGCCCCGCTGAGGTTGGCGCCGGCGAGATTCGCTCCACTGAGGTTGGCGCCGCTGCGGCTTCGATCCGCCATGTCGGCGCCGGCGCGCAGCGCCGCCGCGAGCAGGATCTGTTCGAGCGGCCCGGCCTCGAGATCGAGCCGCAGCGAGAAGTCGCCTTTCTCGTATTCCCAGTATGAAAGCTCAGGCGGCGGGGGCGGATTATTAGGATTCGAGAAATCCCATTCTCTCGCCATGACGCCAGACTGGTCGAGCGTCGAAGGATCGGTCCAATTGCCAACCGGGTTTCCGTTCCCATGGACAAGAAATAGCGACGGTCTGGGCAGAGGATAATATGTACCCTCGAAGGTAAATCCATATATCCTTGCAAATTTTGCCTCTTTTCCCGCGAGCTGGTGCTGAAGAAAGTTGTTGTAGCCCGGGCCTGGATGAGTGTCGTTTACGAATGTAAGACTTGTCATAACACGCCCATACATCTTTATACTTGATGGCGTCAGCAACGTCTCGGGCATCGAAGCCTCCTATAGATACCTCAGAGCGAATCAACCAACAATCCCAGCCGCGATCGCCCGTTCGCGGTAAGTCATTCTCGGCAGGTGTTCGGCTATTTCTGGCGTGATGGTGCGCGCCGAATGGGTGTGGCTGTGCGGGCCGGGCGGCTTGAGGCGCGGGCCGACGGTTGCGCGTCCGATCTCGCGCCAGTCGAAGCTCTCGATCAGCGCCCGCCGATACCGCCCGCCGCTCATCATCCGGTCGACTTCAATGAGAACGGCCGCGACGGTCTGGTAGGCGAAGTCGTCTGCCGTCAGACGCTTCCAGGTCTCGGCCAACGCCACGCCCATATAATCGCGAGCGTCGATGAGCGCGCCACGGAAGCCGTCGAATTGTCCGGTAAAGGCAACGTCGAAGACGGGCTGAACCGCGTCGGCGATTTGCGGACAGTCTCTGACGTGGCGCGTTTCCTCCGCGACGTCGCGCGGGATCAGTCCACGCTCAACCAGCAGTTCCTGAAAAATGTCGACGACGATATCGAAAAACGCCCCCGTCAGCGGCTGCGAGAGCGCATGTTCGTCGTCCCAGCCGGCGGAGAATTCCGATAGCTTGACGTTGTTGCTGGCAATCCGGATCTGATCGCGCGGCGACAATTCGGCGAAGCGGTCGAGCTCGTTGAACACGTAGAGATTGCCGTGCGTCGCGCCGAGCAGACGCGCCTGCAGGGACTCGAAGTGCAGCGTCGCGATGAGCGCCGTCGTGTCGGCGGCCGACTCCTGAAAGCCGTAATATTCGCCCCTTTGGGCGGACGGCGATGGCACGCCGATTGTCGAATAGATGATGAGGTGGCCGAGCTCGTGCGCCATCACGTCGAAGTTGAGCGCGTACGGCGCGACTGTTCCGTCGTCCCGGTGAAAGGCCCCGACCTCCATGAAACCGTAGCCGGCATAGGCGTTGTTGACTGCGGGCATGATGACGATCTCGAGCTGGCGGTAGTCGCGGGCGAAATGCCATTCGATGCGGCGGCCGAAATAGCGCTCCCAGATGTCGAGCACGAACCGAACCGTGCCGAAGACGTGCGCCTCCTCGAATTCGGGCGTACCCTGCGGAATGCTGTCGAAATGACCCTCGTCGTCGGGGCAGACCGGGCGATGGATCAGCCCACGAAACGGCGGCAGTGCAAGGCCCGGCGTGCCGAGGGGTCCTGGATTGACGCCATAGGCGAAGCGCTTGTCGATCGGGTTGATAAGGCGCATCCGCTCGTCAGACGGCCCCGGCCCGATCGACCCGGGCGGGCTGGAGACGCTGATCGTCTCCGGCGGCCATTCTGGATGCACATAAGGCGGCTTTGGGAAAAGCCTGAACCTGACGCCGCCCCCGCAGCAAAGCCCGTTCACGTCGTCCTCCCTCGGGCAGCAAAAACCCCTTGTGCATTACTGTCAAGGACAATCTTCCGGATTTGCCTTTGCGAATAGCCATTCCCTATACACGGCGGCGTCGAAGGCGGACGCGTCGGCAAACCCGGCTCGGGCCGCGAACTCGGCGACGTCATCGGGCATCGGGCGGCCGAGCCGCTTTTCGAAATACCAAAGCCTCAAAGCCGCGATGCGAAGAGCCGCCGGCGCTGCGCCGGCGGCCGATCGATCCAATGCCGTGATCGCCTTCTGCTTCTTCAGGGTGCGGTCCGCGAGACGGGCATAGGCGCCGCTCATCCGCAGTTCGTCGAGAAGGCGCGACTCGATGGAGCGCCCCGCTCGCTGCCGCAGAACCTCGACGGACGCCTCTTCCTCGATCAACGCCTCAAGGGCGGTCGAATCGAGATCGTTCGCGGCCATCCAGCGATCGAGATCGGCGCGCGCATAAAGGCCGAATTGCTCGCGAATCCGCGTCAGCGTCGCTCGCGCCGCTTCCCGCAAAACTTGGGGCGGACGCGCCGCGCCGGTCACCGCGATCATTCGCAACAGCGCCTTCGCTTCGACGCGCGCATAGGCCTCGGGCCCTTCGAGCCTCAGCTCATCGAGGATCAGCTGACCCAAGGGAGACGGCGCGGAGACGCCGTTGCCCGAACGTGCGACGAAGGCGTCCCAAAGGTGCGTCCATTCGAAATGAAACGCGGGGCGCATCGGTTCGCCGGCGGCGAGCGTCTCGGTCATCGCCGCCAGCATTTCCAGCGCGTCCAGCCGCTTTTGGTCGACGCGGCCCTCCGGCAGCCAATCGCGGAGCGCCGCAAGCTCGGAATCGGGAACGCCATGTGCGGCTGCGCCCGCGAGCAGCGCCGGCCAATTCCGATCGGCGAAGAACAAGGCTTTTGCGAAAGCCTCCAAGGCTCGCCGCGATCCTGGGCTCAGGACGCCTTTCGCTTCGGTGAGCGCCAGCGTCGCGCGGATGTTGACCATCGCTTCCGAGGCCGGAAGGTAGCCGATCTCGGCGGGCCCGTGCACGACGGCCACTTCGTCGTCGTCTTCGAGAACGCCGTCGCGGAAAGTCTCGAAAATGCGCCCGATCCCGCGCATGCCGAGGTTGTGCAGTTCGGCCGCCCGCAGGGCGCCCATGCTCGCGCTCCCAAAGAAGTGGATGCCCTCTGAGATCGCCCAAAGAATCTCCTTGTGCCAGACCGATCGAGCGCCGGAGAAATAGCCGTCGATAATGCCGATCGCCCGCGGCCGGCGCAGCGCGGCGCGATAGACGTCCCCCTGAGCGACGGGCGGCAGGCAGAGGAACTCGCCGGCCGCGGCGATTTCTTCGGGGCGAAGCGTCGGGCCGACGAAGACGATCGCCGTCATGAGTTGCGCGATCGTGCGGCGCGCGCCCGCGCTCCGGGCGCATAATTCGCCGAATGATGATCCGAGCCTTCGAGACCCGGGACAACGACTCGAGCGACTGGTATTCCAAACTCAGGGCGTGTCAGATCGACCGCAATCGCCTGCCCGAGCCCGATCGCCCGAAGTCTGTCCAAAAGCCAATCGACCTCGGCTTCGAAAGTCTCGAACGCTGCGCTTGCAATGGAACGGAAATCTCGCGAGCCGTCGCTCTGTCGCATGAATGCGCGCGCCTCAGCATTGCGCGCGGCGAGAGTCGCAGGATCGTAGTCGGCGGGCTCGATGTCCTCACGCGACCCGATAATGTAGGTCGTGCGAACCTGAGCCGCCTCCAGAATCGCGCGCATGAGCGCAATCTCTCGTCGGGGATGACATGCCGCGCCGACCCCGAGATGACCTGTGTCGCCTGTCCGATCGACCACGAAGCATTGGAACGTCGCCGGGCCGACGTCGGTCGTGATGTCCCAAACGGCAACATCGAGGTCGGCGCCGGCCAAGCGATCGAGGATGGCGAGAGACTTCTGATCGTCGATCGTCGCGAGACTGAGACATCCGCCGTGCTGTTCGCTCTGGGGAGTTTGACGCCATAGACTTGTCGCGTCCCGCTCGATGAGTTCGCAGAGCGCGTGGCTGACCGCCCCCAGATAGCAATTGCCGGACGCCAACCCGTTTGTGCTCATCGAAAGACATCCGCTCATCGGCGGCCCCGATACCCGTGAATCCGCGTGGACAATTTCGAACGGCAGCCAGATCGCGCGCTCGTCCATCAGATTGCGACCCTCGATCCACAGGATTGGCGCGTGCCGATCGAATCGCGTTCCCGGCATGTGCGGCAACCCGTCGATGTCGACGAGGTTCAGCCAACCATCCAGGTTCGCGAAACTGGCGAATTGCAGGGGAAGGCGCACGTTCTCCGCGTGCCACGTCTCGACGGCTTCCATCAGCCCCGAGGCCTTGGCGGCGGCGACGTCGACGCCTTTGCCGTTGAAGACGGCGCTCGACCGGGCATTCGGGCGGCAAACCATGACGACCGGAATCCCTGCGCGATCGAGCCCCGTGAGGTTGGCGATGCGCGTGATCCCGAAGGCGCTCTTATGCGCCATGACGCGGGCAATCGTCTCATCTGGGGTCAAGAAATGGTCGCCGGCGCTGGTAATCTTGTCGCGCGTGCTTGAGCGGCTTTATCACCCGCTATCCCGATCCGCCACCGACCGGGCCGACTGCGCACCCGACTGGATAAATCGTAACGCATTGATCGACTGCATACCAGACTGTACCGGTGATCGATATTACGCTTGGGCAAACCGCTCAGGGCGTCGATAACATAATAGACATATCTAGTATGTTCTATTTATATTGTGCTCACGAGTTGCAGAAAAAGGCGCTCAAGTCCCTGATCGGAAACGACCGTCGATAAAAACGAACGCCTATCTCACCAGCACGTTGCGGAATTGCCAGGGATCGCTCTCGTCGATGTCCTCGGGGAACAGGCCGGGACGATGGGCGAGGGGCGTCCAGTCGGTGTAAACGCCGATCACCGGGCCGAGATAGGGCGTCTGGACTTCCAGGCAGCGGCGGAAGTCCAGTTCGTCGGCCTCCACAATCCCCGCCTTTGGATTCTCGAGCGCCCAGACCATGCCGGCCAGAACCGCCGAGGTCACCTGCATGCCGGTCGCATTCTGATAGGGCGCGAGCGCCCGCGTCTCCTCGACCGAGAGCTGCGAGCCGTACCAATAGGCGTTGCGGGCGTGGCCGTAGAGGAGCACGCCGAGTTCGTCGATTCCGTCGAGAATCTCGGCTTCGCCGAGAATGTGGTGCGCGCTCTGAATCTCGCCGGCGCGGCCGAACAATTCGTGGAGCGACAGCACCGCATCGTCGCAGGGGTGATAGGCGTAGTGGCAGGTCGGCCGGTAAACCGCCTCGCCCTGGTCGTTGCGCACCGTGTAATAGTCGGCGATCGAGATCGACTCGTTATGGGTGACGAGGAAGCCGAACTGCGCCCGCGCGGTCGGGGTCCAGGAGCGGACGCGCGTGTTGGCCCCGGGCCGGTTGACGTAGATCGCGGCGCCGCAGCCGCTCTTATGGAAGCCCGAGTTGGCCGGCGCCCACTTCTCGTGCGTACCCCAGCCGAGTTCTGCCGGCTGCATGCCCTCCGACAAAAACCCTTCGATCGACCAGGTGTTGACGAACACGTTGCGCGGCTTCGGCGTCTTTGCGCGCTGCGTGTCGCGTTCGGCGATATGCACGCCCTTGACGCCGAGGCGATGGGCGAGGCGGCCCCATTCGTCTTTCGTCTCCGGCGCCGCGGCTTTGTCGCCAAGATCGGCGGCGAGATTGAGCAGCGCCTGCTTGACAAACCAGGAGACCATGCCTGGATTGGCGCCGCAGCAGGAGATCGCGGTCGTTCCGCCAGGATTCTTGCGGCGCTCGCTCATCACCGTCTCGCGCAGCGCATAGTTGGTGCGCGCTTCGTTGCCAAGCGACTTGTCGTAATAGAACCCCGGCCAGGGCTCGACGACCGTGTCGATGTAGAGCGCGCCGATCTCGCGGCAATAGCGCATGATATCGAGCGACGACGTGTCGACCGAGAGGTTGACGCAGAAGCCCTGGCCCTGGCCCGCGGTCAGGTGCTTGTTGAGCGCGGCGCGGTAGTTGTGACGCGTGAGCCCCAACTGCACGAAGCGGACGCCGCGCTCATCCAGGAGCCTCCGACCGGCGTCGTTCGGATCGATGACGACGAAGCGGTCCCTGTCGAAATCGAAGTGACGCTCGATGAGCGGCAGGGTCCCTTTGCCGATCGATCCGAAGCCGATCATGACGATCGGGCCTGCGATGCGCCCGTACCGGGGCCAATGCGGCATCGCGTCAGGTCTCCTTCGAGGACGAGCGACGCCAAGCGTCTTCGAGGGCGCTTAAAGCCACGCCTTTCCAGGTCCGTCAATAGCGCCGGACGCGCGATCTCTGTCGCAAGACTGTCACGTGAATCGACACACTTGACGCACGCTATCTTTCCGCGGAAGCTTGGCCAACTTCAAGAGCGTCGCCCGGGCATATGGCCGCGGGAGGCGCGCTTTAAGAGGGGCTAGAATCTCAAATCGCTAGCGGTCTTTGCGGGGAAACGCGGCGCCCTCCGAATACGAATGGTTTAGGTCAAGTTCGCCAAACCCGGCTTCCACGCCGGAGCGCAATTGCATCGATAACCGCCAAACATATGGAGGAGTGCGCTATGACCAGCATAAACATCCGGGCCGCAATCGCCATTGTCGTCTTGCCCTCGGTCTTGGCCGGCATGGCGCTTGCGGCGCAGGACAGGTACTCCTTGCAGGTGCCGGGTGGTCTCGCCTTCTCCGAGTTCAGGGGATACGAAGATTGGCAGATTGTCGCCGCCAGTCATAATGGCGATAAGATCGCAACGATCCTCGGCAATCCCGCGATGATCGAGGCCTACAAAGCGGGCATTCCCGGCAACGGCAAACCGTTCCCCGACGGCGCCAAGATGGCGAAGATCCATTGGAACGCGAAGAAGGCCGAGGACGAGCCCGGCGAGCCGCTGGTGCCGGGCGCCCTGCATGACGTGGACTTCATGGCGAAGGACAGCAAGACGTTCGCGGACAGTGGCGGATGGGGATACGCCGAGTTCGAGTATGACGCCGCGTCCGAGATGTTCAGGCCCGGCAACGAATCTGACGAGCCTCCGCAGGCGAACGACGCCAAGTGTGGGTTCGCGTGCCACACGATCGTGGCGGCGAAAGATTACGTTTTCACCGCCTACCCGAAGCGGTGAAGGCGTCGCTGCGTTCGGCTCGAGGGACGCCATGCGCTTGACGGCGCTCCATCCTACGCCACTCGAGCGCGGCTTTTTCTCATCGGTTGAGGGGGAATGACCATGACCACACCCGAAGCTGGACAGCAGACCGGCGCCGACAAGACCGCCATTCGTCCGTTCCGGGTGAATTTTCCGGATTCGGAACTTGTCGAATTGCGTAGGCGCATAAACGCGACCCGCTGGCCCGATCGCGAAACCGTCGCGGACCAATCGCAAGGCGTGCCATTCGCGTCGATTGAGCAACTCGCGCGCTATTGGGGCACTGAGTACGACTGGCGCAAGTGCGAGGCGAAACTGAACGCCGTGCCGCAATTCGTCACCGAGATCGACGGGCTCGATATTCATTTTATCCACGTCCGTTCGAAACATGAAAGTGCGTTGCCGCTCATCGTCACGCACGGATGGCCCGGTTCGGTCATCGAACAACTGAAGATTATCGATCCGCTGGCGAATCCCACGGCGCATGGCGCAGGCGCGTCGGACGCCTTCCATCTCGTCATCCCGTCGATGCCAGGCTACGGGTTTTCAGCCAAGCCAACCAAGACTGGTTGGGACCCGGTCCGTATCGCGCGCGCCTGGGTCGTGCTGATGAAGCGCCTCGGCTACACGAAATTCGTAGCGCAAGGCGGCGACTGGGGCGCGGTTGTCACCGATCTGATGGGCGTTCACGCGGCTCCAGAATTGCTCGGCATTCACACCAACATGCCTGGCGTCGTTCCACCCGAGGTCTCAAAGGCGATCGCCTCCGGCGGCCCTGCGCCTTCCGGTCTATCCGACGAAGAAGAGAAGACGTACGAAAAGCTGAAGAATTTTTTTGCGAAAGGCGCGTTCTACGCTTTCGAGATGGCCACACGCCCGCAAACGCTCTATGGAATTGCGGATTCGCCGGTCGGATTGGCGGCGTGGCTTATCGACCACGGCGACGGGGACGCTCAGCCGGCGGCGGCTATCGCAGCAGCGATGGGCACGCCCTCGACGGGACGGCCCTCGGAGCAACTGACGCGAGACGACGTGCTCGACAACATCACGCTCTACTGGCTGACGAGTACGGGAGTTTCTTCGGGTCGTCTCTACTGGGAGAACAAGCTTCCGTTCTTCGATGTAAAGAACGTTTCCGTCCCGGTCGCCGTGAGCGTCTTTCCCGGCGAGCTTTACCAGACCCCGCGAAGCTGGGCGGAGCGGGCGTATCCCAAGCTCATCCACTACAACAGGCTCGCCAAAGGGGGTCACTTCGCCGCCTGGGAGCAGCCCGGGATTTTCGCCGCTGAGCTTAGAGCCTCATTCCGGTCGCTTCGCTGACTGCGCTTCGCGCGGAAGGGCAGAGATTGGTCAGTTAGTCCTGCGCCCGGAGCTCGGGCCGTCGAGCCCGAGGAGCCGGTCGAGCGAAATCGCGCCCGGGCCGAAGGCCATGATCGTAAGCGCCATCGCCGCCCAGGGCAGATGGAAGTTCGCCCAACCGTCGGGATAGGTCAATTGGATCACGGCGGTCATGCAGAGAAGGCCGAGCGCGGCCCAGCGCGTAAGGAGTCCGAAAGCGAGCAGGATCGGCAGCACGATCTCGGCCGTGCTGGCCATCGTCGCCACCAGTTCCGGGGCGGGAAATGGGATCTCGGAGCCGAAAATGTGGAGCTTGTACTCCTCCGAGAACAAGATTTTCGTGCCCAAGGCGAGGGTGAACCAACCGTCCCAGCGCGTGAGTCCCGAAGCGAAAAACGGCCGGGCGAGCGCCAATCGCAGGACGAGCAGGGCGAGCCACATCGGCACGAGGCTGAAGGCGGCGCTGGTCAGGCGGGCGATGAGATTGGATTGGGCTTGCACGTTCGCACGCTCGACGTTGGCGATCATGACGGGCTTCCTGGGATGATGGAGGCGACGGCGCCCGATTCGACCAATCCGACGAGATGGATCCCCGGATCGAACTCGGGGTCGTCTGCCGCGAGCGCGGCCTCAAGAAGCGTGGCGCCCTCCCGCAACCTCCAGGCGAAGCCGTAGGCAAGCGGCGGCAGGATGCGCACGCTGACGTCGCAGTCGGGACGGGTGATGAGCGCGTCTTCGCCGATCCATGCGCTTGGCGCGGCCGGCTCGGCGCTGCACTGATTGGACGCCCAGATCGAAGCGGCCGGCGTCACAAAGCGCAAAAGCCGCGCTGCGGCATGGAGCTCGATCCGCATTCCGGGCAATTGATCGGGGCTCAGCTTGCCAAGGTCGCCGATCGTCGCAACCGGCGCATCTTTCGCGTGATAGGCCTCGACCCAGGCGTTCTCCAGACGCGCCACGTCCGCAACATGGGCGAGGTTTGGCCCCGCCTCGAGCGACGCGACATAGGCGGCCGCGAACTCCGGGAAATCCTCGCCATAGGCGATCATGACCGCGGAGCGCGGCTTGCGGGCGCCGACGAAGGCGCGCGCTATGGCCCGGAACAAGTCGTCGCCCACGATCCGGCGCGACACGGGATAGCGTGCTTCCAAAGCGCCGATCAGTCCGACGGCGACGTTGTTGCGGTAAACCGAAAACCGGCGTGCGTCCGGCACGCCAAGGCGTCCGCGGGTCGTCGCGGGCGGAGAGGCCGCGGGATCGGCAAGCGCAGCCGCAAAAGCGCTGGTCGTCGTCTCAAACGCCATCGACGGGCTCCGAGGCTTGCGCGGTCGCGACGCCCATCGCGCGCTCGGCGCGGCGCGCTTCGCTGAGAAGCGTCGGCCAGGATGGCAGGTCATTGTCCCATTCGATCAGGGTGGGCGTGGCCCCAAGCCGGCTAATCGCCTCGGCGTAGAGCGACCACACGGCGTCTCGAACCGGCGAATTGTGCGCGTCGATCAGCAACGGGAGGCCGGCGTCATCCGCGTTCTCGGAGTACCCCGCGAGGTGGATTTCGCCCACCGCTTGAAGAGGACAGTCGGCGAGATAGCGATAAGGATCGTAACCGTGATTGGTCGCGCTGACGAAGACGTTGTTGAGGTCGAGCAGCAGGCCGCAGCCTGTCCGGCGGGCGATCTCGCGCAAGAAATCGGTCTCCGCCAACGTGCTTTCGGCGAACACGACGTAGGTCGACGGATTTTCGAGCAGCATCGTCCGGCCGAGGGCGTTTTGCACCTCGTCGATATGGTCCGAAACTCTTGCGAGCGTTTCGTTCGTGTAGGGCAGCGGCAGAAGATCGTTGAAGAACGCGCCATCGTGGGTCGACCAGGCCAAGTGCTCGGAAACCAGGGCCGGTTCAAAGCGCTTGGCGACTGCCGCAAGCCTTTGAAGATGCATTTTATCGAGCGGTCCCGGCGAGCCGATCGACAGGCCGACGCCATGCAGGGAAAGCGGATAACGCTCGCGGATTTCGTCGAGGCGGCGGTGCGGCGGACCGCCAGCGCCCATGTAGTTTTCTGCGTGGACTTCGAAGAACCCAAGTTCGGGGCGCGTTTCGACGATCGGGTCGAAATGCTCCGCCTTAAAACCCACGCCGACGGTCTGCAGGTTTAGGCTCGGTGGATGCCGACGATTGGCCTTGGTCATGGGCAGCTCCTCTCCGGCCTCGCCGCTTGATCGGGCGGCTATCGGGCGGCGCTATGGTCTTCGCGGTCGCGCTGGGCCGTGTTACATCCTACCGCTGCATCGTTCGCACTCCGCGCCAAAATATTTCCATGGACTTGTAACGGCAGACGAATCGAAACGAAGCCGGTATGAAAGCCCAATCCATCGAGGGTCTTCCCAACGATCCGTGGTCTCGGATGATGAAGGCTGCGATCGCCGGCGACGAGGGCGCATACCGGCGATTGCTGGAGGAAATCGCTCGTTCGGTGAGGGCAATGGCCCGCGCCGCCGTCGCGCGCGCTCGGGTGGGCGACGCGGATATTGAGGATGCAGTGCAAGAGACGCTGTTAGCGATCCACCTCAAGCGCCATACCTGGGATGCGAGGCAGAAGCTTGCGCCCTGGGTGTATGCGATCGCGCGTCACAAGATTGTGGACGCCATGCGCCGCCGCGGGGCGCGGCGCGTCGAGCCGCTCGAGGATTTCCAGGATTTCCTCGCCGCGCCGGAGCCGGAGGATCCGCATGCGCTGAGCGACGCGCGCAGGCTCTTGGAGACGCTCGCTCCGCGCCAGCGGGACATTGTGAGCTCGATCTCCCTCGAAGGTCAGTCGATCGCCGCGACTGCGGCGCGCCTCTCGATGTCCGAGGTTGCTGTGCGGGTGGCGCTCCACCGCGCGCTCAGGTCGCTTGGCGCGGCCTGGCGGAGGTCGATGGCATGAGGACTTCGGAACTTATCGCAGCGCTGGCCGCGGATCCGGTTCCGGAGCCTGTCCGACTCGGCCGGCGTGTCGCGGCCGCGATAGTGCTTGGGCTTATCGGCAGCTTGGCGATTTACGCATTGTTCCTCGGACCGAGGCCGGACATCGCGGAGGCCGGCAGGACGGTGCGCTTTGGCCTCAAGTTCGTGGACGCGTTTGCATTAGCCTTGCCTTCGCTGCTCCTGATGCTGCGGCTCGCTCGTCCTGACGCCAAGCCCGGAGCGCTTGCGTTTTGGCTCCTTCTGCCGTTCCTCCTGCTCGCTGCGGGGGTGGCCGTGGAGCTGCTGGTCGTCCCGTCGAACCAGTGGCTTTCCCGGCTCATCGGGCACAATGCGATGTTCTGCACCAGGATGATTCCGTTTATGGCCGCACCTTTGCTCGCGGCGCTCATCGTCTCCCTGCGCGCCGGCGCGCCGCTCCATCCGGCATTGACTGGCGCGCTTGCGGGCGCGGCGTCGGCGGGGATCGCGGCGCTGCTCTATGCCTCGCATTGCCCCGACGATTCGCCGCTTTTCGTCGCGACCTGGTATCCGTTAGCCACACTCATCTGCGCGGGCGCGGGCGCGCTGGCCGGACGCCGCTTTTTGGCCTGGTGAGACGGACGAGGCGCCGCTGCGGGGAGCCTTACTTTTTGACCAACGGGTCAAGGATCGCCTTCAGTTGCTCCAGAGTAAGTTCTCCGCCGTAGACCTTGCCGTCGATGACGAAGGTCGGCGTGCCGGTGACCTTGACCTCTTCACTAGCGCGCTTGCCGATCGCCACAATCGCGTCGGCCTTGGATTGATCCTTGAGGCACGCCATCGCCTGATCATGGCTTAGGCCCGCCGGGCGCATGGCGGCAATCAGCGGCTCGAGCGGCTTATCGACGAACGCCCACTTGTCCTCCTCGGAGAAAAGCAGCTCGATGGCGGCGAAGGCTTTGTCGTCGCCGACGCAGCGCGCGAGCACAAAGGCCGCGACGTCGAGCGGATTGCGCGAGAACTCCCGGAATATGAAATGCACCTTGCCGGTGTCGATATAGTCCTTCTTCAACTCGGGGAAAGTCTCTTTGCTGAAGACGGCGCAATGCGGACAGGTGAGCGAACCGTATTCGATCATTGGCACGCCGGAGGCGTCGCCCATTGATAACTCCGGCAACGGGTCCGGCTTGAGAACCTTGACCATGTCCGCGGTTCCGTCCGGTTGCGGCGGCGCGGCGGCGGCAAGGGCGACGTTCGCGGCGAGCGCCGCGGCGGAAAAGACGGCGGCGGCGGCAAGTCGGCGAAGGGAGGCGAAGGCCAAGTCACGCTCCTTAAGGGACGGGGAAAGTCGGAAGCCAGACATTGCACTTAAAGAGGCGCGTGCGGCAAGTCCGTTCCGCGACCTCGCGCGCCAGCTCTTTAAGTTGAGCCAAGCCCTTCGGCGCTCGTCGTTCGCCCGGACGGCGACCTTGGCGCATTCGGGATCGCATGTTAGGTCGTCGCGCGAGCCTTTCGACGATCGAGTGAGGAGCACACGATGGAATACCGTCAGCTGGGCAATTCGGGCCTCAAGGTCTCGGTGCTGACGATGGGGACCATGACCTTCGGCGGCAAGGGAAACTTCGCCAAAGTCGGCAGTGTCTCGCTCGACGAAGTGCGCAAATTGATCGACATCGTCGCCGACGCCGGCGTCAATCTGATCGACACGGCCAATGTCTATTCCGGCGGCGGCTCCGAAGAGTTGCTCGGCGAAGCGATGGGCGCGAAACGCAAGCCCGGCATGCTGATCGCGAGCAAGGCGCGATTCGCGATGGGCGACGGCCCGAACGATAGCGGCCTTTCCCGCTGGCACCTCATCCGCGAATGCGAGGCGAGCCTAAGACGTCTGCGAACTGACGTCATCGACCTCTATCAGGTGCATCAGTGGGACGGCTTGACCCCGCTGGAAGAGACGATGGAGGCGTTGGACAGTCTCGTGCGTTCCGGCAAGGTGCGCTACATCGGCTGTTCGAACTATTCCGGCTGGCATGTGATGAAGGCGATGCAGGTCGCGCGCCGCGACGCCCGCATTCCCTTCGTGTCTGAGCAGATTCACTACACCTTGCAGGCGCGCGAAGCCGAGTACGAACTCATTCCGATCGCTATCGACCAGAAGCTCGGCGTTCTTGTGTGGAGCCCGCTCGCCGGCGGCCTGTTGTCCGGCAAGCATCGCCGCAACAAGACCGCGGAGGGCTCGCGTCTCATGGCCGGCTGGGGCGAGCCGCCGATCCGCGATGAAAACGCGCTGTGGGCGATCGTCGACGAGCTGGTCGCGATCGGCGACTCGCTCGGCGTCTCGGCCGCACAGATCGCACTTGCGTGGCTGCTCGGTCGCCCGGCGGTGACGTCACTGATCATCGGTGGGCGCACCGAGGCGCAGTTCCGCGACAATCTCGCTTGCGTCAATGTGAAGCTCAGCGACGACGAGCGCTCGCGGCTCGACAAGGTCAGTCAGCCCCCGCTGATCTATCCCTACTGGCACCAGTCCTGGACGGCGAAGGACCGCCTCGGTCCCGCCGACCTGGCGCTGCACGCGCCCTATCTGAAGGGATGACGCCGCGCCTTCTCCCGCCTGCTGGCGAAAGTGGCGGGCGACAGCGCGCCGAATGAGAGCGGGAGAAGCTGGCGCCATAGGGCGTTCGGAAGAACGCCCGTCTCGCGACGGGCTATGGCGCCAGATGAGGGCCTAGGGCCTACCGACTCGACTGGATGTGGTTGCGCAGCACGGGGTAGACCTGCGCCTCCCACCGCTTGCCGTTGAAGACGCCATAGTGCCCGACCCCGGCCTGCAAATGGTGGGTCTTCATGTAGGGCCTTAAGCCGGTGCAGAGGTCCTGCGCGGCCAGCGTCTGGCCGACGGCGCAAATGTCGTCCTTCTCTCCTTCGACCGTCAGCAGGAACGTCTTGCGGATCGCGCTGAGGTCGATCGGCTCTCCCTTGTGCTTCATTTGCCCGAGCGGCAGCAGGTAGCGCTGAAACACCTGATCGACGGTTTCGAGATAGAAGTCCGCGCTCATGTCCATGATCGCGAAATATTCCTTGTAGAAGTCGCGGATCGTGTCCGCTTTCTCGATGTCGCCTGCGACGCGATGGTGAAAGAGGTCGACGAAGGATTTCGCGTGCCGCTCGGCGTTCATGCTCATGAAGGCGCATAGCTGGAGAAAGCCCGGATAGACCCGCCGGCCGCGTCCTTCGAACTTGGCCGGCACGGTTCCGATCATGTTGGCGCGGAACCATTCGATAGTCCTTTCCTGGGCGAGCTCGTTCACTTTGGTCGGCGAAACACGCGCGTCGATCGGACCGGCCATCAGCGTCAGGCTCGCCGGCTGGACGCCGTCGCGGTCCCGGCCCAGGATCGCGGTCGCCGCGAGGGCCGAGACGGCCGGCTGGCAAACGGCCACGATATGGCAATCCTCGCCGATGAAGCGCACAAAATCGATGAGGTGCTGGGTATAGTCCTCGAGCGAGAAGTCGCCGTCCTCGAGCTTGACGTTGCGCGGGTTGATCCAGTCGGTGACGAAGACCGTGTGGTCGCGCAGCAGCGTCCGAATCGTGCCGCGCAAAAGGGTGGCGAAGTGGCCCGACATCGGCGCGACGAGGAGCACCTTTGGCTCGTCCTCGGCGCCCTCCTTGCGGAAACGGAGCAACTGGCAGAACGGCGTCCACAAGACGCCGCGCTCTTCGACGGGGACCGCCTCGCCGTCAATTTCGACGCTTTCGATTTCAAAGTCGGGCCGCGCGTGAGTGAACCCGGCGAGCGCGACCAGTTCGTAATAAGCTGTCATCCGCCGCCATGGCGGCGCGTAAGGATGCGAGGACCAGGCCGTAAGGATGGCGTGGGCGTTTTGGGCCAATTGACGCACGCGATCGCCGACGTCGGCCATCCCTTGATATGCGTCATACATCATGAAATCGCCCGAGCTCTGCGCCAAGGATAGCAAACCGTATGCCATCCGCTTCTGGCACGTCCTTTGCTAAGCCGCCAACGGATGGATTTGCTTCACATATCCGCCGTGGGCCGCCCAAATGTCGCAAACGACGCTGACCCTGAGCAGTAAGAACTATTCGTCATGGTCGCTGAGGGGCTGGCTGATGGCCAAGCTCGCGCGGATCGATTTCGAGGAAGTCATTGTCGCCCCCGACGACGCGGACGCTCGCGCCGAGATCCTCCTCCTGTCGCCGTCGATCCTCGTGCCCTGCCTGACTTACAAAGGCATCCGGGTCTGGGACACTCTGGCGATCGGCGAGTTTTTGAACGAAATCGCGTCAAAAGCAGGACTTCTGCCTAAGGATCAGGCAGCGCGGGCCCACTGCCGCTCGATTTGCGGCGAAATGCACTCTGGCTTCGTCTCATTGCGGCAGGCGCTGCCGATGAACATCAAGGCCCATTTCCCCGGCTTCAAAATCTGGTCGAAGGCTCAAGCCGACATCGACCGCATTCTCATCATCTGGAGCGAATGCCTTCAGGCCTATGGCGGACCCTACCTGTTCGGCAAGATCACGATGGCCGATGCGATGTACGCGCCGGTGGTCAGCCGCTTTCGCACCTACGGCGTCGCGCTCGACGGGGAACTCAAGAGCTACGCGGAGCGCATCTGGGATCACCCAGCGATGCAAGAGTGGCGCGAGTCCGCGCTGGCGGAGAAAGAGGAGATCGAGGAGCTCGAGGTCGAGTTTTAGTCGTCCAAATCAGACGGACCGAGCCCGGCGATGGGTGCGGAAAGACGACCCGACGTCTTCGCCTCCCATTCGTCGCGCGTAATCTCATACTCGACCTCCCCGAGTTCGCTCCCGAGAAGAGGGTCGCGCCAGTGCGGATAGACGGTGCGGACATGGGTCAAGCCCGTCTTTTCCATCACGCGACGCGAGGCGCGGTTAACCGCCATGGTTGTGGCGACAATCCGCACGAAACCCTTGTCCGCGAATCCTATGGCCACCAGCGCGCTCGCGCCCTCGGAGGCCAAGCCACGACCCCAGGCGTCGCGACAGAGCCTGTAGCCGAGCTCCCCGACGCCTTCGCGCACGGCGGAGCGAGAACCATCCCACAAAGGCGCCTGAACGCGACTCGACAGCCGCCCAGACATCATCTTCGCCGCCACTCCGGCGCCCTCATCGGCCCCGTCATCGGGAGTCGGCCGGCCGGTCAGAAAACGCGTGACTTCCGGATCACGTTCGAGTGCAATCAGGTTCTCTCTGTCCGCCTCCCGAACCAGCGACAGCAACAGGCGCGCGGTCTCAAAGGACGCCGTCGTTTTCGACCGCGCAGTCATCGCTCGTCCTGAAATGGCGATTGCGACGCGGCACGGGACTCCCGCGCTCCCCGTGCGCAGGGAGTAGGGCACCGCGAGCACAATCGAACCGAGACGAAGGCTGGCCCCGCCCGTCAGTCCTTGCCCTCATACTTGAAGGACACCTTGAGCTTGGTGCGATAGGCTTCGACCTTGCCCTTTTCGATCACCAGATCCTGCTCGACCACTTCGGCCACGCGCAGCTCCCGCAGGCTCTGAGAGGCGCGCTCGACCGCAGCCGCGGCGGCCTTCTCCCAGGATTCCGTGCTCGTGCCGACCAGCTCGATCACTTTGTAAACGCTCTCCGCCATCGGATCCTCCCTCGCCGCGGTCTGCGATGCGCCCGGCGGCTCGACCGGTCAGGCCGCCTCGAATTGCGCTTCCCTTTGCCATCCAGGGCGCGCGGCGCTGATAGCTTGCCGTGCGAACGCCCGTGCGGTCAAGCCGCGAAATTGCTTTTTCAAGTCCCGACGCGTTCGCCGCTGGCTCGAGCGTCGCGAGCGAGAGCGGCAAACATGCGAGCGAGCAAGCGCCCGACGTCCGGCGCCATTCGCGCTGGCTCGATGCCTTCGAAGGGCAGGGCGCCGTCGACCCACAGGGTCGCAAAGCCGTGAACCGCCGACCAGGCCGTGAGCACAAGGGCCGTCGGATCGCCCTCCGGCGCGGCGCCAGCCTCCTGGCAGGCGAGAACCGCGTCGCGCAGTAGATGGAACGCCCGCAGGCCCGGTTCCGTCGGACCGGAGGATGTGGCGTCGCCGTGAAACATGACGCGGAAATAGCCGGGATGGGAGGTCGCAAAACTCAGGTACGTCCGACCGAGCGCCTCCAAGCGGGCGCTGGCGTCGGCCGGCGCCGCGTCTCGTGCGCCGATCAAGGCCGCCTCGAGCCGCTCGAAACCTTGCTCCGCGATCGCCCTGAGGAGCTCCTCGCGGTTCGGGAAGTGGTGGTAGGGGGCGCCGGCAGTGACTCCGGCCTGAGCCGCCAACCGACGCAGGTTCAGCGCCTCGATCCCGCGCTCCGCGATCGCCTCGACCGCAGCCTCGATCAGCGTGCGCCTTAGGCTGCCATGGTGGTAGTCCTTGCTGGCCTTCGCACGCATCGTCGGGGCTTAGCCCGCGGGGCTCGCCGCAGCCAAAGCGAGCGTGTATTCGCCGCCCCGTTTCAGAGCCCTCTGATAAGCAGGCCGCGCGTGAATGCGCGCGAGAAAGTCCCAGAGGTTCGGCCAGTTCGCGTTGAGACCCGCGCGCACGGAAGCGACTTCGAGCGGAAAGCTCATCATGATGTCCGCCGCGGAGAACGCATCGGCCACGAACCAGGGCCCACTCGCGAGTTGGGACTCCAGATAATTGAGGTGAAGGGCGATCTGACCGTCGACGAAACCTCGCGCCGGCCAGCCCAGCGCCCCGAGCCTTTTCAGTATGAGCTTGCAGAGCAGGGGAGGCATCGCCGAGCCCTCGGCGTAGTGCAGCCAATAGCGGTAGCGCCAATAGGCTTCGGTGTCCGGCGGCGGCGCCAGATGGCGGCCATATCGGCCGACAAGGTAATCGAATATGGCCCCGGTTTCCGCCATTCGCAAAGATCCATCCTCGATGATCGGCGACTTTCCGAGGGGATGAATATCCCGCAAACTCCGCGGCGCAAGCATGGTCTTAGGGTCGCGCTGATAACGGACGACTTCGTAGGGAAGCGTGAGCTCTTCCAGGAGCCAGAGGACCCGTTGCGATCGGGAATTGTTCAGGTGGTGGACTTTGATCAAGGGAAGTGGACCTTGGCCCGAGCGACGCCCTCAATGCTCCGCGATTCGCGCACGCCGGGCGATCCGGACGCCGAGCGCGGCCAGAATGACACATCCGAACGTGACAGTCAGGCCGATGACCAGCGGCACGTGCAAGACGTCTGTCGCGTAGCCAAGTCCACTGACCGCCGCTGCGCCGCCTACAGCGAAGCCGAATAACGAAAGCGGCTTCGGCATGAGAGGCGAACCGGCGCGCGCGTCCGCCCATAGAACCACTATGAAGCCCACGCCGAACGGGACGTTGCCGGCGGCGAACAGAAAGTCGAACCACGCCTTGAACGCCAGGAACGGCGCGGGGTCGGAATCTTGCGCCAAAGGCCAGAACAGCGCCGCGGTCATCGAATCGAACACCATGGCGATGGCGACGCTGACCGACATCAACGCCCAGCCAGCTGATTCCAATTCGCTCGCCGGACGGCCCCTCGAGGCCAATGCGATGCAAGCGGCGAGCAACAGGCAATCTCCGAGGAACGCTGAGCCTCCGGCGAGCGCCAATCTCTGGGCCCCGAGCGACAGCGTATCGGCGAGCGCCTGGGCCCGTTCGGCCGGCAGAGCGGGGAGCCCGAGTTGCGGCGTCAACCGCGCATAGAAGAGCGTGCCGACAAAGAGCGCCGCCGCGCCCAAAGCCAGTAGCGCGCCCGAGAAGGCGTCGCCGCGCATGCGCAGCGGCCCTCGCGCCGAGTCTACTTCATAAGCCGCCATGGCGCTTGCCTCCGACGATGAGACGAGGACGACCGAATCCCAATCTAAGCAACACTTAGATCGGGCGCGTGCTCAACGTCAATTAAAATCTGATCAGTGCTTAGATTGAAGCAAGGGCGCGCCCGTCGCGCCCGGTAGGGGTTGCACATAAAGGCGCCTAAGTCCTTCAAAAGACCTCGGCGAGTGCAAAATGGACGGCCCGGCGCTCGCTACTCCGCTGCTTCCGCCGTCACCGGCGCGTAGTTCAACACTGGCCCCAGCCAGCGCTCGACTTCGGCGACCGCCATGCCTTTGCGGGCGGCATAGTCCTCGACCTGATCGCGCTCGACTTTCGCCACGCCGAAATAGTGAGCCTCGGGGTGGGCGATATAGAAGCCCGAGACCGATGAGGCCGGCCACATGGCGTAACTCTCGGTGAGCTTGACGCCGACCGCACGCTCGGCGTCGAGCAGGCGGAACAGGGTCGCCTTTTCGGT
>Ga0116217_10001268_pt1 | contig 24608 bp, 24 predicted proteins | sample Sb_taG_6_FD_89697 | JGI IMG/M metagenome (GOLD analysis project Ga0116217, IMG submission 89697) | Peat soil microbial communities from Weissenstadt, Germany - Sb_50d_4_PS metaG | ecosystem: Environmental > Terrestrial > Soil > Wetlands > Peat | place: Germany: Weissenstadt | collected 2010-09-21 | reverse complement strand
CGATGGGGTGGAGTTCGAACGGAAGGTCTTTGTCAAGCAGCACGCAGCCGCGCTGCTGCGATCGGAATTGAAAAAGGTCAAATACGGGGAGGAGATTGCGATTGGCACGGCTACGGATCAGCCGGCAGAGCGGAGGTTTGAGGTGACGCGGGCGATCCTCGAAGAACTGGCTCTGCACTCCGGACTCGAGATTGGAATTGTGACTAAGTCGAACCTGGTGACGCGCGACGTGGAGATTTTGCGGCGGGTGGGCGAGCACAACCGAATCTTTGTGAATGTGACGGTGACCACGGTGGACGCGGAACTGGCGCGGAAGCTCGAGCCGCGGGCGCCGCGGCCGGATCTGCGGCTGGAGGCGGTTCGTCAGTTAAATCTTGCGGGCGTGGATGCGGGGGTGATCTGCGCTCCGGTGCTGCCGGAGATTACGGATCGGCCGCGCGATCTGGAGGCGCTGGTGAAGGCGGCCAGTGAAGCGGGCACTAAGTATATTTTTGCTAATCCGCTTTTCCTGAAACCTTGTTCGGCGGCGGTGTTCCTGCCGTTTCTTGAAGAAACTTTCCCTAACCTGGTGCCGTTTTACCGGACGCGTTATGCCGATCGTTCATTTCTTCCGAAAGGGTACGGGCAGCGGTTGTCGCAATTGATGGCGGCTTTGCGGCAGAAATACGGAATCGGAAACGAGTGGGCACGGGGCGCTCGCAGAGTGCATTTGGAGGTCGGGCAGATGGAATTGTTTTGAAGGTGGCTTAGATTTTAAATTGCTGATGGAGAGCCGGGCTTCCGCCCGGTTGGACGGGCGAGGCGCCCGTCCCCACACGAGCAGAGGCGGTGCCCGCCTATAATGATTGCTCCGACATGTCTTCTCCCACGCAGACTGTTCCGCCACAAAACCCGCTCCAGGGGCGTGCCCGTCGCCTTTGGCTTCGGCTGAGCGATGGAATGGCGCTTAATCAACTCTGGTCGCAGTTTGAAAAAGACGCGCGCTCGAGTTATCGACTGTACTCGGCGGGGCTGGAGGAAGAGCGGGCCGAGCCGTCCAGATTAAAACGGGTCTGGCGGATGGCCAAGGCGCTGTTCTGGGCGATCCTGGAAAAGCTGACCCCGGCACGGCGCGTGCTACTGGTAGTGGCGCTGATCCTGCTGTTCTTTCCTGGCGGCGGAGCTACTTATACCGACGGCGACAAACATATCGAGGTCCAGGGACTGGATTTGCATTTCTGGGGCGGGCTGCTGATGTTCGTCGTGTTGCTGTTGGAACTGGCGGACCGGGTGGTGATGAAGCGCGACTTGGAGATCGCCAAGGATATTCAGGCGTGGTTGCTGCCGGGTGCGCCGCTGCAGATTCCGGGATACCAGATTGCTTATGTGACGCGTGCGGCTAATACGGTGGCCGGTGATTACTACGATGTGATTCTGCGGCCGGGCCGGACGTCTAATGAAGACCGCATTTTTTTGTGGTGGCTGATGTGGCGGGAAAGAGTATTCCGGCGGCGATGCTGATGGCGACCTTCCAGGCTAGTCTGCGGACGCTGTCGACTAGCGGCGTCGGGCTGGCGGAACTGGTGGCGAGCGTGAATCGTTATGCCTGTTCGAACAGCATGGGTGGGGGTCGCTTCACGACCGCATTCTTCGCCGAAGTGGATCCAGCGACTGGAGACGTGGCGTATATCAACGCGGGGCATAACGTTCCGATTCTGCGGAAGAAATTGGGCGCCGTGGAACGACTGGAAGCGGGAGGCATCCCGATCGGGATTTTTACGGAATCGCCTTACCAGGTGGGAACGACTCGGCTGGAGGCGGGAGACTGGCTGGTGATTTTTACGGATGGCGTGGTTGAGGCGGAGAATGCGAAGTATGACGAATACGGGGAACCGGCATTGATACGACTGGTGGATCGCGAGTCGGGGGCGGCTCCGGCGGAACTGCTGCGCAGCCTGCTGGCGGATTTGGATCGGCATGTGGGAAACACTCCGCAGCACGACGACATCACTTGTTTGCTGCTTAAGCGCAGCTGAGTCCACCGCCGAGGCGCGGAGACCTGGCGCGGAAAGTCAAAACCTTTACCACAGGGGGCACGGCGGAACACAGGGGTACACAGAGTAGAGCATTTGCTTGTATTTCGTCTTTTCCTGATTGCTCTCGGCGTCTTGGCGGTGGAAATTCCTACAGCGGTTTCACTCCGGCAAAGTCGAGGAGTTGTCCAGCGTCGAACTGTGCCTGGCCCAGGTCCTGGGAAATCTTCTTGACCTGCTCGGCAGCGGAATCGGCGTCCGCGGAGCGACCAACATGGCGCAGGGCTTGCGCGTATACCAGGACATTCAGATCGTTGGGATCGGATCTCACGGCGTGCTCCAGGTCAGCGACCGCCAGATCGGACTGTCCTTGACGGAGCGCCAGAACGGCTACACCCATCAGCGCCATTCCGTCGTCCGGATTCAAGCGGAGAGCATGCTGATAGCTCTCGGCGGCCTGATCGTACTGGTGCAACTGCAAGTAACCTTGACCAGACTCGGCCAGCGCGGCGGCCTGAATTTTGGGAAGGTTGGAATCGTGCAGCACCTCATTACTATCCTCGATCGCTTCCTGGGAATGCCTGACGTGCAGTTCGTAGGCACCGAGGGCGAGAATCTGGTCGACCGAATATTTGTGCATCGCCTTGGCGGTGCGGAAATGCAACAGAGCTTCGTCGGGCTCGCCGGCTTTGGCTAATGCGAGCGCTAGATTGCTGTGCGCGGTGTAATTTCCCTCGGGAGCGACGCTCAAGGTATAGCGCCACAAGGTTTCATTGTCGTGCCAATAGCCAATCTGGCGATAGGTAAGACTTCCCAGAACGAAGAGTACGGCAACGGCGGAAACGGCGAGCCAAACGGGTTGGATTCCGCGCTTGGAGACCAGTTCCCCGAGAGCCCAGACGATCGCGACAAACAAACCTATAAAGGGGAGATAGGCGTAGCGGTCGGCCATGGCTTGCTCTCCGACGGTGATGATGCCGATCATGGGGACTAGAGTTCCCAGAAACCAGAACCAGCCGACGGGCAAATAGCGGCGATCACGGTAGCGAATCACGAGCGCCGACAGCGCGAGTAGTAGCGCCGCCGCACCCAAAACCTGCCAGGCCGGGAGCGAATCCACGGGACGCGGATACAGGGGAACGAGCTTCGTCGGCCAGAACGCCTTGCCGATGTAGCGCACATAAGAGATGAATACGTTCTCCAACCGTATCGACATGGAAACTTCCTGCAGCGTTCGGACGGAAGACCCGGCGCGCTGTGCCATCACGGTGACGACCGAATCGGCTGCGGCTAGAACGAAGAGGGGCCACTTTTCCCAGACTAGAAATTGGAACGAGCGGGGAGTGGGTGCCGCGGGTGAGCCTTCGGCGGCGGGACTGGCGGTCGCGGGTGCAATGTTCATTCGCTCGAGCGGCCAGTAATCCCACAGGAGCAGCACAAACGGCAGAGTGACGATCTGCGCTTTCGCCAATAGACCGAGAGCGAACAATCCGGTTACCAGCCAATAGAGGTATCGTCTGCCGCCACGCGCATAGCGGTCGTAGGCATAGAGGGCCAGCATGAAGAACAACATGCTCAGCACGTTCTTGCGTTCCGCGGCCCAGGCAACGGACTCAACGTTTACCGGGTGCAGGGCGAACAACGCAGCCACGATCAGACTGGACCAGAGAAATCCGGTGGCCCGCCACAATAAGAGGAAGAGCAGCACGGCGCTGGCCGTGTGCAGCATGAGGCCGGTGTAGTGGTGGCCAACGGGATTGAGGCGAAAGAGCTGGCAGTCGAGGGCATGCGACAACCAGGTCAAGGGATGCCAGTTTCCGTCACGAAAGGTCGAGAACGACCATTTCACGGTGGTCCACGACACACCACTTACCACGTGGTTATTCTTGACGATGTAAGACAAGTCATCGAAATCGACGAACTGGTTGCGGACGATGGGATTGTAGAAAACGAGCGTGACCGCCACCAACAGGAGAGCGTAGATGACGACGTTTTTTTCGCGGGACGGGGACATGATAGTCGGTAAATGCGATTTCGTTGGCTGCCGATGACGATTTTATCGCGACTCGGGTGGAGATCGACGATTCTGGATTAATCGATGGTAACTATGCTTCGGCACGTCCGCCAGGCACAGCGCAAGAGGCGGAAGAATCGGTATCCCAGCCCAGCCCCTAAAGGGGCGTTTTGATTTCGAGGTTTGCTGCATCGCTAAAGCGATGCCCTGATACGAATCGCGCTTGTACCAGGCGGATTCTAGGCGGGCATGAGTTCGCGGTACATCTGGTGGAAGGCGTGGACACCTTTTTCCTGCTTCACGCTGTAGCGGCCACTGTGGTAGCTGCGGGAGTGGAGATTTTTCTGAACGATCTCGCAGATGCGAGCGTCTTCGACCTGAATTTCTTCGCTGAAGGCCAGAGCTTTGCGGGCAGCTTCGCTGCCCAGTTCTTTCTCGGGCAAATACCATTCAAAAATTGCAAGGGTGCGCTCGGGGCCGAGCGGCTGGATGATGTTGAGCGAGATGTTGTCGGGATAGCAGTTGAGCATCCAGTTGGGAAACATCCAGAAATAATCGGCGGTGAGGGCGTTGTCGCTGTTGCCGTCTTTATTGTTGTTGTTGTCGTTGCCCGATTGCGGGTAGCGGCGCGGGGAGGCGTCGCCGGGCTGGGCGCCGCGGATCGGGGTCCACTGGCGAACGTGTTGGTGATAGGGCTCGACGGAGTAGGCGCTGTAGTTGATTTCGCGATTGAGGGAGGGGTGGACGCTGGGCACGTGGTATCCCTCAAGATAGTTGTCGATGTACGTCTTCCAGTTGCAGTTCATCTCGTAGGTGCGGCGCTCGAAGAACTTCATGTTGGCGAAATCGAACTTCCCGGCCTGGGTGGGCAGTTCGCCCAAGAATTCGTGCAGTGAGGCAGCCTCGGGATCGAGATTGATGAAGATGAGGTTGAACCATTCCTCGAGGCGAACCGGGACGAGGCCAAAGTCCTGGGGATCGAAATCTTCTACGCCATCGAACTCGGGGGTAACGAGCAGAGCGCCATCGAGGCGGTAGGTCCATCCGTGGTAGCCGCAGCGGAAAAGTTTGCGGTTGCCGCAACCGGAGGCGGGGTTGCCGGCGCGATGGCGGCAGACGTTATGAAAGCAGCGCAGGATGCCATCTTCGCCGCGGGCGATGAGGAGCGGCTCTCCGATGAGGTCAAAGGTAAAGTAGTCGCCGGGGTTCGCGGCCTGGTGAACATGACCGACGACCTGCCAGGTGGAGGAGAAGAGCTTGGCTTTTTCGTCTTCGTAGGTTGCGGGACTGAAGTAGAGGGACGCGGGCAGGGTGGAGGCGCGAGCGATGTCGCGATCGGCATTGACTTGAAGATTCGGCATGGGCGCTCCGCGAGGGCTATTCTAGCGCAGAGGCGGAGGGTTCGGGCGGAACGTTCGGACGGACCGTCCTGCGGTTACCATGGGAATAAACGCTTCGCGGTTATTGCCCGCGAGCGGTCCTGTATGGGTCAGAATAGTTGAATCCATGAGTTCGTCCTCATCAGCCGTAGCGAAATGCCCGGAACCACCGGGAGTCCCGGCTTCGTCCAAGTTATTTCAGCCCAGATTGATTCAGTCCAAGTTATTTCAGTCGGCGGGGCAACGCACATTGCTGTTGTGTCTGCTGTTGACCGTGGTTGTGCTGGTGTCCTACAACCCGGTGACTCGCAATGGGTTCCTCAACTATGACGACAACGGATACATCACGAAGAACCCTCATGTGAGGGCGGGACTGACGTGGGAGACGGTGAAATGGTCTTTCACCACTTATCAGCAGGCGAACTGGCATCCGCTGACCTGGCTTTCGCACGCTCTCGACTGTGAACTTTTCGGTCTGCACCCGGCCGGACACCATTACGTGAGTGTCTTGCTGCACGCGGCCAATGTTGTGCTTCTGTTTCTGCTGTTGCAGAGCGCCACCGGATTTCGCTGGCGCAGCCTGACGGTCGCCGCTCTGTTTGCGCTGCATCCGATCAACGTCGAGTCGGTGGCATGGGCAGCCGAGCGGAAAAACGTTTTGAGCATGCTGTTCTTTTTGCTCGCACTGTATGCCTACGGGTGGTACGCGCGCGGACGTGATCCTGGCAAATCTGGTCTTGCCAAATCTAGTCTTGGCCGATACGCCGTGGTGGCGTTCTTCTTTGCGCTGTCGCTGCTCTCGAAGCCGCAGGCCATCACCTTTCCATTCCTGCTCTTGCTGTGGGATTACTGGCCGCTCCGCCGGATAGGCGCTCCGGCGGGGGCAGCGGAAGGCGCGAACGCGCCCAGATGGTGGAGCGGATGGCTAGTGCTTGAAAAGACGCCACTCCTGCTGCTCTCCGCTGCGAGCGCGGTGGTGACGATGAAGGCGCAGAAGGCGGGAGGCGCGGTCCAGACCTTTTCCCAGTTCAGCCTGCGCTTGCGTCTGGAGACGGCTACGATCTCGTATGCGCGCTATCTTGGAGAAGCGTTCTGGCCATCGAAACTGGTGGCCATGTATCCGCACCAGGACAAGCTCTATCCTGCCTGGCAAGTGGGCGCGGCAGTGGTCTTATTGTTGGCCGTGACCGCTTTGGTTTTGCGTGCGCGTGATAAACGGTATCTTGCCGTCGGATGGTTCTGGTTCCTGGGCAGCCTGGTGTCGATGATTGGGCTGGTGCAGGTGGGCCTTCAATCCATGGCGGATCGTTACGCCTATATCCCGTTCATTGGCTTGTTTCTGATGATCACGTGGCTGGCGGCCGACTGGGGCGCTGAATGGGCAAAGGATCATCAAATCTCCACCCGATGGATGGCCATTCCGGCGGTTTCTTGTCTGCTGGTGCTGGGAACGCTTACGTACCGGCAGGTTGGCTACTGGCACGATGTTGAGTCGTTCTGGCGGCGCACGGTGGCGCTAACTCAGGACAACTACACGGCAGAGGTCAACCTGGGAGACTTTCTATTCAGCCAGAACCGAGCCGACGAGGCCGCTACCCACCTCCGCGCCGCACTCGCCATGCATCCCGAAGGCATGACCGCCAACCTGAATCTTGGCGCCTACGAGGACGGCCGCGGCAATTTGCCAGCGGCCATCGAGCACTATCAGATGGTGGTTGACCACGCGCACGATGCGGGCATCCGCGCTACAGCCTATGGCAATCTGGGATTTGTCTATCGTCGCATGGGTGAATCGATGAAGGCGAAGCAGTGTTTCGAAGCGGCGCTACAGTTGGCGCCCGATCGGGCCAACGCCATGATCGGACTCGGCTTGATCGCCGAGAAAAATGGCGACTTTCCCGAAGCTGTTCGCTGGTATGCGCGCTCGCTGACGGTGCAGCCGGATGATGTGGTTTCGTTGTTGCTCGCTCACGCGTTGCAGCAGGCGGGACACGCGGACGAAGCCAAAGCAGTCTTCGAGCGGGTGGCCCACTTCTCCTCAGATCTTCCCGAAGCGCAGAAGGAAGCAGAGGAGCTGCTTGCCGGGAAATGAAGATGGTCCTATTACCATGGGCATTCGGTCTTCGCAGTTGTATCTCGCGAATCGTTGATGGCTCAGTCACAATAGTCAAATCTATGAGTTCGTCTTCTTCTGCGGTGACAGCAAGACAGCTGGAGCGACCGGGAGTCTCGGCTCCCTCTGAGCTGTTTCAGTCGCCGGCGAAACGCACGCTACTGTTGTGTCTGCTGTTGGCCGTGGTTGTGCTGGTGGCCTACAACCCCGTAACTCACAACGGCTTCGTCAACTTTGACGACACTGGATATATCACGGACAACCCTCATCTGAGGGCGGGTTTGACGTGGGCAACTGTGAAGTGGGCTTTCACCACTTATGAACAGGCGAACTGGCATCCTCTGACCTGGCTTTCCCACGCTCTCGATCTTGAGCTTTTCGGCCTGAAGCCGGCCGGACACCACTACGTAAATGTCCTGCTCCACGCGATTAATGCCGCCCTCCTCTTTCTACTTCTGCAGAGCGCAACGGGATTCCGCTGGCGCAGCCTGATGGTTGCGGCTCTGTTTGCGCTGCATCCGATCAACGTCGAATCGGTGGCATGGGCAGCCGAGCGGAAAAACGTCTTGAGCATGATGTTTTTTCTGCTCGCCCTGTATAGCTACGGCTGGTACGCACGCCGACCCGGGCTTGGCAAAACCGGGCTGCTCCGATATGCGGCGGTGGCGGTGTTCTTTGCGCTGGCGCTGCTCGCAAAGCCACAAGTCATCGCGTTTCCATTTCTGCTCTTGCTGTGGGATTACTGGCCGCTGGGCCGAATTGGCGTGCCAGGGATTGCCAACCCTGCGGCGCAAGGCGGAAGCGCGCCGAAATGTCGGAGCGGATGGCTGGTATTGGAAAAGGCGCCACTCCTGCTGCTCTCGGCCGCGAGCGGCGTGGTGACGATGAAGGCCCAGAGATCTGGAGACGCGATCCAGGCTTTTGCCCGAAGCAGCCTGCTCTTGCGTCTGGAGAATGCCGCCATTTCTTATGTGCGCTATGTGGGGAAGGCGCTCTGGCCATCGAAGCTGGCGGCTCTGTATCTGCACCCGGGACTCTATCCTGTATGGCAAGTGAGCGGGGCAGTTCTTCTGTTGCTTGCGATCACGGCGTGGGTCCTGCGCGCGCGCGACCGACGGTATCTTGCCGTCGGATGGTTCTGGTTCCTGGGCAGCCTGGTTCCGATGATCGGGTTGGTGCAGGTGGGCTCTCAGGCTATGGCGGATCGCTATGCCTACATATCATTCGTAGGCTTGTTTCTGATGCTGACGTGGCTGGCGGCCGACTGGGCACAAGCTCATCGACTGTCAGCAGCGTGGCTGGCAGTTCCCGCTATTTCTTGCCTGCTGGCGCTGGGGACCATCACACACCGGCAGGTTGGCTACTGGCGCGATACCGAGTCACTGTGGCGGCACACGTTGGCGTGCACTGAGGGCAGCTACGGCGCCCATATCAACTTCGCAGGTTTTCTGCTCAGCGAAGACCGGGTCGAAGAGGCTGGCGAGCAGTATCGCGCCGCATTGGCCATCCTTCCCGGTGCTCCGACCGCCATCCTGGGTCTGGGCGACTATGAGGACCGCCGCGGCAATCTACCAGCGGCCATCGAACTGTATCAGAAGGTGGCTCTCCGCGCGGCCGACGTGCGCACGCGGGCTACAGGGTACGACCGTTTGGGATTTGCCTATCGCCAAACGGGGGAGTCGATGAAGGCGAAGCAGAGTTTCGAAACGGCGCTGCAGTTGGCACCCGGCCGGGCAAGGGCAATGACCGGACTGGGCTTGATCGCCCAGAACAACGGCGACCTGCCTGAAGCGATTCGCCAATACGCGCGTGCGATCGCGGCAGAGCCCACCGACGTTGGGTATTTGCTGCTGGCGCAGGCTGTGCAGTTGCAGGGACGCACCGAGGAAGCGAAAGCGATTTCCGAGCAGGCGGCGCGACTGTCGCTAAATCTTGCGGAGGCGCAGAAGACGGTGGAGTGGTTTCTCTCCAAGAAGTAAAAGGGCGTTTATCAAATGGCGTCGGAAAGGCCACGCCGGCGGGAAGTGGGAGCGGACGAGGGCGCAAGAAAGGCAGATTTGAGCGTTCCAGAAATAGCAGCAGTTGCGGTATCTGGCGGGCATTTGCAGGTGAATATGGAGAAGAGGGGAGAGTGGCAAAATTTGTCAATCCGGATCTCTGAAAGTGTCATACTGACAGAATTAAGGGTGGCTAATGAGGTGACTATCCCGCAGAACGCCACTGAAAACACTGAAGTTCGGTCCGGAAGGACATCTGACTTTCGTCACTTGGGCCTCTGGCCCTAAGAGTGCGATAGTTCATGCGAGTTGGTCATCCAACCAAAACCATCAAACGGAGACGAGGACAATCTAAATGCGGAAACAAAAGGGCTTCTCACTGATCGAATTGCTGATTGTGGTGGCGATCATTTTGATCATCGCCGCGATTGCTATTCCGAACCTGTTGCGCGCACGTATCGCGGCGAATGAATCGTCCGCTGTTGCGTCGCTTCGTACCATCAACACAGCGCAGATTTCTTACTACTCGAACTACCCGACGGTTGGCTTCGCTTCCGTGCTGAGCCTTCTGTCTGGTACTTGCACCGGCACCAGCGTGCCGAGCTCTGCGGGTTCCTGCATGATCGATACGACACTGGCGACTGGCAGCAAGAGCGGCTATTCGTTCGCGGTTGCGGGCACCACCAGTGGTTATGCTGCTTGGGCGAACCCCATCAGCGCCAACCAGACGGGCGTGAACTCCTTCTGCTCGGTTCAGGACGCAGTCGTGCGCAAGACCGGCACGTCTTCGATCAGCACCTGCCAGGGCACAGAAACCCCGCTTCAGTAAGTTTGATTTGGCAAAGTACCTGGGGGAGGGTACAAGCCGGGAAAAAGCAGAGGAGAAATCCTCTGCTTTTTTTATTTTGTAGCGTTTTCTTGTTGGGGGAATGATTGCTGCTTCGCAGAGTATGGGATTGCCGTGACACAGAATGTCATTTCTGAAGAGGGAGAAGACGAACCAGCAAAGCTAGGGATGGGGTTGCGAGGTGCATTTGCAAGGCCTTAGGCGGGATCGCAGGGATCAACGAAGTCCGGCATGAAACGTGCAACAGTTTTAGCGGGAACAAAGTCGGATGTGCTCATCCGGAAGGGAGATGCGATGCGAAGAGCCAAAGGATTCTCACTCATTGAGCTGCTGATCGTAGTGGCCATCATTCTGGTTATTGCGGCGATTGCGGTACCAAATTTTCTGCGTTCACGCCTTATTGCCAATGAGTCGGCGGCAGCAGCCGCGGTCCGAACGGTGAACACAGCGCAGATCTCTTACAACTCATCGTATCCCACGGTGGGTTACGCGAGTGCCCTGTCGTCACTGGGGGGCACCTGCACGGGGACGGCTGTGCCGACCACGGCGGGCGCTTGCTTGATCGACGCGGTGCTGGCTGGGGGCACAAAGAGCGGGTACAGCTTCGCGATCAGCAATACCAGCGGCACGCCGAATGCGGGCTACAATGTCATCGCCGCACCGGTATCCGTGAATTTAACGGGAGTCCGCTATTTTTGCTCCTACGCAGACGCGGTGATACGCGTCAGCGAGTCGGTGATCACGACCTGCGATAGCACGATCGCTCCGCAACAGTAGGGTTGAGGGCGGCGGATTTTGAATACCTCCACCAGGGTCGCGGCGGGCAGTTTACCTTCGTAACCGCCCGAGCAGCCAGACCCAGCCAATCGCGCAACCATTGCTTATAATTCTCTTCATCAGAATTAGAACTGGACTCCACGTCAAACCCACGCAAGGGGATTGGCCGCGCGCGCACAACCATGGCAGCGATTGAAATTCTCGATCTGGAAAAAAGCTATTTGGTCGGATTCTGGCGGAAGCGCCAGAAACTTGCGCTGCGCCCGCTCCGCCTGACCATCGAAGAGGGAGAGGTGTTCGGCTTTCTCGGTCCGAACGGCGCGGGCAAAACCACAACCCTGAAGCTCCTGATGGGGCTGGTGTTCCCGACGGCGGGGACGGCGCGGATTCTGGGGATGGACATGGACGATCCGCGGGTTAAATCGCAGATCGGATTTCTGCCCGAGCAACCCTACTTCTATGACCATCTGAGCGCTCGAGAACTGCTTAATTATTACGGGCAACTTTCTGGAGTTCCGGCAAAAGGACGCTCGGCGCGGGTGGAACAGATGCTGGCGCGGGTGGGATTGAGCGATTCGGCAGGGGTGCAGTTGCGGAAGTTCTCGAAGGGGATGTTGCAGCGGGTGGGGCTGGCGCAGGCGATCCTGCACGATCCGAAGCTGGTGTTTCTGGATGAACCGATGTCGGGACTGGACCCGATGGGGCGACGCGAGGTTCGGGATCTGATTCAGCAACTGCGCCACGAAGGCAAGACAGTTTTCTTCTCGACGCACATTCTGTCGGATGCGGAAGCGCTTTGCGACCGGGTGGGGGTGATTCACCAGGGTGAGTTGCGGGGCGTGGGGGCGGTCGCGGAATTGACTTCCGGGACGCAAGGCAAAGTCGAGATTATTTTTTGCGCCCAAAAAGTGCCGGCGGGTTTGACCGGCCTGGGAGCGGAGGCGCGGATCAGCGGCGATATGGTGAACGCGGTGTTACCCGAGGAGCAGCAGGATGCGGCACTCGAGATGCTGCGGCGCGAACGCCTTAAACTGATTTCGCTGACGCCGGTGCGCAGTTCGCTCGAGGAGTATTACATTCAGAAACTGCGGCCCGCGGAAGACCAGAAAGAAGGCCGAAGAGAAGAAAGCCGGAAAGGGGCGGGGGTATGAACTCCGGCGGCACGAACGCGAGGATCGGATACATCGCCTTCAACACTTTCCGCGAAGCCGTACGCGACCGGGTTCTCTACAATCTGATCGCGTTTGCGCTGCTGCTTTCAGGGGCGGCGATTCTGGTGGGAGAAATTTCGATCGACATCGAGCGACTGGTGGTGGTGAACCTGGGGCTGACGGCGGTGTCACTGTTCGGAGTGGTGATCGCCATCTTCATCGGAATTGGCCTGGTGTCGAAAGAGATCGACAAACGCACGCTCTACACGGTGCTGTCGCGGCCGGTTCGTCGTTGGGAGTTCGTGGTGGGCAAGTTCTTTGGGCTTACCGGAACGCTGGTGGTAAACACACTACTCATGGCGATTGGCGTGTTCCTGGCGCTGCTTTACGTGGCGCACAGGTTCGAGATGAAGGACGTGTGGGTGCTGGTCGCGCTGTACTTCATCGTGCTGCAGTTTCTGATCGTGTGCGCGCTGGCACTGTTTTTCTCGTCCTTTTCGACCCCGCTTATGGCGGCGGTCTTCACCTTCGCACTGTTCGTAGTTGGAAGCCTGGCGGAAGATCTGCGGGGTTTTGCCAGAATCACGCAGGGGGTGGGGGGCTGGCTGGCTACGGCCATCGCCTATCTGGTGCCGAATTTTTCCGCTTTGAACGTGATCAGTCAGGTGGCACACGGGGATGCGGTGTCCGGCCGCATGATTCTGTATGACAGCGTCTACGCGCTGCTGTATTCGGCGATGGCGGTCTCGGGAGGGGTGCTGATCTTCCAGCGCCGAAATCTGAAATGAGGACGACGCGGCGGGTCAACCTGGTGGCGGTCGCAGTCCTATTGTTCTCCATGGCGGGGGCAATGTCCACGCTCTATGCAATCGACCACCTACGGCGGGAATCGCTAGCGCAGGAAGCACTTTATGTGCGCTCTCCACAGGTGTTGCGGCGGTTGAGCCTGGGCTACACCGGCCTGCTGGCCGACATCTACTGGACGCGCGCGGTGCAGTATTTCGGGGAAAGGCATCATGCCGGTTCCCGTGATTACCGCTTACTGGCGCCGCTATTGGAAGTGGCCACGGAACTGGATCCAAGACTATTGCCGGCGTACCAGTTTGGCGCCAACTTTCTGGCTCCGAAACCGCCTTACGGCGCGGGATTGCCGGGAGCGGCGCTGGCGCTGACGAAGTACGGGGTCGAGCACAATCCCGACCAGTGGCGGCTCTACTACGACCTGGGATTTCTGTACTACACCGAACTCAAAGACTACGCCAGGGCGGCGGATGCCTTTGCGCAGGGAGCGAGGCTTCCGGTGACCCACCCATTCATGCCGGTTCTAGCGGCGCGGATGGCGCAGCATGCAGGCGAGTTTGACACGGCGCGCATGTTGTGGTCCACAACCTACCAGAGCACCACAGATGCACTGATCCGGCAGAACGCGGTCCAACATTTGCTTGCTCTGCAAGTAGATGAAGACGTGACCCGGCTGGAACAAGCGGTCGAAAAGTATCGCGCACAAACCGGACGATTGCCGGCCAGCATGGGCGATCTGGAGCGCGCGGGGTTCGTCCATTTGCCGGACAATGCGACGCCCGCCGATCCGAGGGGACGGCCGTACAAGCTGATGCCGGATGGGCGAATCGAAGTGCAGGATCCGGGGAGCATTTTCTTCATCACCAAGGGCCTGCCGCCGGGCGTGGCGCCGCCGGAACCGACCCGGATTGATTAGCCATCGGGTGATCCGGTCATCCGGTCATCGGGTGATCGAAATTCAAAGACAAATGCAGTTGCGACTTGCATCGGCCGATGCTGCGCACGAATTTTGTTAGCATGCAGGCGTGTCCTCAAATTTCCCCCGACAATTCTGGAGCGCGTTAGACGGATGGTGGCGCGAGCAGGCTAGCGAGAACGGCGCTTGGAGCGCGGGTTCCCTGCTGCTTCGGAATCTTTGGGCCTTCGTGCGCGAGTCGACGCCGGAGCGCCGGCGACGACGCTATGGCGACATGGAGTACGACTGGGAGAATCGCGTTAACACGAGCAGCGGCACGGTCGGGTGGCGCGAGCGGCTGCTGGGGTTGTTTCATTCTGCTTATCAGCCGACGGAGCCGGCTTTGTTTCGGGAAATGATGGCGAGCCTGCCCATCGAGTTCGATCAATTCACCTTCGTCGATCTTGGTTCCGGCAAGGGACGCACGCTGCTGATGGCTTCCGAGTGTCCGTTTCGGAAAATTGTGGGAGTGGAGTTGATGGCGGAGCTGCATCGCGCTGCGGAGGAAAATATTCGCGACTATCAAAGCCCGACGCAACGCTGTTCGCAGATCGAATCCGTGCTGGCGGATGCGCGCGAGTTCGAATTTCCGGAGGAGCCGCTGGTGCTCTACCTTTTCAACCCGCTGCCGGAGCGGGCATTATCTGAAGTTCTCGAGCGGCTGGAGAAATCGCTGGAGCGGGCCCCGCGCCCGGTTTGGGTTGTGTATCACAATCCCTTGCTGGAAAATGTCCTGGACAAGTCGGGTTTCTTCGAAAAGGCAGGCGGCACGGCGCAATACTCGGTTTACCGCACGGTAGGTCAACGCTGAGAACGGCTGAACATTCATGTGGGTTTAACAGCGGGGGACAACGCCTCGCAGTAGAATCGGTAAAGGAAAAACCAAACGTTGAAACGCCACATCTGTTTTTGTTGTCTGCTGTTTTGCTGGCTTCCGGCGATCGCCGTCCCGGTACCAGCCGAAGACATCCATCAACTCGCCCGGGCAGTCGACGACCATTACAACCACCTGCGCAGCCTCGAATCGGACTTCACCGAAATCTATCGTGGCGACGGCCCGGAGCGAGTGGAATCGGGTACCTTGTGGTTGAAAAAGCCACGCAAGATGCGGTGGGAATATCGTTCTCCGAAAGAGAAGCTGTTTGTCAGCGACGGCGCGGCGGTGTGGTTTTATCTGCCGGAGGAACGGCAACTCAGAAAGACGACGCTGCGGAAGCTGGACGACTTGAGGTCTCCGTTGGCGTTCTTGCTCGGTAAAACAAAGCTGGAGAATGAATTACAGGGACTTTCGAAAGCTGTGGACGAGTCCCCTCTGGGCGCGGGTAACACCTTGTTGCGAGGAATTCCTAAAGTCGCGGCAGGGCAGGTGAGCGAGGTGCAGTTGGAGATTACACCCGCTAACCAGATTGTCCGCATCGTATTGATGGAGGCGGACGGGGCGACGACGGAGTTCCGCTTTGCGGGCTGGAAAGAGAATCTGGAGTTGGGCGACAGCCGGTTTCAGTTCACGCCTCCGCCGGGGGTGGAGACGGTAGAAGGGGAATTGGGACCGTAGGGCGGCGCCGATGGCCAGCCCCTGAAGGGGCACCCTTCCTAGGCCTTTCGGCATCGCTGAAGCGATGCCCTGATACGAAGCGCGCTTTAGGCATGCCTGGAGCGATGCCCTGAGGCGGGGCGGCGGGACGGGCGAGACGCCCGTCGCTCCATTGTTGGCACGGGTTACCTGCGTACCACACGGATAGACAGGTTGCGGTAACCGCTTTGGGAACAGAGTGTTAGACTTGTTTAGAGATGGGTTGAGACACTCGGCACGAACAACTCAAAACCGGAAACTTCGGAATCAGACGATAGCGAATGGCACAATTTCTGGTCAAAGTCGCCGACGAACAGGGCCATCTGCGGCAGCAGGTAGAGAACGGGTATTCGGAAGCGGAGATCCACGACCGGTTCACGCAGCAGGGATACCTGGTGTACTGGGTCAAGCCCCGGACCATCCTGAGCCGGGGCGGAGGGCAGTTCGGGCAGCGCGGCAAGCTTCGACAGTCCACGTTCTTGATCTTCAACCAGCAGTTTCTGACGCTGATTAAGGCGGGATTGCCGATCCTGACGGCGCTGGATCTTTTGATCAAGCGGCAGCGGGACAAATCTCTGCTGCAGTTGCTGGAAAACGTACGCGAGCGGGTCAAAGGCGGCGAGTTGCTGTCGGATGCGTTCGCCGCCCAGCAGGTGTTTCCGAAGATGTACACCACCACGCTCATGGCCGGCGAGAAGAGCGGCAACATGGAAGAGGTGCTGAACCGCTACATCATGTATCAGCGGATGGTGCAGACGTTCCGCAAGAAGCTGCTGGTATCGCTGGTGTATCCGGCGCTGCTGATTTCAGTGGTGACGGTGATGCTGATTTTTCTGATCACCTACGTGGTGCCGAAATTTGCCGACTTGTTCAACAACCTGGGAGCGGACCTGCCGGCGATCACCGTCTTCATGCTGTCGCTCGGTGTGAATGCGCAGAAATACGGGTGGATTGTGGTGCTGGCTTTGGCCGCGATAGGTGCGCTCTTGTGGCGGTGGAAGCAGAGCGATCGCGGGGCCGAACGCATTGACCGGTTTCTGCTGTCGCTGCCGCTGATCGGGGAAATCCGCCTGAAATACCAGGTGGCGAATTTCTCGCGGATTCTGGCAACGCTGCTGCAGGGCGGGCTGCCTTTGGTGCCGGCCATGGCGACGGCGGGCGCATCGATGAGCAGCCGGCAGATGTTGAACGGGGTCACCACCGCAGCGGAGCGAGTGCGAGAAGGACAGAGCCTGGCACACGCCCTGGAGGCACAGAAGTTGTTTCCCGATCTCGCGGTGGAAATGCTGGAGGTGGGAGAATCGACGGGGGCGCTGCCGGCGATGCTCGGTTCGGTGGCGGAATTTTACGAAGAGGACGTGCAGACGGCTCTGAGCGCGGCCATGGCGCTGATTGAGCCCATGATCCTGATCATCATGGCGGTGTTTGTGGGCGGGATATTGATTTCGCTGTATATGCCGATCTTTACCTTGGGAGCGAACGTGCACTGACGCACTCAACGGGACGGACTCGTGTGGTGACGGGGCTTCGCCCCGTTAGCGGGGCAGAGCCCCGCCACCACACAAAACGGTGGGGAAGAGGCTGTAGACTGGAATGGGCATGGCGGACAAGAAAACAGTACTGGTAACGGGCGGAAATGGCGGTAAGCTGGTGCCGGAAGTAGCGCCGGTGGCCGACGAACTCGAACGCGCTCGGGATGTCGCGCGGCGCTACCGTTGCGAGTTCATCGATCTGACCGATTTCCAGTTGCACCATGATCTGTTCGAGAAGATCCCCGTGCACCTGATGTTCCGTTATAAGTTTGTGCCGCTGGATGAGACGGCGGACGGGCGGCTGGCGATTGCGATTGCCGATCCCAGCCAGCTGATGATGATCGACGAGATCAGCCTGCTGCTGGGCAAGCGGATCGTCACCAAAGTTTCGACGCTGAAGCAAATCTCCGACATCCTGCAGAAGACGGAGCAGTCCAAGCGCGTGCTGGAAGACGCGAGCGAGGGATTCACGCTCGACGTGATCCGCGAAGACGAAGCGGGGAACGACGAGACCATTTCGATCGACAAATTGACGGCGACGGCGGGCACCGACATGAGCCCGATCATCCGTTTAGTCGACACCACGATTTTCACGGCGTTGCAGCGGCGGGCGAGCGACATCCACATCGAGACGCGGGACGATTCGGTGGTCATCAAGTTTCGTATCGATGGCGTGCTGACCAACGCCATGCCGCCCATTGGCAAAGAGCACCATTCGACCATCATTTCGCGTATCAAGGTGATGAGCGAGCTGGATATTTCGGAACGCCGCGTGCCCCAGGACGGGCGCTTCCGCGTCAAGTACAGCGGGCGCGCCATCGACTTCCGGGTTTCGATCATGCCTTCGATCCATGGCGAAGATGCCGTGCTTCGTGTGCTCGACAAAGAGTCGATGAGCGAGAAGTTCAAGAAGCTGACGCTCGACGTGGTCGGGTTCGATGCCGACGATCTGCGCCGCTTTCGCGCCTACATCAAGGAACCGTACGGCATGGTGCTGGTCACGGGACCGACGGGCAGCGGCAAAACCACGACGCTCTATGCGGCGGTCAACGAGATCAAGACTGACGAAGACAAAATCATCACCATCGAAGACCCGGTCGAATATCAACTGCGTGGCATTACTCAGATTCCGGTCAACGAAAAAAAGGGTTTGACCTTTGCGCGCGGGTTGCGTTCCATTTTGCGTCACGACCCGGACAAGATCATGGTGGGCGAGATTCGCGACAACGAAACGGCGCAGATTGCCATCCAATCGGCGCTGACGGGGCACCTCGTATTCACCACCGTCCACGCCAATAACGTGGTCGACGTGCTGGGGCGCTTCCTGAACATGGGCGTCGAGCCTTACAACTTTGTGTCGGCGCTGAACTGTATTTTGGCGCAGCGGCTGGTGCGGGTCATCTGCGATTCCTGCCGGACGGCCGTGCATTATCCGAATGACGTGCTCGAGGCCAGCGGCCTGGACCCGGCGCAGTGGTCGCAGGTTCCTTTGTATGAGGGGCAGGGGTGCATCGAGTGCGCGGGCACGGGATTCCGGGGACGAACCGCAATTCATGAACTACTGGATTTGACCGACCGTATCCGCGAGATGATTCTCGAGAAGCGGCCGACGTCGGAGATAAGGAAAGCTGCCCGCGAAGAGGGTATGCGCTTCCTGCGCGAATCGGCGCTGGACAAGGTGCGCGGTGGATTCACCACTCTGAAAGAGATCAACAAGGTCACCTTTATCGAGACCATGCGTTGAGGCTGGGGACCTTAGGCATGTCCGGCATCGCCGCCAGCGCATCCGCCAAGGTACTCATCTCGCCACGCGCGGTAGGGGATATCATTAGGAATTGGAATTGGAAATGACCAGCTCCTCCAAACACGTTCGTCGTCCGACGCTCGCCTGTGAAATCGCAGCCGATCGCGTGCTCGCGGGCCGGGCCGCCGATGCGGGGCGGATGGTGGAAATGGCGTCGGCGCGGGAACTGACACCGGGCTCGGTTGTACCCGATTTAATGGAAGAGAATCTGCGTGACGGCGCGGCGGTGCGGCAGGCAATTGAGAGTGCGTTGGGCGGCGTGGGCGGTCGGTCGCAGGACGTGATCGCGATTCTGCCCGACACCTCGGTGCGGGTTGTGCTCCTGGATTTTGAAACGCTTCCCACGAAGCGGGATGAGGCCGAGGCGGTGGTTCGCTTCCGGCTGAAGAAGTCGCTGCCTTTTGATCCCAACGATGCCCGCATCTCGTATCACGCGCACCCGACGGCGAAAGGTGTCCAGGCGATCGCGGCGGTGGTGCTGAACACGGTGCTGGAGGAATATGAGTCGGCCTTTCGCGATGCGGGCTACAACCCGGGGATGGTGATGCCGTCGATGCTGGCGGCCATTGGAGCCGCGGACGCGGAACGGCCGACGCTGGTGGTGAAAGTGGACGCGCGCACGATCAGCATTGCGATTCTCGATCAGGAGCAGTTGCTGCTGTCCCGGACACTCGAAAATGTGCGGGGGGTGACCATTACCGGCGATCAACTGGCAGAGGAAGTCTATCCCTCGGTGGTGTTTTTCCAGGACACCTACAACCTGAACATTGAGCGCGTGTATGTGGCCGGGCTGCCGGAAGCCGGTGGCGCCGGGGCGGCGCTGAAAAACCAGTCGGGCGCGCGGGTTGAGGAACTGGTGGTGGCATCGCAGATTGGGTCCACCAATGGCACGGTTCCGCGGTGGCGCATGGCGGGAGTGGTGGGAGCGCTGATTTCGTAAATCGCTGTTCGCTTCTGGCTCCTGGCTAAAGGCCAAGAGCAGAGGCTAGAAGCAAAGAACTAATATGCGTTTGGATATCAATCTCGCGACCCGTCCCTATGAAGATGCCCGTGAATTTTGGACACGCTGGGGATTGGGAGTGGGGCTGCTGGCAGTGTTGACGGTGGCTCTGCTGGGCCTGGCGGTCAAGGGTTGGACCGAGGCTGGAAGAGATCGCCGCGAAATCGCACGGATCGGGGCGCAGATCGCGGAACGCGACAACGAACGGGTACAGGATCAAGCCGTGCTCGACCAGCCCGCCAACCGCAGCACACGGGACCAATCGCAGTTCTTGAATGTGCTGATTCAACGCAAAGCATTTTCGTGGACGCGCGTGTTCGAGGATCTGGAGCAGGTCGTGCCCAGCAACCTGCATGTGGTCTCGCTGCGGCCGGAATTGAACGATCAGGGTCAGATGCAACTGGAATTGAAAGTGGCGGGCGACACGCGCTCGGCGGCCGTCGACCTGGTCCATCGCATGGAAGGCTCGAAGCATTTCCAGGGAGCGCAACTGGTGTCCGAGGCTCCAACCGGGGAGGGATCGGGAATCGCCGCTGCGGTGATCTCGATTTATGTTCCGGATGCGTCGGACAGGAGCAGAAGGTAATGCCAGATTTTCGGAATTCGCGGCGTAAGTTGAAAATTGCGATTGGGGCGATGGTGGCTGTCGATGTGGTAGCGGTGGCGGTTCTGTTTTCTCCGCTGGTGGGCTCGCCGGAATCGCGGCGGGTGCAAATCTACGAACTCAAGGCCGAACTGACGAAGAAGAATCGCGAAGTAGAACCGCTACGCGGCATGGACAAGAAGATCGTGCTGGCGAAGGATCAGATCAATGGGTTTTACCAGGACCGTTTTGCCGCGAAGGACTCCGTTCTGGTGAATGAACTGGGAAAACTGGCGGCTTCGGATGGGGTCCGGATGCAGCAGGTGAGCTACAAGGAAGAAGATGCGGAAAGCTCGGGCATCATTCCCATGGAAATTGCGGCAAGTTTTTCGGGAGACTATCTGCAACTGGTGCGGTTCATCAACACGCTGGAACGATCGAAGATGTTTTTTGAGGTGGACAGCGTGGAGCTGGCGGGCGAAGGCGCCGGATCGGTCCGGCTGCAAATCGTGATGCACAGTTATCTGCGGTCGGGTGCCTGAGTGAAACTGGGAATCGAAAACCGGAAGCAAGTTGTCTGGCTGGCGGTGCTGGGCTCGATCGCACTGCTGACACTGGGCTACGAGTACTGGCCTTCGTCGCCGGCAGCAGCGCCGGTCACAGGGCAGCCGACTTCGACGGCGGCCAAGCCCGGTACAAGACGCTCGGCTTCGGGAAGAATCGTGCCGGCGGTTGAGCCGCGGCTGGATCCCACGCTTGACCTGAAGCTGCTCAGCCAAAGCGAGGGAATCAAGTACGCGGGCAACGGGCGAAACATTTTTGTGGTGGGGTCGCTGCCCATCGAGAAGCCCAAGCGGCCCGGTGTCACGGATCCACAGGTTGCCGGTGTTCGGCCGCTTCCGGCAATTCAACCGCCGCCGCCCATTACGCTGAAGTTTTTTGGCTTCGCCAACCGGCCCGGCGAAACGAAGAGGGTGTTCTTGTCGCAAGGTGAGGACGTTTTTATCGCCGCCGAAGGCGATATCGTCGACCGGCGTTATCGCGTCCTGCGCATCTCGACGACAGCGGTGGATGTGGAAGATGTGATCAACAACAATCGGCAGAGTCTGCCTTTAACACAGGGATGAAACTGATTGGTAATTGGTAAGTTGCAATTTGAAGGCGAGCAAACGTTATGCGGCTTGGTGGTTTGAGATCACAAATTACAAGTCACAGATTACAAGATCGCCAGCGCGGCTACATGCTGATCACGCTGATGTTGGCGTTTGCGCTCATCGCGATTGCGCTGCTCACCGTGCTTCCCGAAATTGGCCAGCAGATCAAACGCGACCGCGAAGAGGAGCTGAGACATCGGGGCACGGCGTACATGCGCGCGATTCAACACTTCTACAGGAAGTTTGGGCGGTACCCATCGCGTCTTGAAGATCTGGAGAATACCAATAACCTCCGTTTTATCCGCAAACGCTATACGGATCCGATGAGTGTCGACCGGGAGACCGGCAAGGAGAAAGATTTCAAGCTGCTGCATCAGGCCGATATCAGCTTGAACAGCGGGCCGGTATTGGGCCAAGCGCCCGGGCAGAATGGGCTCCCGGGACAAGGTGGGTTCGGAGGAACGCAGGGAGGGTTAGGCGGACTGCAAGGCGGGCTTGGCGGGTTGGGAACGCAAACGGGCGGACTTCAGCAAACCGGTGGCCTGCAGAATTCGCCGAGTGGCGATTCCAATAATCCCTCGTCTGGCAATCCATCCTCTGGCAATTCAGCCTCTGGCAATCCATCGGATGCGGGGGGGAATTCTAATCAGCCAGGATCGTCGTCTTCGAATTCCAATACCGGCTCCGGCTTCAACGGGCCGACGTTTGGCGGAGGTCCGATTCTCGGGGTCGCCAGCACGAACAAGAAAGACAAGACTATCCGCTCGTTCTTCGGTAAGAACCATTACAACGACTGGCTCTTCATTTACCTGCCCCAGGCGGACCGCGGCGGCTTGCTGACCGGACCAGTGAATCCCGGTATGCAAGCCGGGGGCGGCCTCACTCCTGGAGTGGCGGGTGGTGCAACGGGGCAAGGACTTGGACAAGGACTGGGACAGGGTTTAACGCCGAACGGCGGCCAAAATCAAGGTCTTCAGACGCAAACTCCGCCGACCCCAGCGCCGACGCCCCAACAGTAGACGGCACATCTCCAAGCAGTATTCCAGCAACAGAAAAGCCCCGCATCGAAAGCGGGGCTTGACGGAAACCAGAAATTTATTTCCGTGTCATTGTCATTATCGTTAAACGTTAAACGAAGAACCGCAGCCGCAGGTGCTCTTCACGTTCGGGTTTTCGAACTTGAAGCCGGCGCCTTCGAGGGTCTCGACGTAATCGACATGCGCGCCGCCCAGATACATCAGTGAAGTAGCATCCACGTAAACCTTCAAACCGTCAAAGTCGAAAACCTTGTCCATCATGCCGGCACCGTTCTCGAAGGCCATGGAATACTGAAAGCCTGAACAACCTCCGCCGACTACGGACAACCGCAATCCCGACGGGACCGGCGTCTGCGTGGCCATGATTTCTTTGACCTTGGCAATCGCGCTGGGGGTCAGAACGGGTGCTGCGGTTTTGGGCTGGGCACTGGGCTGAACTTCGTGCTGAACTCCGTGCTGAGCTCCGGGTGTGGTGGTGGTTGCCATCTGTCTATCTCCTTGTGATTGCTTATTATAGCAAAGCTTGGAACCGGCTCGGCAAGGCTTTTCAGGAGCCAGTAATCCTTGTTGTACCCGATGGTTAGATGCTTCGAGCAGACAATAAGTCGCTGCCCTCTTGCCAATGGGTCTATAATCGTGCCAAGTAGGGGCCCGTACCCGAACGCCAGCGAATGGCAGAATTTTCGCTGGGGCTCAAGATGGCGACTTCGGGAATTGGCTCGATCTCAGCTCCGAGGTGGCGCATGACTCCTATGTTTGCACTGCTGGTCGCGTGGGGTATTTTGACGGGGGTCCTCATTATCCTCCTGATCTACAAGAGCACTCTCAGCATGCACGAGGACGATTCCATCTTCCTGCATGAAACCGAATCCCAGATGCATAAGGACCAAACCGAAGTTCTGGTCAAGATGAAAAGGATCACACCGATCGTGAGGGTGCTGGGAGCCTTGTCGGGAGTCATGATCCTGGTGATTGCGGGATTGTTCATCTATCAAGGACTGAACATCGCGACCACGCCGCAGTAAGCCGGAGGCTCGCGGATTCGCGGGCATCCTTGCCAACCCGAGCTTGGGGAGAACTCCGCAAGAGCAGCGGCGCAGTGTTGCCGCCGACAACCGCGTCTGCCCCATTGGTCAGGCCGCCTTCTGCTTCAGATTCCTGATGTCGTCGAGCAGCACTTTCTCGTGGCCTTCCGGATTCACCTTTTCGTACACCTTGCGGATCACGCCGGTGGGATCAACCACGAAACTGGTGCGCTCCCAGAACTTCATCCCTTTCCATTCCGCCTGGCCGATGCCGAGCAACTTCATCAGATTGGAGTTGGTGTCGGAGAGCAGGTCGATGGTAAAAGCGAACTTGTGGGAGAAGTTCTTGTGCGAGGTGACGTCGTCGGCGCTGACGCCAACGACTTTGATTCCGGCGGCGTCGAAATCGCCTTTGGTCGCGGTAAACGACTTGCCCTGGATGGTGCAGCCGGGCGTGTCGTCTTTCGGATAGAAATAAACGACCAACCAACTTCCGGCGAAGTCGGAAAGCTTGGTGGTCTTGCCGTCCTGGTTAGGCAGCGAAAAATTCGGAAAAGGATTGCCAGCAGCGAGCATGGGTAGAGTTCCTTTCTAGAGTTGAGATCTGCAATTGTACGAGCGTCTCTTCCAGGTGACCCCTGTGTTCCGGTGGTTCATGCTTCTAAATCTTAACCACGGAGAACACGGAGGTCACAGGGGAAGAGCTAACTTCAGGCGGCCTGCATTGCTTTCCTGGCGCGTTCGTCCATCTCTTTCGGCGACAGATCTTCCTTGTGAGTCGCAATGCCCCAGAGATGTCCGAACGGGTCTTGGATGAAACCGGAGCGATCTCCGTAGAATTGGTCCGCGACCGG
>Ga0116217_10001267_pt1 | contig 24609 bp, 14 predicted proteins | sample Sb_taG_6_FD_89697 | JGI IMG/M metagenome (GOLD analysis project Ga0116217, IMG submission 89697) | Peat soil microbial communities from Weissenstadt, Germany - Sb_50d_4_PS metaG | ecosystem: Environmental > Terrestrial > Soil > Wetlands > Peat | place: Germany: Weissenstadt | collected 2010-09-21 | reverse complement strand
GGTGGGGGCGGCGGCCGTAGCGCGGCAGCTGCCTGAAGATCGTGGTCGTAACACCAAGAGGTCTTTTTATTTGCCCCGTCACAAAAACACTCACCCAAGTGAGAATCTTTCGCCAGAAGGCGGCTACGACCGGCTGGCAGCGCTCGCCGGCGACTGGCGAGGGACTTGCGAAACGCTGATCTAGTCCTTGGGTTGCTTGAGATCGGCCGCGCCGGGCGGAGCCTTGATGTAGCGCTCGGCAAACTTGAGGAATGTTGGCCAATTCGGGCCGGGAGTGTGCCCGCTCTTATGCTGGCGGAAGGCCACCTCGCCGTCGATCAGGGCGGTCTCGATCTCGGGGAATTCGCTGGTGCCCAGATCTTTCTTGCCCAGGAGCTTGTACACCGGGCCGGCGCCGGCGGCGGCCAAGAACATGCCCTTGGCATCGACCCAGCCGTCACCCGTGGTCGCGCCGGCGCCGATGAAGACCGGGCGCGGGGCACACAGCGCGACCAGTTCGTGCGAATCCACCGGCAGGTCGTCCCACTTGAGCGGGCCGGCGTACTTGAGGAAGTTGCCCGCCATCCAGTGATATTCGCCCGCGCCGGCGACGTTCTCCACCAGCTCGCCCCAGTTGCGGCGATGCAGTTTCGCGCCGCCTTCGCCCGACGAGCTGACGTAGGCGATGGCGAAGCGTTCGTCATAAGCCAACGTCACGAGGGCCGCCTTGCCGTAGCGCGAGTGGCCCTCGATGCCGACCTGCTTGGCGTCCACCGCCTTGTCGGTCTCGAAATAATCCAGGGCGCGGCTGGCGCCCCACGCCCAGGCCCGCAGCGCGCCCCAATCGTCCAGCTTGCGCGGCTGTCCCTTGTTGCACAGGCCGATGATGCCCCTGGTCAGTCCGCCGCCGTTGTCGGACTGAATGCTGTTCGGGGTGATGATGGCGTACCCCCACCCCTTGTCGAGGACCTGTCGCTGCCAGCTGCCGGCGCCGCTCCCTCCGCCACCGAAACCGCCGAAACCACCGAACTCCATCATCACCGGCACCGGGCCCTTTGCGCCGGCCGGCACGGTCAGCGTCAGCTGGATATCGACGGTGATTTGCTTGTACGCCGAATTATCGACGTGGCCCACCAGTTGTTTCGTGACCACCGCCACGTCGCCGACCTTCAGCTCCTTCGTGCTGGTCACTTCCCACCGGACCTTGGGTGTTTCCTTGGGCACCCGGCCGTAGATTTCTCGGTCGAAGTCCTCCACGATCTCCGGGCGACGCTTCTTCACCCACATCTCCGCCGTCGTCACCTTCTTGCCGTCCTTCAGCACCAGCGGGTCGGGCAGCTTCGGATAGGGGTTGGCCTTGGCTTCGTCGTAATTGGCGGCGTTTTCCGCCCTCGCGTTCCAGCCGTCAGCCCCCCTGCGGAGTGTCGTGATCTTCAGAAGCTCCATCAGCCGCTTATGATCTTCTTGCGCAGTCAGTTGTACCGGCGCGGGGTCCGGCTTTTGGGGCGGGTCGGCGGACCCTGTCAACGACTGGAGATACCCGATCAGGTCGGCCAGCTGTTGCGGCGTTAAAGTGTTGACCACACCCTCCGGCATCGCCGACTGCTTCTGGATTTGTCGCGACTCAATCGCCTCCTTTTTCAGCTCGCGCTGGACGCCGGTCGCTTCTCGGATCAGGACGGCCCTGGCGCCCTCACTGACGACGAACCCGGTGTACACCTTCCCGTCGGCCATGTCGATGCGGTACGTCTCATAGCCCTGGGCGATCTTGGCGCTCGGTTTGAGGACCGATTCCACCAGTTCGGCGGCGTTGTAGCGCTTGCCGATGTCCACCAGATGAGGCCCCTTCGGCGTTTGCCCGTCGGCGTCGGTGTGACAGGCGTTGCAGGACTGACTCTTGAAGAGGAGTTGACCGTTCGCGGCGTCGCCCTTGGCCGCAAGCGTCCGCTTGGCGGCGACCTCATACGTCATGTTGCCGATCTGGTCCTTGTTGTTCGGGTCGGCTTTCTGGACCACGATGGGGGCTTCCTTCTGGGGGGCTGGACCCGTGTCCCCAGCGCCCGGCAACCCCTTCAGGGACACCTTGTCGTGCGCCAGCTCCTTGCGGAGGAAGGCGACCGTCTCCGCGTCGCCGTCGAGGACGGCGCTGGTGATGACGGAGCCGATGCGCTTGCTGAGGTCCCATTCCTCGCGGTCGTAGTAGGGCCCCGTGTTGTCGGGGCGGATTCCCCACCAGGCGCCCTTGTAGTCCGCTTCCCGGTGATAGAGGCGGATCAGCGTCGCCAGGATGCCGCGGCGCAACTCCGGAGAACGTGCCGTGCCCAGTTTCGCGATCAGCCCCTCGACCGCCTTCCTGTCGTGCATGTCGCGCATCGCCCACAGCGCCCCCGCGGAATACGGGCCGTCGAGGGCGTCGAGGCACGCATCGACCGCCTTGAGCGAAACCAGCGCCCGGACGGCGAGGTGCGGCAGGACCCGATCCGCATCCGGCTGGTCATGCACCGGCGTCTTCGTCGGCATGGCGGAGCCCTTGGGCCGCGCGGTCAACGGGATGATGCTCTTGGCGGCCTCCACTTTGTTGAGCCGCCCCAGGCTGATGATGGCCTGGGCCCGGACTCGGGGCGATTCGTCGCCCAGCGCCGCGACAAACGGCTTCGTGTCGAGACCGTCCAGGTCCTTCTTGCGATCGGTCAAGGCGCGCAGGGCAAATTCGCGCACCGCGCCGTCCTCGGCGAGCTTCAGCAGCGCCTTGTGGGAGTCCTTGCCGTCCAGTTGCTTCAGGGCGAACAGGGCCGCGACTCGCCCCTCCAGGGGGGCCGTGGCATCGGACGCCAGCCTGACGAGCGACTCGGTCGTCTCGGCCTTCCGCCCGCGCCGCAGGATCTCCTGTTGACTGTGCAAGCGCCAGACGGAGTTCGGCTCGGCCAGCAGACGGATCAGTTGCGCCGTGTCGGCCTCCTTCAGGTTCGGGAACGCCTTCGGCTTGAGCCCGCGGGGAGTAACGCGGGCGACGAAGCCGACGTTCGGCCCGACGTAGACGCTGGCCTCGCCGCCCCTCCAGCTGGCGACGTAGAGCCGGCCGCTGCCGTCCGTGTCCATGCCGGTGGCGCGCGGGATTTTCAAGAAGACTTCCTGTTTCAGGTCAAATGTGGGGCCGTTCTTGCGCAGTTCGTGCCGGTAGACCTCGCTGCGCGCCCAGTCCCCCGTGTAGAGGGTGTCGCGGTACTTCTCCGGCCAGAGGGGGTCTTGCAGGAACAGGCCACCCGTGCCGCCGCCGCCGCCGAACACGCCCATCGTCGGCATGATCTCGTCGGGGAAGTTGGCGAACAACTGCGTGTAGCCGTAGTTGGCGGTCTGCATCAGGTGACTGACGCGCGTGTCCCAGCCGCCGCCGTCGTTGGTGTTGTCGCGGGTGAAGATGTTCAGGTAGGGGTCGATGGCCAGGTCGAACGGGTTCCGCAGGCCGGTGGCGAAGATCTCCAGTTCCGTCCCGTCGGGGCAGACCCGGACGATTCCGCCGCGCATCGAGATGGTGTTGCCGTCCTTCCCCCTGGCCTCCTTGATCCCGTAATCGCCGACGCCGATGTAGATCCAGCCGTCGATGCCCATGCGGATGCCGTTGGTGGTGTGGTCGCCGCCGCGGGTGGTGATCATGTCGGTGGTCAGGCCGGTCACGAGGACCTCTTGCCGGTCGGCCACGCCGTCGCCGTCGTCGTCGTGGAAGACGCTGAGGGTGGGCGGGTGCATGACCCAGACCGAGCGGCCCTGGCAGATCAGCCCGCGCGGGTGCTCCATCTTGGCGAACACCTTGACCTCAATGTTCTTCCCGTCGCCGTCCTTGTCGAGGCAGCGCAGCACCCGGCCGCCGCCCGTGGCCCGGCCGAGGGAGCCCTGCTCATCGACGGCCACATACAATTCGCCGGTCGGCGCCGCCGCCAGCGCCACCGGGTAACTCACCTTCGGCGGGGCGGCATATAGCGTGACGTCGAACCCCTCGGGGGCCTTCACGACGTCGCGGAATGTCTTCTCATCAATGGGCTGGTTGTCTCCGCCCCCGCCCGGTGGCGGCCCGAAGCCGAACGGTTGCGGGACGTAGCCCTTGCTCTTGCCGGCGAGCTGGGCGGCGACCGACGTGGTGCGCTTCTCGGCAAACGTCCGCAGGTCGGGCGGTTGCGGGGCCGCCCCGCCCGGCGGGCCGAAGCCGGCCGGTCCTTCCTTGCGCGCCTCCGTCGCCTTCTTCTCCTTGGCGAGCGGCTCCTTCGTCACCTTCTCGACCGCCTCGACGTCCTTCACCAGCTGTTCCTTGGTGAAACTGCTCGTAGACAGGTCCTTGAGCAGTTTCTGGTACTTCTCACTCACCTCCTTGATGGCCAGCAGCCGCTCGACCAGCTTGTTGTCCCCCGGATACGGGTGGGTAAGGCTCAGGTCCATCAGCTGGTCCGCCGTCCCCATCAGCAGGAAGTTGGCCAGCGAAAACTCGAGGTCGCCGGGGATGAAGACGAATTTTTTCGTCTTGGGGTGCAGGTAAAGGTGGTAGTTGTGCCCCAGGGCGAAGAAACTCTCCAGGTTCGAGAGCAGGGCGTTGGCGGCCAGGAAGCGCAGGAACTCGTCCACGTCGAGGTACGAATCGATTTCCTTCTTGAACTCCTCGTCCTTGGCCTGGTTGACCAGCCGGGCGAACTCGATGACGCGTTTCGCTTCCTCCTTAGTCGGCTCCGACTGGGGCCGGTACCTGTCCTTGTACTTGTCCCAGTCGTCGCCGAGGTGGTCAATGGTGCGGACCTGGAACGGCTTCATCAGCAGGCCCTTGTCGCTCTGGAAGCGGTCCTCGAGGAAGCGTTTGTCCACGTTCTCGACGAGGGCGTACAGGCCCAGGTACTCCTTGTCGTACTTGCCGGGCACGGTCAGGGTGACCTCGGCGAAGGCGGTGCGCGGCGCCGGCACGCCGGCCGCCCGGAAGACGGCGTAGGCCAGGACCTCGCGCCCCTTCGTAGGGTCCATCGGCATCGAGTGGAGGTGCAGCGATGTGAGCCCGTGGAATTGCTGGTCGTCGAAGCGGTTGAACTCGATCTTCAAGGGGCGCTTCAGGCCGCGGGAGGACGCGAAGTACGTCACCTCACCCGCGTAGCGGACGCCGACCTTCTTGTACGTCTTGCCGTCCGTCGTGAACTCGCCCTGGGCCCAGGGGAACTCGGTGCCGAAGAGGTTGCGCTCGCTGTCGCGCTTGTCCTTCGGGTCCTTCGGCGCAGGCGCTGGGGGGGCACCGGGGAACCCGAAACCACCGGCGGGGGGCTGCATCGCCTCGTACTCCTTGGCGGGGATTTCGAGGTGAACGGCCCACAGCTTGGTCTGTCCGAAGACGTCCTTGCCGGGGGCCCCCTTCGCCGGCTCCTTACCGTCCGCGGCCGGGGCCTTCGTCGCCCTCAAACCAAGGAGGATGCAGGCCAGGATGAGGGCGGCGCAGGTCAGCGCGGTCGCCCCGGCGAAAAAGCGTCGGCTCATCGCAATACCTCGCGGAAACGTGTTCGGTTGACTGGACAGGCGGGATCACAACCCGGCTCGTTGCGCGGGCTGATCTTTGCCCCTGTCTTCAGAGATGCGGACGGCCGGGACATGCAGCGCGGCCCGCGCGATTTTTCCAGGACTGCCCGACCCCGCATCATTACGGCCCCTTCGGGCCGGGCGGCGGGCCGAACGGCGCAATCCCGCCCTTCAGCGGCTCGCCGGTCATTTCCTTCCACCTCCTCGACTGCTCCTCCGTCAGCACCGCCAGGATGCGTTCATTGGCCGACCTGTCCTTCGACTCGGCGGCGCCGGGCCGCGTGCCCGGCCGCGGCGCCCTCATCCAGCCGAAGATCGCCTCTTCCTCGACCATCCAAATCCGCTCGCGCTGCTCGGCCGTGAGCTTCAGCTCCGACACCACTTCCGGCTGGCCGAAGGCGCCCGGCCCCTCGGCCTGCAAGCCGATCTGGCGGAGGCGGCGCTGTTGCCCCGGAGTCAACAGGACATTGACCTCGGCCTCGTAGTTCCGGGCGCGCTCGACGGTGTGCCGCCCCCGCTCGGCGGGGGACACCCGGCCGACGTCACCCCACGACGCCATCCACTGCTTTCCAACACGTTCGCAGAACTCCTTGACCTTCGGCCGCTGCTGCCCGTCCAAACGCAGGTCGTCGAGCACCGCCGGCTGACACAGCAGGTACAGCTGGCTGGCGGCGCGCAGCACCGCCAGGTCGGCGAGGATCTTCTCGACGCGCGTTTTCGTGTCGAGCAGGTCCGCCCGGGCCGCCGGGTCGTCGCGGCGCTGCTCGAGGAACTCCTGGTAGTAGGCCAGTACCGACCAGAGCAGTCGCTTGCGCAGCCCCTCCAGGCCCGGCCGGTCGGCCAGTTCCTCCTCGCTGATGCGAAACATCTCGTCCACGGATCGGCGGGCGAGCCGAAACTCGGCCTCGGCCTCCTCGGCCCGCTGCCGCTCGCGCTGGTACGCCTCCTCCGCCTTGCGCTGCTCGGCGCGCGTCCGCCCCTGTTCGCCGCGGATCAGCGCGGTGCTCAGCAGCGACCCGGCGGACAGGAGGATCAGGACCAGCACGCCGGCGCCGACGAGCGACGGGTGCCGCCGCGCCCATTTCCGGAGGTGCTCCGCGGGAGTCGGCCGCCGCGCCAGGATCGGCCGGTTGTCCAGGAAACGCTGCAGATCGTCGGCGAACTCTTGCGCCGTGGCGTAACGCTCCGAAGGCTCCTTGCCCAGCGCCTTCAGCACGACCGTCTCCAATTCCGCCGGGACGGACGGATGCGCCGAGCGCGGCGGCCGCGGCTCCTCGTCACCGATCTGCCGTAGCAGTTCGTTGCGGTCCCGGCCCTCGAAGATGGGCCGCAACGTCAGCAGCTCATAGAGGGTCGCGCCGAGAGAGTAGACGTCGCTGCGGTGGTCGGCGATGCCCCGCCGGGCCAGGACCTGCTCGGGGCTGGCGTAGCGCAGCGTGCCCAGCATTTCCCCCGTGACGGTGAGGCCGGCGTCGCCGTTGACCTGCGCCAGGCCGAAGTCGGTGACCCAGAGTTGCCCGCGCGGGTCGAGCAGCAGGTTGGCGGGCTTGACGTCACGGTGGACGACGCCCAGCGAGTGGGCGTGCCCCAGCGCCAGCGCCGCCTGCCGGCCCAGGTTCGCCACCCAGTCGTAATACCGTCGGCTTCCGGAAGACCGCTCGGTCTGCATCACGGCCGCGAGCGACGTCGTGCTCGCCGATTTGTCCTGCGAATCGGTAGTCGGCACTCTCAAATCGGCGATGAGTGCGGCCAGGCTCTGGCCGTCGATGAACTGCATGGCGTAGTAGTGGACGCCGCGCTCCTCGCCGACGGCATGCACCGGGACGATGTTCTCGTGCCGCAGGTGCGCGGCGGCCAGGGCCTCGTTCTTGAAGCGCTGCAGCTGGCGGGGGTCGATGGCCGCGGCGAACGGCAGCACCTTCAGCGCCACGCGCCGCCGCAGTGAGATCTGCTCGGCCTCGTAGACCACGCCCATCCCGCCGCGGCCGACCTCGCGCAGGAGGCGGAAGTCACCCAGCTGACCGATCTCCGCTTGCGGATTGCTGCTCGCAGGTTCGTCTGTCAATCCGCAATCGCGGAAGGGGGCGGCCAGGCGCTCCACTTCGTCGTGGCCGGCGAAGAACTCCTCCAACTCACGGCGGAGGTGAGGGTGCGCCGCGAGCAGCCGGCCCCGGTCCGGTTCCCGGCCAGCCTGCCGCGCCTCCACGTAGGCGAGGAGGACTTCGTTCAGCAGCTCCTCGCGATCCGAGTCACCGGCAAGGTCACGGGTCATGCTTCGCCCTCCCCCCGCTCCCGGAGCAGCTCGCGGAGTTTCTTCAGCCCGCGGAAGAGCAGCCCGACCACGGCCGGGCGGGTACGTCCCATCTGCTCGGCCACCTCGGCCACCGGGAGCCCCTTCAGGTGGTGCAGCTCCACCACGCGCCGCTGGTCCTCCGGCAGCCGGGCCAGGGCGGCGGCCAGGCGCAGCAGCTCCTCGCAACGAACCGCCCGCTCACTCGGCGACGTCTGGTCGGCCGCGAGCAAGCCCTCCAGCCGGGAGGACGACAGCTGCAACTCGGCCTCCAGGGAGCGCTCCCGGCCCAGTTCGCGTGCCCTCGTCTCGAACCGGCGGGCGGCCGCCGCCAGGGCGTTTGCCAGGATGACGCGGAGCCACGCCAGCCGCTCGGCCTCAGTCCTGCCGCGGAACTGCGCCCGGCTCTGGTGGGCTTGCAGGATCGCCTGCTGGACGACGTCGGAGGCGTCGAGCTTCGCCTGAAGGCGAGGGCCCATTTGCAGCCGGGCGAGCAGGCGGAGGTAGTCGCGGTAGCCCTCCAGGGGCCTCTCGTCGGGGTCGGCTGTACGGTCCACGATCTCTCCCCTACTTCTCCTGACTTACTGGATGCGGCCGCACGCCACGCGTAGCGCACCCGGGGTACGTTTCGGAAGGTAGCAAGGTTAACCTTGAGAGTCTGTAGCGCAAGCCGCTTGCGGCTTCGCAATCGTTCCTGCGAAGCCGCAAGCGGCTACCGAACGGTCTGCGGTGCTGGCCCCGGTGATGGACGGTCACCGGGGTTTGTTTGACGTGCGAGTGGGCGCTACTGGATTCGAACCAGTGACTTCGACCGTGTGAGGATAGTCCGACAAGCGGAAAACCATACGCCTCAAGCACTTACCATTTCCATTCTATGCACAGATCGCACGATTTTCAAGGGTAGTGTGCATTTTAGTGTGCATTCCGACAGGGAGGCTGCGCGTCCGGGTGGTGACCTTCTCCAAAACCCCACGGCGCTGGGTATAATGTACAAGATGGCAGTGTTGCCGACCGTGAACAGACAGGAGGGCTCTGTCAATGAAGTTCCAGATTTCCTTCGTCGTCGCCCCTGAGCACCTGGTCAAGCTCGCGGACGAGATCCTGCGCACCAAGCTGCGCTGCACGGCGGCGACCCGCAGCGACATCCGCGCCCTCGCCAAGGCATACATCGATGAGGCCGACGAGCTGAACCGCGGCGCCCGTGAGGCTCAGACCAACGCGTCTAGAATCCAGATCGAGAGCCGCTCGCCGCCGGAAATGATCGAGAAGGCGCGGCGGCTCCGGACGGTCCGCCTGGCCAGCGAGGGGATACAGGAGAAGGTCCGCAAGATCGCCGACAGCTACGTGCTGATCGCCGAGAAGAACCAGCAGCTGTTCGACGAGTTTCAGGAGAAGTACCGCGACCAACTGCCGCCGACCGCGTAACCGGCTCCGGGGTAGTGTACAATCCCGCCATGCCCGAGGCCGACCTCTCCACTTAGAGATGATCCGCTGTCTTGCCGAGCCGGTCGCCAACGGACCGGATATTGTTGCTTACCTGGGCGCCGACCGCGAATCGCTTGCCCCGGCCCGAACCTGGTGCGAGGAACGGACGTCCTATAAATATCGTCAGAACGTCGAGGCCGACCATGACTTTCGACCCAAGCACGATTGTGAGCACCCCGCGCACCTGGCTTAAAACGCGGGTCCGCTACGATGGCGCCGCGCGCGCCGAGTTCGCCAACCCGCCCGGCGTGATCGAGGGGCCGGCCACGGTCTGCTTCAACTCTGCGGGTGCATGCCGCGTGCGCATCGCGGTCGAGCACATGGAAGCTCCCGACCGGGAGAACTTTTCGCTGCGGACGGCGGGGACTCTTGGCACCTATCTCGTCCACGGGGAGGCCAACCCTTGCACCTCGCTCACTGTGAAGACCGACGCCGGTGTCTTCACTGGGGGCGACCGAATCATCCACGACGGCCTGCCCACGGGCGCGGGAAAGCTGGTAGAACTGCGGCCTCTCCAGTCCCGGTTCGAGGCGGCAACTGCGGCACCGGCGAAATATTGGGTACTGCCGCTGGCGAACTTCATGCCGGACCCCTGGAGTGGCGACATCATCCCGCAGCTCGCCGATCACCCCTTGCGCATGCGCTCCTCGCCGACAATCCCGGACGACTTGCCCGAGGACGAGAGGACATGGGCGGGGTGGCACGTCTACCATCAGACCAACATCTTCACCTTCCTGCTGAACGGCGAGCCCGGTTTCATCGAGCGCATGCCCGACTACGACAAGCGCGTGAAGCGAGTGCGGCGGCGGCGGTCGCGCCGGATCACTGCCGTGGTGGTCGGCCCGGCGCATGTGCAGACGGTTGATTGGTCCGATTACGAGGGGCTGTTCCCGCTCGACATCGTGAGCATGCTGTCGCTGGCGACGGGCACGCCCGTGGGTGCCCCGTGGATCGAGTTCCGCGACGAGAAGGGCGCGCTCGTGCGGTGCGTGCATATCTGCTTCGGGGCGGGCCGATACGAGCAGGCACATGGAGCGCTTCCCGATCACTTGCTGCGGAACGGGCCGGGATACCTGATTGGGAAGGTACTCGCCGCGCCGGACCGCGGCAAAAAGTACCTCCGCGTGGCAATCAACCACGCGCTGGCGGCGGCGACGCGGGGAACGCTGGAGAGCCGCTTCATCAGCCTGTGCCGCGGGTTCGAGACGTTGTGCCGCCGCCACGGCTTCATCAATCAGGACCTGTCGGCGAGGCTGGAACCGTCCCAGCAAGGGGTCTTGAAGACACTCCTCCAAGAGGTCGCGGGCAAGATTCGGGCGATGCGGAACGTCGAAACTGACCCGGACCGCAAGGCGGTGCTGGATACCATCGCGGGGCGCGCACAGAGCGCCGGCCAGACGGAAAAGTCGTTCGGTCTGGCCGTCGCCGACCTGGCCCAGATGTTCGGGTTCCAAGACGCCCAGGTGCTCGACGCCCACTTGTCGGCGCATCCCCATCCCACGGGGAAGACGTGGCCGGGCATCCTCACTCACTACCGTGCCGCCGCGACACACGACGCGTATTTCGAGTTCGCCCAGCGCGAGGATCTCTACACCATCCTGCGCGTGATGAACCACCTGCACGACCTCTTGCTCCGCGTGCTCCTCAAGACGGTCGGGTATGACGGACCGTACCAGTCGCCTATTCCGCCAGTAATGCAGCGCCCTTCGGCGGATTGGGTGAAGCCGACGACGCTGGCCGGCTTGCTGGGGTACGCCTGACCTCGCTGTCAGTTTGCCCAACGCTTTTTTCTACCCGTTCCGGCGGCAATGACGGGGTGTCCTGATGCGGCTCTTTGCCTGGCTCCGCGTTCTGCCATCGCGGCTGAAATCCCTGCTGATGGTTGCCATCGGGATGATCCTGCCTGACTACCTGCGCGATCCCGATCCGCCGTGGTGGCGCCGGTGGAACGCGGGCGAACGATGACGTTGTGCTGCCGCTCGGCGGCTTCTTCGAGGATTGCAGGCATGGCGGTACGCAGCTGCTCAAGTGAGCGGTGGCCGCGGAACCCGGCCTTTTCGCCGGCGGCGTCTGTTAAGGTGATGTCAAACCGCTCCGCCCCCACGCTGGCGAAGGCATCCAGCATATCCAGCGTTGGCCCCCCCGCCCGTGTTTCTCTCTCCGGGGATGGCGGGTTTTGTTCTTCACTGATTCTGGACGCCTGATCGGCAACGGAACCGCCGGAGAGCAAGCGGCGGTCAACGTTCGGGGCCTCATCACCTTCGGCCAGGCTCTCCCAGCCGATGGTCGGCGGCATTCCGTGCTTCACGCGGTACTCCTGGATGATTATCAGGAACTGCTCGTGCAGCGCGTCGCGACCGCCTCCTCACGACTCCGGCAGTCTCACATGTATCTGAACTAGAACAAACGAGAACAGTCGCGGAAATGAAATGCGTGTGTAACACTGGTTGCCGGCCCGGCCACCTTCGTCCAGCAGACCGGGCGGAGCCTGTCAAGCAAGTGCGATTTCCGGACAGACACGCCTCGCTGCGCTCCGACAGCATTGCCGAGCTTCCGGCCACCGGCAGGACTGCTCGATGCTGACTATGCGGAAATGCGCTGGGATTCTTGAAGTGGGTCCGCCAACTGAAAAACGAGAGGCTGCCGCACCAAGGGTCATGGATGGCCCGACTGCGGCAGCCCACCGATTGGCCAGGCCAAGGATGGAGAAAGAAGAAAAGAGCCGAAGTTTCAGCGGCTTATCATTTTTTCGCATATGGGTGAGTGCTGGCATATGAGAATCATGGGCACATCTTTAGTAATTGACGCATTCGGCACGATGGTGTACGGTTGAACCAACGATCATGAGTCGGATTGATGGGTATGGCTGACGTTCGTGTGCGCAAACTTGACGATTGGGTCTTAGGCTGGTTCCGCACGCAGGCGAAACGGCGTGGGCGGAGCCTTGAAGGCGAACTCCGCGAAGCCTTGAAGGAGACCGCCCTTCATCGCAAGCGCCAGATCGGGACCGAGCTTCGCTCCGACCTGGAGAAACTCGAAAAGAAGTACGGCCTATTCTCGGACAGTGCTGAGCTCATCCGCGAGGATCGTGACGCACGCGGATGATTGTGCTTGATGCATGTGTCGCTGCTAAATGGCTGTTGCCCGAAGCAGGTAGCCAGGCTGCTCTTGAACTGCAAGACAGTCAGGAAGAACTCATTGCTCCCGAACTTATCCGCATGGAAGTCGCCGCAGCCATAACGCGCCGGGTACGGGCCGAGAAGGAGAAGGACCGGATTACACCGGAGGATGCTATTGAGCGCTGCGATAAATGGTTTCGACTGCTTGAGCAGCCCATCCTGTCCGTGATCCCGGAGCACGAGATTCTCGATCAGGCTATCAAACTTTCTGTTGAGGTGAAGCACGCGCTTCAGGACTGTCTGTACCTGGCTGTAGCGCTGCGCTGCGATGCTACATTGATAACTGCCGATCCGAAGTTTATTCGTCGGGTTTCGAGCATGTTTCCAAGGGTCTTGATGCTCGAAGGGTGCCAAGCGAATTGAGAACGGAATGGCCTACTCCCTGGTGGTCTGCTGCGGCATCGAGAGTGATGCCGGGGATAAACACAAGTCGCTACCTTTGTCTGGAACAATGCGCTTTCTGGCCTACGCCGGACACAACGGCTACTCATACTGTGCCAGAAAGGATCTTACTGCCCTGGCGTCGAAACCGCAGGCGACGAGCAGCTGTTCAGTCTCTTCAGCGACTTCCTTCCGTTTCGCCGCGTTATCATCCATGAGTTGATCGAGGTCGCGGATGCCGAAGGACTTGGTGATGATTTTCTTCGCGTGCTTTCTGTACTGAGGCATGGGGTCTGGCGGAGCGGCCAGGGCGGTAGATACACCCGGCGAACCGGGGGAAGGGGCGGGTTCAATCAGGTAGGCCAGCGACAGGAGATGTGGCTCCTCGATGTTTTCGTGCCTGAAACAGTAGCTCGGGAGCATTGACACGAACGAAGGCGGGTTCGGTTGGCGGAGCTTGGCGGCCAGCCATTTCCCCATCGCCAGCGCGAAAATGCGAATGAAGCGGCCGACTTCCGGCAGCTCGGCGTCCGGTTGTGTGAAGCACGACATGATGCCGTCGGCGTCGAGGTCGGCCTTGGCTTTCAGGTCTTCGCCGAACTCTTCCGAGTCATCCGCGTTCTCCTTTATCGCCTGGATCAGCGGCAGGCAGGCCGGAAGATTGATTTCGTGCGGAGAAGCGAAGGTCGTCAGGAACAGCAGCCACGGCGAGATGCGGCGAGTGCTCTGCCAGTTCAGAAGCTCCGCAAGGGCGTGGAGAGCGTCCGTCGCCCGCTCTCTTTCCGGCCGGATAATGCATCCGCAGAGGTCGAGGTTGATGGCGTCAAAGTCGCCGTACCGGTTGAGGACGTTTCGCGACACGGAGTTTGGGAGGCGGATCTGCTCGAATAGATCGGGCATCAGGCTGGAGGACGGATGCACAAACGAAGAGGCGTCGATCATCCGCTGCGACTGCAGCTCCCGGTAGAGATCAACCCCCGGGCCTTCCTCCGGGGAAGGATCGGAGCCTTCCGGGCGCGTATATGACACGTTGAACCCCAAGTAGATGACTTTGAGGCCGTTCCGTTGACAGAAGCCGCGCATGCTCAAGAGGTCGAGAAACTCCGAGGACGGCAGGCCGAGAACCCGCAGAACGCTCTGGCCGGCCTTCTGCTTCTTTACAATCTGCTCGACGATCTCATGGTTCCACTGGTACTTGCGGATGAATTGCTTGCGGGGCCGGTGCCACGGTGCGGGCTCAAATTCCCGTGTGATCGTGGGAGGGGGGGCGATCGGGGGCACGACATCCTCGGCCAAGTCTTCCGGCTCTTTCTTCTCTGGCATATGGCCCTCTGGGCGTCACTTCCCAACGGTGAAGAGCCTTACGATTCCGGCGACCAGGCTGGCCTGGTCCGCACGATCAAGGCCCTGGAGAAGGCCGTGTGCCTCAAGGAGGCGGGCGACCGCGCTGACATGCGATTCCACCCATGCTGGCGGCGCCCCGCCGCCGGCCGCCACGACGCTTGTGATGTCCTCGCGGAGGTAAGCGATCTTCCCCTCCTCGATTGCCTCCTGCAGCGTGTCCTCATCCTGCGCCAGGACGACGCCCGGCACCTCGCTCGGGTCATAGTCCGTAAACTCCGAGATCATCTGATCGACCGCGGCAGTGAGGGCGGCGGTGTCCGTTTTCTTGGTTGCTGCCGTCTTCTTCTCTCGCGCCGCGGACTGAAGCTCCTTCAGCGTGTTGCGGATCAGGCGCAGCGAGTTATGTACCCAATTCGCGAGAACTTGGTAATGGGGGTGTGCGGTGTTGAACGATTCCCGGTCGATGTTGAGGGCGCTCTCCAACCCTTTCTCGACGTACACCTCCGCAATGAGCTGGCCAAGGCGCCGCTCTGCAACCTGGTATTTCAGGAAAGTCGGATCGAACAGAGTGCCGCTGGCCCCGTTGATCCGGACCAGCAGGCCATTGTGTTCCTGGGGGATTACCCTGGCGACCCAGAAGAAGTAGCCCGAAAAGGCGAGTGGACCGCCGCGCTGGGTTTCCGGGATCTTCGACAGATCCGGCACCGCGTGTCCGACGAACATGACCGGATCTTGTTGGGCCTGGGCTGTCTTTGGGTAGCCGTGAAAGCGGATCGGGCGGGCGAGACGGACGCCGTCGATGGTGACGGCAAAATCCGGCACAGAGTCTTCAGGGTTCGGCAGTCTGGCCTTGCTCGCGACGGTATCCTTCGGACCTACCCTGAGCGGCGTCAGGCTTGTGGTCCCACGCCGTTCGGGGAGCAAGAAGTAGTGCGGTATGTCCTTACCGGTGAGAGTGAACGGGTGCTTTTCCACGTACCCGATTGGGAGTGACAGCCCCAGCGTCCATATCATCTGGAAGTAGTTATCGAGGGCGTGCTCTAGCCGGGCGTATTGGTTCCCCTGGCGCCATGCTTCGGCCACGTGATCGACGAGGCCGTGGAATCTTTCCGTCTCATCCGCGTTCTCATGCCACGGAAGAGAAGGTTGTCGCAGCAAGGTATCGGGTGCGTCCGGGTCGATCTGCCCGATGTGGCAGAGGGGCGGCTTGCGTTTGCCGCCGACGCGCGACTGCTCTTCCTCGGCAAGGGCACCCCAGACATCGCGGCTCTGGAGCAGGTGGACCACACGCGGGAGGAGGGCCGTCAGCTGGATAGTGGTGCCGTGGCCTTTCCTGTCGGGCGTCTTCTCGGCCCAGATTCTTGCCTCACCCGCGCGGAACGTGTGCTCACCCTCCGCATCGATTTCTGCCAGTTCCGCCGCCTCATCGGGGAAGTCGAGAGTGACATGTGCAAGCAGCTGGTAGTCGGTCCCGGCCGTTTTCGTGATAATCACGAACTGGCGTGTGAGCTGGGCGACGGAGAAGAGGCCAATCCCAATCTTTCCGATCAAGCGGCGACCCCCCGCGCTCCGTGTCGGGTCCTTTTTTGCGGTCAGTCCGAGCCTTGGCCCCCGCTGCGTGCGCTTCGCGCTGCCGCCGATGTGCAGGACCAAGTTAGCCAGGGCTTCCGGCGTCATGCCGATGCCGTCGTCGCTTACCTTGATTGTTTGAAAGCGGGGGGCATCGGTAACGATCGAAACGACCGCTGCATCCGCGTCATAAGCGTTGGCGATGAGTTCGCGAAGTGCAGAGGCCGGTTGGCGGTAAATACCCTCCGTTATCCGCGCAAGGACTCGCTGATCGGTTTCGAGAGGGGTGTCGTAGTGGCCTCCGGACTGGATGCAGCGGTTTATTTTCCCAATGAGGGCGTCATCGGAGGTAGTCTTGCGCGTTGGCATCGGAGATCACTCCTTGGCCTGAGCAAGGACCGTTTTCCAGACTCTCCGGGCCAGTGCCTGCGCGACAGGAGGCGGAACCGCGTTGGAAACCTGAGTGATCTGCTGGCTAAAATTGCCCGCCAGGCGATAGCGTGCCGGGAAGCCTTGCAACAGCATCGCCTCGTGTACGCTCAGTCGGCGGCCACCGTCGGGGTGGACATGGATTTCCCGGTTGCCGTAGGCTACCGTGGGGCTGACCTCATCCCATTCGAGCCGCCGAAACGAACGGCCATCGGTCGAAGCCCCGGAGGCCAGTTTCGGGGACTTGGGCATCATGGTCCAGTGATTCGGGTGGTAGGCAATGTCCTGAGGACTCAGGCCGCGCTCGAAGAACACGGGCTTGGGCAGGCCCTCGATCGTGTCCCGGACGGTGGTTTTCTTGGCGGTGCCGGCCGGAAAATCAAAGCGGACATCCGGGAATAGCTTCTTGTGCAGCCCGACGATGAACAGCCGGCGACGTAACTGTGGAACGCCGAAGTCCTGAGCATCCAGATCGCTGTGAAACACGTTAAAGCCGGCTTGCTCGAAAGCGCGGCGAATGGCATGGAACTTGGCAATATGTCTTGGGTTTAGCAGCCCCATGACGTTCTCGAAGACAAAGAACTTCAGGCGATATTTCTCGTTTAGGGCTGCAAGGAGTTCGGCATACCTGTGTGGGAGGAGATTGCGTGAGTCACCTGGGTCTGCGCTCGCATTCCCCCGCGAAAAACCCTGGCACGGCGGGCCACCGATCACGCCGGCCGGCTTCACGCCGGGTGAGGTCTCTTTCAATAGGGTAATTAGCTGTTCGGGCGTGGCAATCGAAAGGTCTAGGTCCCGGGCGACCTTCTTCTTCGAGTTCCGGTTGTAGCTGCTGACCGCCGCAGGGAAGTTGTCGCAGGCAAGGATGACGTTGAAGCCTGCCCGGCGGAAGCCCCAATCGAGGCCGCCGGCTCCACAAAACAAACTGAGGATGGGCAAGGCATCGGATGGCATTGTGCATCGGGCGACGGTTGTTGTTGCAACCACGCCTCCGTCTCTCCGGGTCTGGCCTCTACTCCCGCGGACAGCATCGCCTCACGCAGGCGCTCTTCGATTTTCCTGAGACTGTACGTTTGGCACTCCCAGATCACGATGCGCGTCCACCCAAGCTGCCGCAGCCTTTCCGCATTCTCCGCGTCCCGCCGCCGGTTTCGCTCCAGCTTGGGCGCCCAGTATGCGGCGTTACTCTTCGGGACATGCCCCTCGCAGCAGTCGTGACCGTGCCAAAAGCACCCATGCACCAGCACGACAACGCGCCACTTCGGGAGCACCACGTCCGGCTTTCCCGGCAGGTCTTTCCTGTGCAACCGGAACCTGTAGCCCATCCGGTGCAGGACGCTACGAACGCGCACTTCCGGCCGCGTATCTCGGGAGGTTATGCGGCCCATGATCTCGGACCGCCGCTTCTTGGTGTACATGTCCATCGTGGCAGTCCTTGCGCGCACCGACTCCGCGGCGGCCAGCTGACACTCTCTGCCATTGTAGTCGCCGGCCGGCCGTTGTTTCAAGGCCAAACCCAGCTAATCGCTTACTGGCAGCCGGCTTGCGCTAGCTTTCGTCCAGCTGCTCGGAGCAACCGACAAGTCCTGAAACACCAGCACATCGCCAAGTGGGCGGAAGTGTACGGAAACCCACTGCTTGGCTGGAGCAGGTCCTTTCAACCGCAGCACCCGGGCTCAATTCCTCTCGGTCGCTACATTCTCCCGGTGCGGCTTACTGGAGCCTGCCAGGTCTGCCGATGAAACGCCGCTTGAGCGCGTCGAACGGGAACTAGCCCGGCTGAAGGCGCCTGCCCTCGTTGCCGTCGGATGCCGTTCAGCGGTTCCGGGAGCAGAAAAAGGGGCCTCCCGGCGCTTGCGGCGCCTTCCTGCGCCGCATATACTAATGTGATTCGGGATTGCCAGCTGAACGGGTTGACGGATTCGCCGCCTGGAGGCTGCCGAGTTGAACCGCCGGATCGTACCCCCGGACTCGCTGGATCTTCGCTTGTCCAGCCCCTCTCGCGGCTTCACGCTGTTGAGCGAAAAAGGCACCGTACCCTGGCTGGTGGGCCGCGGCAGTTGGCTGGTGTCTCGCCGGCGAGGCGCCCATGAAGTATCTGGAGTGGAACGACCGCCTGGCTGCCCACTTTTTCCGCCCTGAGATGGCGGGCCGTTCGGTCTTCGTCTACGTTACCCAGGAGCTGCTTGACGAACTCGGTGCCCCGACCAGAGACACTTGGCGCGACTTTGTCTCTGCCGCAAAGGCCGGCCATTCGTGGCGGCCTTCAAGTCTGCATACCGTTTGCCAGAAGGCGGTTCACTGCCTTGAGTCGTGGCGCCTTCACGGCTTCACCTATCCGGCGTACCTTGCGTACCTTGGGCTTTTCGTTCTTGCGGCAGGCAAAGAGGGGGACTTCGCTCCCCATGCCTACTATCCCCGTCTCCGCGAACTTCTCGGCGACGCAGGAGGCGGTAGCTCCTACCCCGGCTTCGACAAAATGTGGCGGCTCTGGGAGGACCTTGAGCGGTGGGCCAATGAGGATATGCGCGGCGACCTGGGCATGTTCACGGCCCGCATTGCGGGTGGCTGGGTGCATGTCGGCATGCCCATCGCACAGACCGTGCTGACTGAGCACGAGCGCGCGGCGCTGCCAGCGGTTTTCACCGCGGCTGCCCTCGATCCCACGGCCTTTCCGCCCGACCCAGAGCTGATCCGCCTCCTACTTGCCCACGGGGGCCACTACCTACGGCGGCGAACGCTGGACCTCGTTCAGCGTGGGGCTGATGAAGTTGAGTTGGTCTCGGTGTTGCTGGACATCGTCAAGGAGGAACTATCGCGATGGGACGGGCAGGCTGGTGTGGCTGTAAACGGCGCGCCTGAGGTTCTTTCCGGCAGCCTGCGGCTGTGTGCTGCGGTTGACCGGGTCGCCTCTGCCGCGCGATTCGGCTTGCGATGCAGCATGAACCGCGACTTTCCCGAAGAAGGGATTCTGCTTCGCTGCATTGCCACAGGTGAAGACTTTTGCTGCCAGGAGGAGATCCTCCACTGGTCCACCGAAGTGCATGACGCCAGCGGGCGCCCGGTGGACGCAACTCAGTTTGACTGGACGGCAAGGCTTGATCTGCGAGAGACCCAGTTCGGCTGGCGGTTCACGCTCCGCGGCAATGCAGTCCGCGTCTTTGTGGAGGGTGCTGCCGAGGGGCTTCCGGGGATCATCGAAGTCTTTCAGCTCCCGGCCTCCGGTCCGTTCTATCTTGCAGTGTCCCCGGACGCGCGCGCCGAAATTGAGGCGTGGGGAAGTGTGTCCTGCCAGGTTTTTCGCCCCGTGGCTATCCGAAAGGGGCTCCCGGCCAGCTGGGGTCTCTACTGGTCGAGTGGTCTGGCCAGCGGAGCAGGACCCTGCAAGAGCTATTCTGCCCTCAGCCCTCCTTCCTCGACGCGGCTTCTCCTGCGGGGCGGCATCCGGGCGTCGCGGCGAAACTGGTTCTTACCATTCGGCCTTCCCGAGGTGATGCTGGAAGCCCCGCTGGGAGGCGAAATCGTGACGTGTGCCGGTGTTGAACTCCATAGCGACGGCGGCATTTATCGTCTCCCCACGGAGCTTCCGAGGGAGCAGAAACAGGTTGTGGAAGCCTGCCGGGGTGGCCAGGTGACACGCAGTCAGCCGTTTTATGTCATTGGAGATTTCACCTGGCAGTGGACCACGCCCCTCGTCTGCCTGGACCGATTTGGCGCGCCGAAGGATTCGTCGTTGTCCCAGAAAGGCGGAGCCGCCGGTGCATCGGTGGCAGGTTTCTCACCTACACAGGCGGCGTACTCCCCGGCTCCTTCCTGTTTCGAGCGAAGGCGCGTGTTTTTTGTTGGGCGTGAGGCGGGCCAGATCATCTCCTGGCCTGCTGAGCCGGTCCCACATACCTGGCAGCCCGTATGGGCTATTCCTCTTGAAAGAAAAGGGAGGGCCATCTTCTGCGGTACGGACATCGCTGCGTCGGAGCCGCTGCCCGCTCGACCAGGGGCTGATCGCAAGAAGCTGAAACTCTGGAAAGAGCTTCTCTACCACCGGCAGAAGCGGATCGGAGCGCCTCAGTCGCCGCGGCTGGCTCAACTCTGGAGGAAGTTCCAGGAGGCCGCCCGCCGTGCGTGAATACGACGACTATCTTCTGTTCGCGGTCTCTGCCTGGCGCCAGATGAGCTGGCAGAACTTCAAGAAGGTGTTTGACGGTCTGTACTTGAAGTACGCAGCGCCCGGCCACTTGAACGGGAGTACCCGGCAGTTCGCTTGGCGATCGCTTCGGGTTCTGGAATGTCTCGGCCATGCCGATGCGGCTTTCGATGCCAGCCAAAGCACCATTGCGGCGGCACCTGCCGTACTATGCCGCCTTCCCATTTCCGGCCTCCCGCAAGCGGTCCTGTGCGGTGCGCGCGCCACGGGAACCAAGGCGGCCTTGGAAGTGGCGTGCCGGGGCCTTCCGTGTACGCTCTCGCTTCAACCACAGCCTGGAGGCGCGTTAGGTGCTTTCCTCCCGGCGCGGATCGCTGTGGAAAGCGAGACGGAAGAGGCGCTCTCCCAGCTCGCTTCCAAGCTCCGGATCGGCTTGTCGGCCGTGCCTCCCGCGTGGGTTCTCCTCGAATACTCGGGAGCAGTGGAGGAATATGCCCTCTCTTGCCCAACGGTCCAGGCACCGGAGATTGACTGGCCAAGGCTCGACTTCCACACCGAGAGACTCCAATTCCGTCTGCCCTGTTCCGGCACAACGGCTGTCCGGCTCAGCAAGTACCAGCATCCGGCGCGGGGGACGACCTTGTACCAGCTCTGGCGCGGAGCAGCATACCAGAACGTAGACCGCGATTGGGGCCGCTACCTGGCGCTCAAAGAGTCCGCCCGAAACGTCCTGGCTTACGACGCGCGGCACTTTCTTCTTGCTGTCCCGGCAAGCGCGCCGCTTCCACGGCTTCTCGCACGCGCCTGTGCGCTCTGCTCCGGATACGCCCCGCGCCCGGCCGGTCCGAGCGGCAAGCCGCTGGCACTGCCGTCTGCGTGCGTGTACGAGGTTTATTCCGGCGTCCCGCCTGACATCGCCGCCACGGTTGCGGCCAAGGTTGGCCAGAAGCTGCTTCCAGTGACGCTGGACTGCTTCTTGGAGGACTGACCCATGAGAGACCCCGCGGGTGCTTTCCGCGCTGTCCGCGAGAACCTGATCCTGTACGTGAAGACTGCTTTCGGCACGCGCTTCCCGGGCCTTGAGCTGGAGCGCGAACGGCTTCTTCGCCAAAGCACGGTCTTCTGCCGCGAGCCGTGGATCGAGCCTCTTCCGCGTTATCAGAGTTCGGGCAAGACGGTTCAGGACCTGACGCCAGCTGATGTCCCCGGGTTGTCCCCCGAAGCTATTCAAGATTTCAAGGATCTGGTTTCCCTTCGCCTGACCGGAAACTTCCAGCTGCACCGCCACCAGGCGGAGATGCTCCATAAGGTCCTTTCGGGCCACAACTGCGCCGTGACTGCGGGCACTGGTTCGGGGAAGACAGAAGCCTTTCTCCTTCCGCTGTTCGCCTATCTCGTCAGGGAGTCGCGAAGCTGGCACCCACCCGGCCCGGTGCCGCCCCATTGCGGCGATTGGTGGTCGAGCGATGCCTGGCAAGGCCAATGCTTTCGCATGGCCGGCCAGACGCGCAGAATGATCCGTTCCTACCGCGTCCCACAACGTGGGCACGAGAGGCGGAAGGCCGCTGTCCGGGCACTTATCCTCTACCCGATGAACGCCCTTGTGGAGGACCAGCTCACAAGGCTTCGCAAGGCTCTGGATGCGCCTGAGGTTCGCAACTGGTTGGCGAACGCGCGACCTGGAAACCGTTTCTACTTCGGTCGCTACAACAGCGCGACGCCCGTGCCTGGGCACGAACTCAGGGCGCCCACCGCCGGCGGCGCACAGAGTCCGGACCGTGACCGGATCGAAAGACTCGCCGGGGAACTTCGGGCGGCCGAACGGTCTGCGCAAGCTGCCGCGGGTCAGGCCGCTGTGATCGGCGATCCCGACATTCCGTTCTTCTTCTCGCGTCTCGATGGGGCCGAGATGCGAAGCCGTTGGGACATGCAGGATTCTCCCCCTGACATCCTGATTACGAACTACAGCATGCTGAGTGTCATGCTGATGCGTGATGCAGACCAGGGCATCTTCGAGAAGACGAAGGAATGGCTCAGGGAGGAAGGCAGTATCTTCCACCTGATCATCGACGAGCTGCACCTCTACCGAGGTACTGCGGGCACCGAGGTTGCTTACCTCATCCGGTTACTCCTCTTACGGCTTGGCCTTACGCCCACAAACCCGAAGCTGCGAATCCTAGCTTCCAGTGCCTCATTGGAGCGCGACGACCAGGACAGTCTTACCTTCCTCTCCGAGTTCTTCGCCTGTCCGTGGACTGCCGGCCAAATTGTTCCCGGCTACCCGAATCCGGTCCCACCGATTGCCGGGACGCCGTTTCTGCCGGCTGTCCCCTTTACGGCACTGGGACAGGCCCCCTTGGGAAGCCCCTCGATGTTTGTGGGCTGTGACGCTATTGCCGTTGCCCTCGGGCACAATGGCGGTGGTACGCCTGAAGATCGCCTTAAGGAAGCAATGGAGGCGAGTGGCGCGGAGATGTCCGCCCGCCTTCTGACTGCCTGCACGCGCCACGGAGAGGTAAGGGCGGTTTCTCTTCCCTCCTTCGCCACCAACCTCTTCGGGCCTGCTCTCGCCGGTGAGCAGGCACTTCAGGCAGCCCAGGGCCTTCTCATCGGGCGCGGTCTGTGCGACCGCCCGGCCGCCGCTTCCTCCCTCCCCTCCTTCCGCCTCCACTGGTTTTTCCGCAATCTCGAAGGGCTTTGGGCTTGTACGTTTCCCGGCTGTCAGTGCTTGCCTGACGAGGAGGGCTGGGGCCGGACGGCAGGAAAGCTCTTCGGCATGGGCCGCATCCTTTGCCGGGACCCCGGTGGCCCTGAGCCGCCCCACCGCGTCCTTGAACTCCTCTACTGCGAGCAGTGCGGCACGACCTTCTTTGGCGGGAGCCGCTATACCCTTCCAGACAACCAGGGGTGGGAGTTGCTCAACACCGACCCTGACATCGAGGGCATCCCTGATCGCCAGGCTGCCCGTTTCGTGGAGAGAAGGACCTACCGCGAATTTGCCGTCTTCTGGCCATCCGGCGATGCAAGCCGTCACGCCAGCGCCACCCATTGGCAACAACCCCCGATGACGGGAGACGGGAACAACACGAGGGGGGCGTGGACTCCAGCCTGTCTCGACACGGCCAGTGCCCGCGTCGTCCTTGGGGCGCAGGGCCCTGCTGTCCCGAACGGCCCGTGGGTATCGGGCTTCGTTTTCCACCTGTCGCAGATGCCTGCCCCCGACGACCAGGAAGCATACAGCGCGCTGCCATGTGTGTGCCCAGCCTGCGCCACCAATTACAGCAGGCGCCTCTACCGCAAGTCACCGGTGCGCGGCTTCCGCACCGGCTTCTCCAAGATGACGCAACTCCTTTCCAAGGAACTGTTCTACCTTCTGCCTCACGGGGAGACCCCGAAGCTCGTGGTGTTCTCCGACAGCCGCGAAGACGCCGCTTCCATTTCCAACGGCATCGAGCGTTCGCATTACCTCGACCTCGTGCGCGAGGCGATGTACGACGAACTGGCAAGCATGGCTCTCGGGGAGACCGCCCTCCTTGATGACTTGCAGGCGACAGGCACGCCCTCCCAGCCGGCAGCGGTTCGCTATGCACAAGCCAACCCTGGAACTGCCCCGGCGCTGCTGAGCGATATTCAGCTCGCTGCGACGCCTATTCCTGCCGGACTACCGCCGGCCCTGCAGCAGCCGCTTGAGCAGGCGCGAAATGCTGCTATTGCCCGAATCCAGGAGATTCAGGCGCGGGGCAGCAGCAGAACCGTACTTGCCCGCATCCTCTTTGAGTCGCCGAATCCCCAGGTATTGCCGGCTCACCCGGGCTTCCTCGTTCACCGGCTCAAACGCCTTGGCGTGAACCCCGCCGGGAACGACGTGCTCTACCAGGATTACAAGTACGACAATGATTGGCATCGCTGGGTGGACCTGTTCGATTTCTCCGCTCCGGCGGCGGGCTGGCGGAATGGACTTTCCCCAGCAGCGACAAACCGTATCGAGAACACGCTGAGGCCGAAGGTGAAGTCGGAAGTGTGCAAAGTCCTCTTCAGCCGTCTGTATTTCGGCTTCGAGTCGGCAGGGCTCGGATACGTGACGCTCAACCTCTCCGGGCAGTCCGCGGCATTGCTCGCCGCCCAGTGCGGTTGCGCCCCCGACAGGTTGGGCGTAACCGCCCGTCCGCTACGGTGCCAAGGCGAAGAAGGCCTCACCGGCGACGAGGTCACGGTGAGGATAGAGGCGCTCCACTTCCCGCTCGATGCGCTGCTCCTGGAACGCCTCC
>Ga0116217_10001264_pt1 | contig 24641 bp, 22 predicted proteins | sample Sb_taG_6_FD_89697 | JGI IMG/M metagenome (GOLD analysis project Ga0116217, IMG submission 89697) | Peat soil microbial communities from Weissenstadt, Germany - Sb_50d_4_PS metaG | ecosystem: Environmental > Terrestrial > Soil > Wetlands > Peat | place: Germany: Weissenstadt | collected 2010-09-21 | reverse complement strand
TCTCTGAAGTAGGAACCTGGCCTCAGAAAATCATTCACCACAGAGTCACAGAGGCACAGAGAAAGGCAAAAAGTATAAGAAATTTAACCCAGCCTGCAGGAACCGAGGTCCACTAAAAGGTTTTCCGAGTTGCTCGTTTTTCCCTGTGTCTCTGTGCCTCTGTGGTGAAAAGATGGGTTCATATCTGATAGCGATTCTCACGATAGTAGCGGCTGAAAATCTGACCCACCACCAGCAGCGCGATCGGGCACAAGATGCTGGCCTCGGGGCCAACGGTCCCGCCGGTCAACCATTGCGGCCCGCTAAACGTGGAATTGAACACACTGTGGTACGGCAACATCCCGCTGTCAGGGACTCCGTAGAAAGTTTGTCCCCAGTCCCAGGCGGCGTGAAATCCGACCGGAATCCAGAGACTTCCGGTCCGCCGCAAAAACAGGCAGAAGAGAAGCCCGAACAACCCAGTCGCCACTACGCCCACTCCAGTCTCGTTCGCATTGAAGGAGTGCCCGAAGGCGAACATGCCAGACATCACGACTGCCGCCGGCCAGAAGCCGATTCCGGAAGAGAGGGTGTACTGAACGTATCCGCGACACAGGAATTCTTCACACATTCCCGCCAGAATAAACGCCACGCCCCACGCGACGATCGAGGACAGAATTGCCGTGCCGTGAAGCGCCAGGCCGGTGATCCGGAAACCGTGCAGCAGAAACATAGTCAGTAGCGTGCCGCTGATTGCCAGAAAGCCCGATCCAGCCCCGATCCAGAAGTCCTTTCTCAGGGCCTGACGCATGGGCAAACCGTATTCGCTGAATTTGCGATGCTCGATTTTTCCCATGATCAGGGCAGCGACGCATAGGAGCAAAAAGGCCATCCCATCAGACCAGATCACCAACTGCGGAGTGACCGTAATTTCAGCAGCATGCTTCTGCGCTTCCCGGAAACCTTGCACCCCGCCGTTCCGGATGAGAAGGAAACTGCCAAGCAGAACCACAACCAGGACGACGAAGATGAGCAGCCGCCAGCCGGCTCGCAGACCGTTGGCTCCAACAAAGATTGATTTCAAACCGGTCGTGCGATGGGAATGGATCTGGGAAGGTTCAATCAAGGCTGCTGACGGGGCCATGTTCATTTCTCCGCCTGCGATACGGGTTAGCACGGAGAAAAGTTTCAGAGGGGATCACCGCAGTGTTTCGCGGGATTGCACGGGGCGGGGACTTGATGCAATTCTTCCGGGCTCAAGCCGTCGGCTTCGGCTCCGTCGGCCCAAACGGACCGCAGCCGCTCCGCATGCGCTCCCGGAACTTCTCGCGTTCCTCGGGAGTCATCTTCTCCCAGCGCTCGGCCCACCGGCGCCGCCAACTCCAGCCACCGTGGCGGTGCCCGCGGAATCCGTGTCCGCCGAAGAGAATCCGGCAAAGAACCAGAATCCCAAACGCCTGCCAGAAGGTGATCAGACGCCAGCCGAACAGCGGCGGCAGCAGCCAATTCCACAGGTGCATCACGATTTCGGTGCCGATGGCCATGAACGCCAGAATCCCCAAAATCGCCAGCGGCGCTATCCAAATTAGTTTTCTCCATCTCGGTCTCATATTCAGTTCCTCATGCTTTCGTAAATTCGTCGTAAATGCTTTGCAGCCGCTGGCGCAGATGCAGCACCGCATAGCGTTTGCGCGAGAGCAGCGTATTCACGCTCACGCCGGTCTCGGCGGCCATTTCCTTGAAACTGCGCCCTTCCAACTCGTGTGCAACGAACGCCTCGCGCTGCTCCTCGGGCAACTCGTCGATCGCCAGCTCAAGCTCATCGAGCAACACGCCGCGCGCGTAAAGCGCATCCGGGCCGGCATCGGGAGAAGGCAGCAACTCTTCCCACTGCAGCCGTTCGTCGTCCTCGTTGACGACCGCGGCATCGCTGAAGTTCTCCGGCCTCTTCTTGCGGAAGAGATCGATAATGCGATTTCGCGCCACCCGAAACAGCCAGCCGGTGACGTGCTCGATCGGCATCAGCAGGCGGTTGGCCTCCACCAGCTGGTAGAAGACGTCCTGCAGGATGTCCTCAGCGTCGCGCCGGTCGGGCACGCGCCGGCGAATGAAGTTGCGCAGCCGAGGCTCATCGCGGGCGATCGCTTCGGAGATTTTTTGGTCCTGCTCCGTCATCGGCCACCGTTCTCTCAGCGCCGCGTCCATCTACTTATGTAGACGAACCAGGGGTGCGAATATTGTAGGCTTGCCTAGAAGACGTCATTCCGAAGCCCCGCGTTTCCACCAGCGGGGCGAGGAATCTCGCGCGGGCTAACCCAAACTGAGCCGCTACGCCAATGCCGGGAAAGCACGAAAAACGACATCACGTGATGCCATAATTAGTCTGGAGTGTTTATGAGGACAACGCTCGCGCTTGATGACGATCTCGTACGCATCGCCCAGGAGTTTACCGGGGTAGCGGAGAAAACGGCGTTGGTTCGTGAAGCTCTCAAGGCGCTGATCGAGAGGGAAAGCGCCCACAGATTGGCTCCCTGGGAGGCACCATGCCTGAATTGAAGAACGTTCGACGCCAGCCACTACCCCGGCCTTCGCAAAAAGCGCGATAGGCCGGGCCACCCGCCGCGTTTTGGGAGACCCGGGAAAACGTACCCCCATACAGCACGCGAGCTTATGCTTGGCATCCCATCTGCATGCACGCAACCATTCTCGCCACGTTGTTTGAGGTGTCTCGCACGGTGGTCTCGATGTGCACCGCCGGCCTCCTGCTTTTCCTGATTGCGCTGTGGGCTGCGAAGACCGATATCGCGCGGGCCCGCGGCCTCGACAAGATCGTAGCCTTGAGCAATTTGTGTTTCGCCGCCCCCTTGGCGGTCTTCGGCGCCCTGCATCTCTCGGCCGCTGAATCCCTCATGGCCATGGTGCCTTCCTATATGCCGTGGCGGTTGTTTTGGGCGTATTTCTTCGGCTTTGCGCTGCTGTCCGCGTCTTTGAGCATTGCCACAAAAATTCAGGTGCGCTGGTCCGGCCTGCTGTTCGGGATTGCGATGTTTTCTTTTGTGGTGATGATGGACATCCCGGGATCTCTCGCCAGCCCCAGAGACAGGTTTGGATGGACGTTGACCCTCCGCGAAATGATGTTCGGGGGCGGAGGCTGGATTCTTGCGGGAAACGCCCTGCGCGAGCAAAGCCACGGGCAAGGCGGAAGCAAGTTCATCACCGTGGGCCGCGTGTTGATCGGGATCGCCGCCATATTTTATGGCATTGAGCATTTTCTGCATCCAGCCAACGTCCCCGGCGTCCCGCTCTCAAAATTCATTCCCGCGTGGATTCCGGGACATCTTTTCATAAGCTATCTGACAGGCGCAATTCTTGTGGTTGCCGGAGTAAGCATTCTGCTGGCCAGGAAGACACGGATGGCGGCAACTTATCTCGGTACCTGGATTGTGCTGCTGGTCGTGTTCATCTATGGGCCGATCCTGATTGCGTCGCTGGCTGACCCGAGCACCGGGGTCAAAGTTGAGGGGATCAACTACTTCTTTGACACGCTGCTGTTTGCCGGAGCGATTCTGGCGCTCGCCAGCGCGACGCCGCGCACGGACTAAATTGCCGCCTGCCGGGTGCTCGAGGTTCTCGATCCGGTTCTTGGGGAGCTAAACGGGCGGCCCCAATGACGCGCACGGCACGCCGATCACTTACGCGGGCGAGGGCACTTCGACTGCGCTCAGGGCAGGTCCGCGCCACACGCTCTCCAACACCGATGTCATGTCGTAAGCCGTACCGGCGATCACGCCCCGGCCACCCTTGCCTTTGCCGGCGCGAGCCCGATCAGGGTTACCCCGATGACAGCGAGGGCAGCCACGCCCCAAAGAAGTTCGCGTTCGCTCGTATCGTGGAATGCCATGATTGCCATCACCGCGGCGTGAGCAACGCTCGACCATGCGGCGAAGGCGATCAGGCTGCGATGCGCCGATGGGTTCCGCACCGCCAGCAACAGGAGAACACCGAGCGTGATGTAGAGAGTGCCCATCATCGCGTCGGCGTAACTCGACTGGCCCCGTTTCCATAAGATCATGGTCACGGGATAAATCCCTGCCGAAAAAAGCAGGCCCACTACCACCAACGCGACCTTTAGCGCTCGTTCACGAATCATTGTGTCTCCTCAAAACCACCCGGTGATCACGCCCCGGCCACCCTTGCCTTTGCCGGCGCGAGCCCGATCAGGGCTATCCCGATGATGACCAGCGCGATTGTGCCGGACAGCAGATGTACGCGCTCATCCACATGATGCAATGACTGCACGGCCATAACGCCGCCGTGGGCAAAGCTCGACCACGCCGCGAAAGCGATCAGGCTGCGATGCGCAGACGGGTTCCGCGAGGCAAGCAGCAGGAAAATTCCCAGCGTGACGTAGAGGCTGAGCATCATCTGCAAGGTTTCGTCCAGATGCATCCCCAGCAGCGGGTAAAGCGTGGCCGTGAAGAGCAATCCCACGATCACCAATATGGCCTCAAGAACACGTTCTCGATTCATTGTGTCCTCCCTGCTACGTATGATCCCACTCATTCGCAACGAACACGAATGGACCAGGCCCCGCAGAGGCGGACACGAGTGTCCGCCCCACACACTCACGGGGCGGTCAGTTTCCGCAGCATAGCGGCGGAATTGGCATTCTTCGGATCGACCTGCAGAGCCTTTTGATAATTCGCGATGGCCTGCGCTTTGTAGCCGTCGTCCATGAAAGCCTCGCCGAGGCTGTCGTTGCTCGATTGCGGATAGGCCTCGGCGTTAAGCTGAAGAATGCGGACAGCCTCCTTGAACTTTTTCGCTCGAATTAGCTGGTAGCCCAAACTGTTCAGTTCGGCTTCGTCGAAGTTGTAGGTCGTAGGTGTGGTGGCCTTAAGGTCATGGTATTGCTTAACGGCTGCGTCGATGCCGCTGGACGCGATTGTCGCCGAAAGCGTTTCAGCAATGGATTTGCGGGGGTCATACGCAGCTTTGACCTGAGGCACCCATATCGCCATGGCGACCGCAAAAAGTCCAGCGCCCATCACGAGGGTGACGACAAAAAGCATGATGGCCGTAGCCATGCGGCGTAGCGCGCCAGGGCGGTCCTGCGCCCGCAGATAGATTTCGAGAATGGCAAGCGGCACCAGGTATTGTCCGAACGCCATAAAAGTGATGAACGGTCCCCGGAGTGTTGTCGGGTCGAAGCCGAAGGGGCCTTTGAAAATGAGAAACGACAGGAAAAACCCGATCCGGAAGAACCACGATGCGCTTACCACCAGGAAAAAGCGAAGGGCCCAGCGGCGATGAGTTCTGAAATCGCGAGCCAGCGCATAACGCAGCGCCATGACGCCGCAAAGCCAGATCAGGACGGCGTTCAGGGTAGAACCCAGGTGCATGGAAAGATCGCCAACGCTTCCCCGGAACCAGGTCATGTAAAGGCCGGCCACGCTGAGGGTAACGGCGGTCAGCATGTAGATGCGCCCGTTCCAGCGATGAAAGGCCGGAAAGCGGCTGCGGATTTGCGGAACCAACTGCACCGCCCCGGCGAACATGACCATGGCGGCGGAAGCCACATGCATGATCACGGCGGTATTTCCCATGGAAAAGCCGGGGACGTACCCGTTCGTGAAGTTCCACTTGTGATAATCCCCGCGCAGCGCCGTAAGGCTGTAGAACGACGCTACCGTAAACGCGAACACTAAACGCGAACACCAATTGGCCGACGACGGTCGCGCCAAACCAAAATCGCGTGGCGGCTTTCAAAGCGCCGTCCGCAACGGAACTCAGCTCCAGCCGGTTGGTCATTACTGCGGTGCTCATGTTCGTTTCTCCTTACGCGAACTACTTTTTTGTGGAGGACGTGCGTCTCTTGCCCGTCGCGCCGGGCGGGACGCCCGGCCTCCACAACCAAAGCGAAATCAGATCGGCTCCCGGTCCCGGCGCAGCCGCACCGCTGCGGCGAAACATGCCACCGCAAATACCAGCCCGAGCCACAGACTCGGGCTGCTCAGAAATCTCCCCGGAGCGAGTTGTGACAGCGGAATAAAATGGGCATCGACCGGGACGCCGTTCTTGTCCTTGAGGTCGAAAGCGCCCGCCGCGAATCCAAACAAGCGGTCGCGCAGCAGAGAGCCGAGGTACGAAGTGCGGAATGCAACGTACTCGACAGCGGCAAGCGCCAGCGGTGGCCCCGCCGCCCATAAAAATGTCGCCCGCCGCGCCCAGCCCGAGACCAGCAGCAGCCACATGTAGACTGGCGCATGCTAGAGCACAAGCACGGTCACACTGTAGAGCGTCACTAATTGCATCTCGAACAATGGCGGGGCCCACGGCGTCGCGTGACCCGCCCCGCTCAGCAGCAGGACCGCGGTGTTCACGAGCAGCATCATGAGTTGCACGGAGATGGTGAGGGCGACGACGAGCAGCGGCAGGACCACAAGTGGAATGCTTGCCTTCGAGAGCACGGTCGTGAAATCCGAAACCGGCAGCGACTTCCAGAACAGGATGCTGCGATCGCGACGTTCACCGTACAGCGCGTCGAGCGAGTAGAAGATCCCGACGACGAAGGCGGTCACCATGATCAGCATCGCGGCGTGGGCGTACGGCATGGCGAGCTCGATGAGCTGAGGCGCCCGATGGAGCGCCGCCAGTGCACGCATATTGCGTGGCAGCCAAATCAGGCTAATCAAGAAGCCGAACATATACACGGCAGCGGCGATCAGCGGCGCGATATAGATGGAGCGGTTCTCCCACAATTCGCGGTGCACCGACCAGTACAGTGGCCGAGTCGCCGACAAGGACACAGGCACGATTCTCTGCGAGTCGTTTATCTGCGAATCGCGGGAAAAATCCGGCACGGTGTTCGATCGAGTGTTCATCTATCTGCCCTCGTATGCGAGCGTTGATCAACTGCATCCAATTAGATCGGTCCTTGATAACGGCGCAGCCGGACCGCCGCGGCGAGGAAACTCGCGGCGATAACCAGCCCAATCCACAGACCCGGCGTGCTTAGGAATCCCCCTGGGGTGATGTGTGTCGCTGGGTCCATAGGGAATGTACCGGGCGCAGTGAAAGCGGCCGATGGCGTGTCGCCGATCAATCGAGTCCCCACCAAAACAGCGAAGTGCGAAGTTTGGAAGATAAGCTTTTCGACACCGGCAATCACGACTATCGGTAATGCCGCCCACAGCAAGGCTGCGCGGCGCGACCAGCCGGAAACCATCAGCAGCCAGCAATACACTGGCGCGGGCCAAAGCGTATGGGCGGTAAATAGATGGTAGAGCAGCAGCAGCCACATCTGGATAACCGACAACTGTGTCCATAGCGTCGCGACACTCATACCACTCGCCAGCAGCACTGCACTATTCAACAGCAGCATGATGAACTGCATGGCAATGGTGATCGCGAACGTGAGCAGGGGCAAAACCACGAACGGAATACTGGCCTTCGCGAGCATAGTGGTGAGATCGGAAACCGGCAGCGACTTCCAGAAAAGGATGCTGCGATCGCGGCGCTCTCCGTACAACGCGTCGGCACAGTAGAAGACAGTAACCAGGATCATGGTGGCCATCATCACACCCGCCGCGATGTCGTATGGCAAGGCGACCGATTCGCTTTGGTGCGCCGGGTGGAGCGCCGACAGACCGCCTATCCGGTGGCGTGGACCAATCATGCTGATCAGGAAGCCAAATAGGGCCGCGCCAGCGGCAGCCAGCGGCGCGATAAAGATGGACCGGTTCTCCCACAATTCGCGTCGCACCGACCAGTACAATGGCCGAGTCGCCGACATGGCCGCGGGCGCGATTGCCTGCGAGTTGAACGAAGACTCGGGCGCGGCGTCCGATTGGGTATTCATTGAGCCACTCCTTTTGCCGTGCCGGCGTGATCGCCCATCACGGCCACAAACAAGTCGGAGATGCTGGGCGCGCGCACCTCGCCAAAGGCGGCGAGTTGCTGGCGGTCGGTATGATCGAACAGCAGAATGCTGCGGCCGAGCACCTGGCGCTCGTGCATCGGCTTGAGTGCCCGTGCTGCGGCGAGACGCTCGGGACTTACCATCACTTCCCAATAGCGCGACTCGAATTCTTCCATGCTGCAACTGAGCACGATCCGGCCGTGGTTGATGAACATGAGATCGGTGAGGACGTGCTGCACGTCTTCCACCTGATGGGTCGTCACCACGATGGTGCGGTTGCGATCGAAGTAGTCGTTCAGCAGGGAATCGTAGAACTGTTTGCGGTACAGGATGTCGAGGCCAAGCGTCGGCTCGTCCAGCACCAGCAATCTGGCGTCAATGGCCATGACCAGAGCGAGGTGCAGCTGGGTCACCATGCCCTTCGATAATTCCCTGACCTTGCTGGCGCGCCGGATGTCGGTCTTCGCAAGAAACCCTTCCGCCTTCGCCCGATCGAATCGCGGATGCACGCCGGCGACGTAATCGAGTAGCTGCGAAACCCGCGCCCAGCGTGGCAGCACGGCGACATCGGCAATGAAGCAGACATCGCGCATGAGTTGCTCGCGCTCGGTCCAGGGATCGCGCCCCAGCACTCTCAATTCTCCCTGATAGGGGATGAGGCCGAGAATCGCGTTGAGCGCGGTGGTCTTGCCTGCGCCGTTGGGGCCGATGAGTCCGAGAATGCGGCCCTCTTCGACCCGCAAGTCGATGCCGTCGAGCGCGATAGTTTTGTCGAAGGCCTTGCGCAGGCCGCGAGCTTCTATGCATGCCATGGCTTTAACGCTCCTCCTTCTTTGCTGTATCCGGCGCTGGGTCCTGCCCAGTCGCTGACGACGGCCGGTGGTTTCCGCCGGCCTCCAGCAGTTCTTCCGGCGTCAGGCCGAGCCGCTGAATGGTGGCATGGACCCTGGGCCATTCTTCCGTCAGAAACCTCTGGCGTTCGCCCTGCAACAGCAGGGTGCGAGCGCCGGTCATGACGAACATGCCCAGACCTCGCTTCTTCTCGACCAGTTGCTCGTCGACCAGTTGTTGATAGCCCTTCAAAACCGTCAGCGGATTGACCCGATATTCGGCCGCGACATTGCGCACGGACGGCAACGGATCGCCTTCCTTGAGCACGCCGTCGAGTATCATCGCGACCACACGATCGCGAAGCTGGCGGTAAATCGGCTGACTGTCGTTCCACTCGAGTTCCATTCTGTTTTCCAGATAACTCTTTTTCAGAGGGAGGCCAGCGATCGCTCAAATCGATCACTGCGCCTCCCCGGATTCGTCGTGATGCATGAAGGCAGAAGCGGCGTCACTTTGTCCGTTGCAGGTCGAAGTGCGCGTGCATCGGCTTGTCCCCAGGCATCATGTAAGTCCAGTCCTCGGTGTGATGGTTTGCGTCGATCACGGTAAAGACCGCATGGTGCATGTGTCCGTACTGATTGGCGCCCGAAAGATCGGCAAAATCGAATTCCACCGTCTTCCCGTCCGGCGAGGTCCGTGCCACCATGTGCGGCCGATTGCCGGCGTCACAATAGTGGACCAGGTTAAGGTGATCGCCATCCAGGTAGAGCATGGTGACGGGATGGTCGTACTTCGTTGCGTCAAACGGCGTTCCCGCTTCCTGCATTTCATGCACGAGCGCGTTTCCGCGAGAGGTAACACGCATGGAGATGTGCAACGGCTTGCCGTCCGACATCTCGGGTTGCGGCGGAACGAGGGTCACGGGGCCCTCCCAATCTCCCGCGAGAGTCTTCAGTTTGTCAAAGGACTTTTGCGCGTCGGACTGGGTAGGGGCGGCAGCGTCCGCTGCGAAAGCGGTGGTGGTGAGCAACATCAGGACAACAGGCAACAGAACACGAAGGGACTTCATATTTTCATTCTCCTTGAGAGTTTCTTGTCTTTTCCGGGCTAGGGCGTTTCCCTTTCGGGATTCTGCGAATCGATCACTCTGAACGTCCCGCTCATGATTTAGTGTTATAGTTAACTATAACACTATTGTCAAGACTTTTCTTGGGAATTCTTTGCACGGTTTCTCAGCGCCGCCAGAGGATAAGGAGAATCGATGTCAAGCTATTGTAAACATGAGGCTTAGGCAATCTCTCGGGGCGGGCGTCTCTGGGATTGACGCATCCTTCGCGGTATTCGACGAGTAGGCATCACGCCCAGATATCGACATTGGTGCCCCAGGTTCGCGAGCGGGTTGTGCGAGCTAACCTGGGAGATCCATATAAGCGGCCAGATGCAGGCCCTACTGCCCCGGCTTCGCCTCTGCCGGTTTCTCAAACAGCTTGGGATCGATCGTCGGGTTGAATTCCACCTTGGTGAACTCGACGACGCTGGAGTCTTGTCCATTCTGTTTGTTCTTGTGCAGCGCAGGCAGCGTGATTCCGTCCGTCGTCTTCCAATCGCTGAGTTCGGTTTCGCCGTGGGCTGGTCCGGACCGGCCAACGGTCTCATAAGATTCACGCAGGATGTGGCCGCTCGCGGGATCGACAAACCAGCGGACCGTCATGTCGCCGGCGCTCACGTCAACGATTCGAGCTTCAACATCTCCGATCTTCTCCGTGCCGCCGGCGGAGAAGATGAATGTGGGATCGTCGATGTGTTGCCCGATGTAAACCAGGTCGCGACGAATCTGTAACGCGGTTTCGTGTTTCTGCCCCGGCGGCATGTCGCGCAATCCCATGCCCGTAGCGGAGACGAAACCGGCATCGGGGGTCACGACGATGGTGAGCGCTCCCTGCGGAGTCTGCACGTCCACGTGCATGCGATCAGGAAACACGATTGTGACTTCCACGGCAGCACTCGGTCCGCCATCCGCTTCGCTCTCGCTCAAGCTGGCGTGGAGAGACTTCACGGTTTTCAGCTTGGCCAATCCGCCCATGGCGTCAACAACCTTGCCGGCCAGGGCTCTGCCTTCGGCGTTGGAAGCTGCGGGTTTCGCGGCCGGGGCTTCTGCTTTCTCGCTCGGAGGCGGTGGAATCGTGATGTCAATATTCGTTACTTGCCCGAGAGACGTAAGTGGCTTGTCGAAATCCGCACTGTTGCCCACGACCAGCACGGCGAGCTGGTCCTTGTGCAGGTATTTGGCGGCCACGCGTTCCATGTCGGCCTTCTGAACTTTCTCGATGCCGGTGCGGAAGCGCTCCAGGAAATCCGCGGGATAGCCATAAAACTCGTACGCCATCCGCTCGCGCAGAACTTTGTCTGGCGAATCGAAGTTGAAGACGAAAGAATTCAGAATCGAATCCTTGGCCCGGTTGATTTCTTCATCCGAAATCGGGTTGGTCTTCAGGTTGTCGATTTCCTGATACAGCGCCTGAATGGATTCGATGGTCGTCTGGCTTTTCGTGCCCATTGAAATGCGGACGATGCCCAGATGGTCGAAGGACGCGCCGATGCCGCCGCCGACGCCGTAAGCCAAGCCTTTGGTGGTGCGGATGTTCTTGAAAAGCCGCGAGGAATAGCCGCCGCCAAAGGCCTCGTTGAAAACCTCGGTGGCAAAATAATCCGGATTGTCGCGCCGGATGCCGAGTTCCACCATGCGGATGTTGCTCTGGTTCACGTCAGACTTGGGAACCAGATAGTAACCGGGCTTGGCCGGCTCGAATTGAATGTCCGGTGCTTTGTTTGACGGGCCTTTGTCCCAACTTCCGAAAGCCTGGCGCAGCTTCGCTTCCATGGCGGCAGAATCGAAGTCGCCGACCACGCCGAGAATAATGTTGTTGGGAGAAACATGGGCGCGGTGCCAATCGACGAGGTCCTGGCGCGTGACCGCCGCGACAGTAGCGTACTCAGGCTCGCGGGCGTAGGGATTGTTCTTGCCATAAGCTAACTTGGTCGATTCGCGGCCGGCGGTCTCGCCCACGTCGTCGTTGCGGCGGGAGATGGAATCGGCCATCTCTTTCTGCGCGAGATCAAGTTTTTCGGCGCGAAATTCCGGGCTGCGGAGCAGGTCATTGAAGGCTTTGAAGACATCGTCAAAGTCGCCCTTCAAACACGACCAGGAGATGGTCGTCGAATCGGCGTTGGCCCCGGTTTCGACTTTGGCGGCACGCACTTCGAGAAAGTCGTCGAGTTGATCGCCAGTCTGGGTTTTTGTGCCGCCGGTCCGCCAGACTTCGCCATACATATCCAACATGCCGGTTTTGTTCGCGGGTTCGGAGCGAGAGCCGCCGCGAATGCGCGCGACGCCGTCGATCAACGGCAGTTCATGGTCCTCCTGCAGAAAAATGACCATGCCGTTGGGAAGTTCGATGCGCTTGGGCTCCTGCGGATGAAACGCCGGCAGCGCAGGAATGGGAACTTGCTTCCAATCCGTCGCTTGGGCCGCTGAAAGAGCTGGGGCGAACAGCGATAGGAGAGCCGCAAATGAAATAAGTGCGCGCTTCATTGCTGGCCTCCCTGGTTCGCGTCCGTGGATGCGGGTGCCGCGGTCTCAATGATTCCCACGGTGCGGTTGTTTTCCGTGAACGTCTGGGTGGCCACACGCCGAATGTCCGCCTTCGTGATCTTGTCGATCCGGTCCACCTGCCGGAAGAGTTCGCGCCAGTCGTCATAGCGCGCCTGGTAGAGCCCGAGATCGGAAGCCAGACCTTCGTTGTCGCCCAGGCTGCGGATGAGGTTCGCTTTCGCCCGCGTCTTGATCATCTTCAGCTCGTCATCAGTAATGTCTTCTTTCTTGATTTTCTCGATCTCGGCGTGGATCGCGCCCGCCATTTCATCCGGCTTATGGCCGGGAAGAGGGAAGGCATAGAACGCGAACAGGTGCGGATACTTTGTGCCCGGCAGGCCGGTGAAGCCCGCGGAGAAGGACGCGATCTTCTGATCGCGCACCAGCGCACGATACAGTCGCGAGGTGCGCCCTTCGGACATAAGGTCGGCAATCGCGTCGTACACGGCGTCGTCGGGACTGCGGTAGTCGGGCCGATGGTAGCCCTCGAGATAAAGCGGCTGCGACTGCTCCCGCAGCACTACACGACGCTCCGAGTTCTGCGGCGGTTCGGTAGTGGTTCGCTCGTCAGGCTTGGCGTACGAGGGGATGCGCCCGAAATATTTTTCGATCAAGGGCATCGCGTCCGCAGCTTTTATGTCCCCGACCACGGCCACAACCATGTTGGACGGAATGTAGTACTCGTCAAAAAATTTCTGCGCGTCGGTGGCGGAGAACGAATTCAGGTCGGACATCCAGCCAATGGTCGGGCGATGATACTGGCTGGCCTGGAACGCGGCCGTGGTGAACTGCTCGAGCAGGCGTCCGATGGGATTGCTGTCGGTGCGCATGCGGCGTTCTTCGATCACCACGTTGCGCTCTTTGTAGAACTCACGCAGCACGGGGTGCATGAAGCGCTCCGATTCGAGATAGGCCCAAAGTTCCAGCCGGTTCACCGGCATCGAGTAGAAGTATTCGGTTTCGTCCTCCTTGGTGTCCGCATTCACGTTTTCACCGCCATTGCGTTCGACGATCTCGCCGAACTGGTTGGGGATGACGTACTGATTTGCGTCTTTGACTGCATCCTGCCACGCGGTTTCGAGTTGCTTGAGCTTCTGCTCATCGCGATCAACTCGTTTGTCGCGCTCGGCGATGTAGGCGGCATACGCGACTTCAACTTTTTGCAGAGCAACTTTTTCTGCGGCGTAATCTTTCGTGCCAATCTTGTCGGTGCCCTTGAAGGCCATGTGCTCGAACATATGTGCCAGGCCAGTCTTTGCGAGTGGGTCCTGGGCTGAGCCGGCGTCCACGTGGGTGTAAAAAGAAAAGACCGGCGCCTCGTGGCGCTCGCAGATGAGCACGGTCAAACCGTTGTCCAGCTTCTTGACAGTGATGCGCTTCTCAAAAGACGCAAGATCCTGCGCAGCGGCGAGAGTTGCCAAAATCAAAACGACGATAAGGGTTCGAAACGAGCGGGATTTCATTGGACCTCCACAGGTTGGACGCTTACGAGGGCTGAAAGTTTGAAATTACGTGGCGGAAGGCAAAGTTGTCAAACCTGGGGACCTGCCGGCGTGGGTCAGTTGGATTGTCATCCTGAGCAAGCCGCTCTTGCGCAGCGAAGGATCTGGGCGAGCCGCGCGGAAGCGTCGCGTTCTTTGCGACGCAATAATCGCGCGTTTGGCTCGCTTCCCTAGTCAAACCGACCCACTATCGACCCTCCAAAGAGTAAAATCCCGGAGTCAAAGTGTGGGCCGTGAGTAAGGAGATCGCACAGCGTGGCTAAACCGCAGATCGTCGAAATCGATGGCAAAACTCTCAGCCTCACCAACCTGGAAAAAGTCCTATACCCGGCGACCGGATTCACCAAGGGACAAGTCATCGACTACTACGCTCGCATCGCGCCGGTTCTTGTGCCGCATCTTTCCGGACGCCCGCTAACGCTGAAACGTTATCCCGAGGGCGTGGATAGAGAGTATTTTTTTGAGAAAAACGCCACAAAATACCGGCCCGAATGGGTGCAGACCGCCGCGGTTTGGAGCGAAGGGAATGACCGGAGCATCCATTACATTCTGGCCAATGACCTGCCAACCCTGATTTGGGTCGCAAACCTGGCTTCGCTTGAGCTGCACCCGTCGCTTTCTTTGGCGAAGAACATTTTGTGTCCCACCATGATGGTTTTCGATCTTGATCCTGGCCCGCCCGCCAATGTTGTGCAGTGCTGCCAGGTGGGGATGTGGCTGCGTGAGATTTTCGAGCACTTCGGATTGCAGAGCTTTCCCAAAACTTCCGGCTCGAAGGGATTGCAGATCTATGTTCCGCTGAACACGCCAACCAGCTACAACGTCACCAAGCCGTTCGCTCACGCGCTGGCTCGCCTGCTGGAGAACGACCACAAAGAACTGGTCGTCTCCGACATGAAGAAACAGTTGCGGGTGGGCAAAGTGCTGGTGGACTGGAGCCAGAACGATGATCACAAGACCACCATCGGCGTCTATTCGCTGCGCGCACGGGAGCATCCCACGGTCTCTACGCCGGTGAAGTGGGAGGAGGTCGAGCGGGCGCTGAAGAAGAAAGATGCCGGGCTGCTGGTTTTCGAAGCGCCGCAGGTGCTGGAGCGGGTAGAGAAGATGGGCGATCTGTTCAAACCGGTGCTCACTCTGAAGCAGAAGCTGCCGAATCTGCCGGGCATTGAAGGTGCCGAGGCGGAGGCGGCCGAATCCAGTCTGGATATTGCTGCCCAGGCGGACGAACCCGGCAAGCGCTCCCGCAAGACGGTTTCCTCCACGCGACGCAGGTCCGCGGCAAAGAAGAAAGTACGAAAGGTATAATGCGGACTTTCCGGGTGAACGATGGCACAACTATACGCTGGCACTTCCGGCTGGGCTTATCCAAGCTGGAAACCTGACTTTTATCCCGCCAAGCTCGCACAGACGAAGTTCCTCCCGTACTACGCAACTCAGCTCAATGCGGTCGAAGTGAACTTCACTTTCCGTCAGCTGTTGAAAGAGACGACCGCGCAGAAATGGATCGCCGAGACGCCGCCTACGTTTCGCTTCAGCGTGAAGGCACATCAGGTCATCACGCATATCAAGCGATTGAAGAGGACCGAGGATTTCATCCCGCGTTTCCTGTCGACGATTCAACCGATCGCGCAGTCAGGAAAACTCGGTCCGCTATTGTTTCAGCTTCCGCCCAATATGAAGGCTGACCCGGGTTTACTGGAAGAATTTCTGGCCAGCTTGCCGCGCGGCGTGCCTTCAGCCTTTGAGTTTCGTCATGCGTCGTGGTTCGACCACTCGATCTTTGATCTGCTCAAGAAACACAACCGCGCGCTTTGCGTTGCAGAGAGCGAAGAGCGCACGACTCCAGACGTGATCACCGCCGACTTTTGCTACTACCGCTATCGCAAACCGTCGTACACACCTGAAGAACGCCGCGCCATGATCGCTCGCATTCAGGAGCATCTGGGCGCCGGACGGAACGTCTTCGCGTACTTTAAGCACGAAAAAACGCCAGAGGGGGCGATGTACGCGGTAGAGCTGCTTAAGGAAATTCAATAACGCAGGGGCAAGAGGAACGACCTCTGTGATCCCTGTGTCCTCTGTGGTTGAAGTTTTCCGCACCCGTCTCGCCACTTCTTTCAGCGTCCGATAACGCGCATACTTGCCGTGTGCCTGCGGAAGCCGATTCCCGCGTTTTGTCGGGCTTTCTCGACTACCTGAAAGTCGAGAAAGGTCTGGCCCCACTTTCGGTCGCAGCCTACGCCACCGACCTTCGCCAGTTCGCCGACTTTCTTTCCAAACATAAGCGAACGCTGCTCAATGCCCGGCGGAATGATGTGCGTGATTTCATTCAGGAGTTGTTCGCAAATTCAGTTGACGGCCGTTCGGTGGGACGAAAGCTTTCCGCGCTGCGTCATCTGTATCGCTATTTGCTGCTGGACAAATTGATCGAACACGATCCCACGCTCAACATCGATTCACCGAAGCAGTGGAAAGTATTGCCCAAATCGCTGGCTCCGGACGAAGTCAACGCCATGTTGTGCAGCCCACATGCGGCCTCCAATCGCAAAGAGGCCGAAGCGATTGCGGTGCGGAATCGTGCCATGCTGGAAGTCTTCTACGCCGGTGCGTTGCGGGTTTCAGAGCTTGTCGGAGTGAAACTCGAGGACCTGAAACTTGATCTCGGCTACGTTCTGGTGCGAGGCAAGGGAGACAAAGAGCGGATCGTTCCGCTGGGGAAGTCAGCACAGGAAGTTCTCGCCTTATATATGAAGTTGTCCAGGCCCGTCCTGGCGAGCAACAAAAGTTCGCCGCTGCTTTTTCTCGGACGTGGCGCGCGCAAGCTGACGCGGCAGCGCGTATGGCAAATGGTGCGGGCGGCATCCGCGAATGCAGGACGGAACGTCAGCCCGCACATGCTGCGCCACAGTTGCGCTACGCACATGGTGGAGAACGGAGCCGATCTGCGCACGGTGCAGACGATCCTCGGCCACTCGGATATCTCGACCACTCAGGTTTACACGCACCTGGCGCTCGATCGGTTGAAGAATGTGTATCAGAAGCATCATCCGAGGGCGAAGGCGAGATAGAAAGGGCTTACTCACCACAGAGCCACAGAGCAGGTCGAAGTCAATTGCGTCTCTGTGTGCCTCTGTGGTGAAGAATGAGATGACAATGCCGAATTCCAAGCGCACGATCATCGAGAAGGCGGTTGACCAATTCCTGCGCTCTCTGCGCGAGCGCAATGCCTCGCTGCACACCATCAAGGCATACAGCGGTGACCTCGACAGCTTTGCCGCCTACGTCGGTTCGCGCGATTGGCGGAGCATCGATCACGTGACCATCCGCGGATTTCTCTCTCATCTTTACGAAAAAGGGCTAAGCAAGACCTCGGTGGCGCGGGCATTGGCCGCGGTACGATCGCTCTATCGCTGGCTGGCGCAGGAAGGAGTGGTTGAGCAAAATCCTGCGGCGCTGGTCTCAACACCGAAGCTGCCAAAGAAGTTGCCGCGCGTGCCTACCATCGAAGAAATGAATACGGTTCTCGATGGTGAATTGCCGGAAGTAGCGGCGTTTCCCGAACGCGACCGGATTTTATTTGAGCTGCTTTACGGCTGCGGGATTCGCAACTCCGAACTGGTCGGCATCAATCTCGATGACATTCGCCTGAGCGCCGAGGCCATTCTCATCCGCGGGAAAGGAAAAAAAGAACGCTACGTGCCCTTCGGGGACGCCGTGAAAGCCGCCCTCGCAGCTTACTTGCCGGTGCGTCAGCAAGTCCTGGCCGCATGCAAGAAAAACACGAATGCCTTGCTGCTCAACCGGCGCGGCGGACGGCTCACCACGCGCAGTGTCGGCAGAATCATCAAGAAGATTGCCGTGGCCAAGGGACTTCCGCCAGATGTTCATCCCCATACCCTGCGCCACGCATTCGGGACGCATATGCTGGAAGAAGGCGCCGACTTGCGCTCCATCCAAGAGATGCTGGGTCACGAGCGGCTTTCGACCACGCAGCGCTACACGCATCTCTCAATGAAACACGTGCTCGAGGTGTACGACCAGACGCATCCGCGGGCGAAGTGAATGCAGGTCATTTTCCTCCGCGCAACTCCTCCCACATGCTAACCACTCGCGCCCGCAACTCCGCAGTGAGTTTCTCGTAGGCTGCCTCGGAAGCCTGCGATTCTGCCGGAGGAAAAATTGGGTCACCGAACTCTATCTGCAAAGGCGCAAATCTCTGAAATTGTTTGCCGCGGGGCCAGGCTTCATGGAAGCCTTCAATCGCGACCGGAACAATCGGTACCTGCAGATGAATAGCCAGGATCGCCACGCCCTTCTTGAAAGTTTTGGGTATGCCGTCGATCGAGCGTTCACCCTCCGGATAGAGAATCAGCACTCGTCCATGCCGTAGGCCAAAAGCTCCTGCGCGCATGGCGGGAATCAGGTTCACGTCAGGATCAACCACCATGATCCGCAGCCAGCGTGCCAGAATTCGCATGAAACCAGAGCCGAAAATTTCGCTGGTCCCGACAAAGAAGATTTTCCGGAACACCGGCCAAGGCAGGACGCTGCTCATGATCACGCCGTCCATGTAGCTCTGATGGTTCGGGCAGATCAGAAATGGTCCGTGCGGCGGAAGCTTTTCTGCGCCACTCACTCGCAGGTGAAAGCGGTCATAGGCAAACATCGCCGAAATCCGCGTAGCCAGATACCAGAATCGCTCCACGCCCCGCTGCGGACGAGCGAGCGCCAGAACCTCCGGGTCGGTCGGCGCTTCCTGCAGCACTTTATGCCAACCGGCAGACTCGGCGCGGGCCGGGCGGGTGGCTCCGCTGGCTGCGCTTTCCAGCACCAACTCGACCAGTTCTCGTACTGTATAGATTTCCGCCAGCCGCGATTCTTCAACATTTCCGCCAAGCTCTTGTTCGAGCGCCACCAGCAACTCGACACGCTGCATCGAGTCCAAGCCGAGATCGAGTTCAAGATTCGCATCAGGGCGGATTACTGCAGGTTGCGTTCTGGAGGCCGCGCGAATCACGGCGAGCGCCCGCTGAATGTCTGGGTGGTCCATCCAAGCTGCGTCTTCCACGCTCAACGGCTTTTCTGCGCTGACCTCAGCGTCGGCCAATCCCTTTGCCTGGTTGGCCCGTACGTGGCGTTCAACTTCAAAGCGTTTGATCTTTCGCGTCGTGGTGCGCGGCAGATCTTCCCGCCAGATTTCATAGCTGCCGATTCGCTTGGTGGTCGGCAGTTTTGCTGACAAGCCCTCGATGTCAAAGCGGATGACCTCTTTTGCGTTGACGATCTTGCGCTGCTTCAAAACTTCAAAGTTGGGGACCACCACCGCGTGCAGCCGGTCCGACGTGGGGTCACCGGCGCGTCCTTCCAGGCCGATGACGCAAATCTCCTTAATGTAGGGGGACTTCAGGTAATGGGTTTCTATCTCTTCGGGATATACATTCTTGCCGTTGCTGAGGATAATAACTTCTTTTTTGCGCCCAGTGATGAAGAGGTTCCCGTCCGCGTCGAAGTAGCCGAGATCTCCCGTCAGCAGCCAGCCATCCTGTAACGCCGCGGCGGTCGCGTCTGGCCGGTTCCAGTAACCTTTCATTACAATCTTCCCGCGGATCGCGATTTCGCCGACCGGATGTTCGGTCCCCTCCTGCGGTTGCGCGTCGAGAATCTTGCCGTCCACGCCATCAAGCGGAGGCCCCACAGACCCGATCACGAGGTTCCTGGGCCGGTTCGCGAAGGCGCCTCCGCAGGTTTCCGTCAGACCGTAGGCTTGCAGGACATCAATTCCCAGGGCCCAAAAATCGCCTGCGATCTGCGGATCAAAGCGCGAGCCGCCGGTCACCAGGTAGCGCATGTTGTCACCGAAGAGTTGGTGGATCTTGCGGAAGAAGAGCTTGCCGGGATTCAGGCCGAACTTCCGCATGGAGCGAGTGACTGCCATCAGTACTCGAACAGTTGATGCCGCCAGCTTCCCGCGCTGGGAAACTTCTTTGAAGATGCGCTCGTGAATCAGGTAGAAGAATTGCGGCACCACCGCAAAGGCGGTGATCTTTCTTTCCGCCAGGGCGCGCAGCAGTTCTGTCGTATTCAAAGTCTCCAGATAGACGACACGCGATCCCTTGACCAGAGGAAGAAGCAGGTTGGCCATCTGAGAAAGCACATGAAAAAGCGGGAGCACACCGAGCAGGGCGTCGTCGGGACCCAACTCCGCCCAGGCGAATACCGCCTCTACTTCGCCCAATAGATTGCCGTGGGTGAGCATGACGCCCTTGGGATCGGCGGTCGTGCCGGAGGTGTAGAGAAGGGAAGCGAGACCATCCGCAGTAGAAGCCACCGGGACGAAGTCTCCCGGCCCGCGCCGAACAATGCTGTCGAGATCGGATCTCGGATGTGCGGCGCGGGCGCCCTCGCCCGCGTAGGACGCATCCAGCAGCACAATTCCAATTTGCGATTCGCTGGCCGCCTTCTCTGCGACTGCCAACTGCTTCCCATCGCAGAACAGCAAAGAACTGCCGCTGTCCTTCAGGAGCTTGGCAACCTGATCGGCATGGAGCGCCGTATCCAGCGGAACGGCGGCGCAGCCGGCAGCAATAATGCCAAGGTAGGCGGCAACCCAGCGCGGGTGATTATCGGCAAGAATGGCGATGCGCGCGCCCGTTTCAGCCGCCCCCTCCGAGAGCCATCGCCCAATCGACTCCGCTATCTGACGCACCTCCGCATAGGTATAGCTCTCGACCCCGTCCCGCCGCTGGATTTCCAGAGCGACGTTCCCGGGCCAGCGTTCGGCGCACTCGCGAAAGCGATCGTAGAAAGTGGGCATGGACCAGCGGGAAATCTTACATGAAATGTATTCTCCGGGGTTTGAGATTCGACGGTCCGGGTAAGGGTGAGAGACCGCTTGACCACGCGACTTGTCGCCTTCCTCCGCATCTAATGTGCTAGGCTTTTAAAGTATTGGGCCGCAGTGTGGCCGCCCTCCAAGGATTCTCGATTTGATAAATGCGTTGTTAGGCAAGGTCTTCGGGACCAAAAATGAGCGCGAACTCAAGCGCCTGATGCCCAATGTCGAGGACATCACTGCGCTTGAGCCCGCCATGCAAAAGCTCACCGACGAAGAGCTTCGCGCCAAGACTGACGAGTTCCGCCGCCGCATAGGAGCGGGTGAGCCAGATTCCCGACGAGCCCGATGCCGATCCCGATCGCCTGAAAGAACTGGAAGACGAACGCAGGGCCGCAACCAACGAAGTGCTCGATCAGGTTCTGGTTGAGGCGTTTGCCGTCGTCCGCGAGGCCGGGCACCGCGTGCTCAACATGCGGCATTTTGATATGCAGTTGATCGGCGGTATGGTCCTCCATCAGGGCAAGATCGCGGAAATGAAAACCGGCGAAGGCAAAACCTTGGTCGCAACCTTGCCGGTTTATCTGAACGCTCTGAGCGGGCGCGGTGTTCACGTTGTTACCGTCAATGACTATCTGGCCAAGCGCGATTCAGAGTGGATGGGCAAGCTCTATACCTTCCTCGGTCTCACAGTCGGCGTGATCGTCCACGATCTCGACGATCAGCAGCGCCGTGAAGCCTACGCCGCCGACGTCACCTACGGCACCAACAACGAGTTCGGCTTCGATTATCTCCGCGACAATATGAAGTTCGACCTGCGCGACTGCGTGCAGCGCGGACACAATTTCGGCATCGTGGACGAAGTCGATTCCATCCTGATCGATGAAGCCCGGACGCCGCTGATCATCTCCGGCGCCAGCGAAGAGTCGACCGACAAATACGCAAAGGTCAACCGCATCGTCCCCAAGCTGGAGATGGGCGAAGAGATTGACGTTGCTCCCGGCGAACCCAAGCAACTGACGGGCGACTACGTGGTTGACGAGAAGCACCGCAACATCACGGTCACCGACGAGGGCTGGGAGGAGGTCGAGCAGATGCTGGGCATCGGCAATATTGCCGACCCGCAGAACTGGGACTTCAAGCACCACGTGGAGACGGCGATCAAGGCGCACGCTCTCTATCGTCGCGACGTCGAATACGTGGTGAAAGAGGGCGAAGTCATCATTGTGGACGAGTTCACCGGACGCCTCATGCCGGGCCGCCGCTGGTCCGATGGTTTGCACCAGGCGGTCGAAGCCAAGGAGAACGTCAAAATCGAGCGTGAGAACCAGACACTTGCCACCATCACTTTCCAGAATTATTTCCGCATGTATAAAAAACTGGCCGGAATGACCGGCACTGCGGAAACGGAAGCACCGGAGTTTGAGAAGATCTACCGCCTGGAAGTGATGGTAATTCCGACCAACCGGCCGCTGCTCCGTATCGAGAATCCCGATGTGGTGTATCGCACCGAGAAGGAGAAACACTTCGCCTCGGCCGATGAGATCCAGAAGGTGAATGCCACTGGCCAGCCAGTTCTGGTCGGTACCACTTCCATCGAAAAGTCAGAACGGCTCTCCGAGTTGCTGAAGAAAAAGGGCGTGAAGCACTGGGTGTTGAACGCCAAGCAACATGAGAAGGAGGCCGAGATCGTGGCCCAGGCCGGCCGCAAGGGCGTGGTCACCATCGCCACCAATATGGCCGGCCGCGGGACCGACATTCTGCTGGGTGGCAATCCCGAGTTCATGGCAAAGGTGGAATGCGTAAAGAAGGGAATTGCCCAGCCTTTGCGCGCGGCCCAAGGCAAGGTCCAGGCGGTGGTGGACGACACCAAGAGCACCGTCTGGTACTACGGCGGCAACGAGTACGTGGCGCCCACGGACCAATGGACTGAAATTTTCCATCGCTACAAACAGCAGACCGACAAAGAACACGATGAGGTCGTCGCCGCCGGCGGGTTGCTCATCTTCGGCACCGAGCGGCACGAGGCGCGGCGTATCGACAATCAGCTCCGAGGCCGCGCTGGGCGGCAGGGCGATCCCGGCTCCTCGCGCTTTTACCTTTCTCTCGAAGATGACCTGATGCGCATCTTCGCCAAAGAGTGGATTTCGAATCTGCTGCAGCGGCTGGGCATGGAAGAAGGCATTCCCATCGAGTCGAAGATGATCTCGCGCCGGATTGAGAAGGCGCAGGAGAGCGTGGAAGGACAAAACTTCGAAGCCCGCAAGCATCTGCTCGAATACGACGACGTGATGAATAAGCAGCGCGAAGCGGTGTACGGCCTGCGCCGCCAGTTGCTCGAAGGTGTCGATCAAAAGGAACTTATCCTCGAAGATTATGTCGCCGGAATTCTCGGGGAGTTGATGGACCAGTTTTGCGCGGTGAAAGTGCATCTCGCAGATTGGGACACCAAAGGCCTGAAGGACGCGATTTTCACCCGCTTCGGCGTGGACATTCTGGCCGAGGGGGTGAAACCCGAAACGCTGAACCGCCAGGAACTGGGCGACGCGATTTTCGACAAGCTCAAAGCGCGCTACGACGCCAAAGAGAAACTCATCGGCCCCGATGCCATGCGCTATCACGAGCGCATGATCATGCTGAGTGTGATCGATGCGCAGTGGAAAGACCATCTGCGCGACATGGACCACCTCAAAGAAGGCATCGGCCTGCGCGGCTACGGGCAGCACGATCCGCTGGTCGAATACAAGCGCGAGTCCTTTGACATGTTCGAAGCGATGATGCAGCGCTTCCAGGAAGAGACCACCCGATATCTGTACCTTATGCAGATTCTGGAGCGGCCGCAGGAGATGGCAGCCGCTCCGGTCGGACCTGCTGAAGTCATGCCTGCTGCGGTCGGTGGTGATGGCAACGGCCGTCGCCCACCGCGAGGGCTAGCCACGTCCGTTGACGAAATCGAAGAGGCCTTTCAGCGCAGGAAGCGTCGCGAACTGGAGCAAGCGCGGATGGCGGGATCGGGGGATATGCAACCCGTGCAGCAAGTGGTTCGCGGCACCGCCAAGATCGGCCGCAATGATCCCTGCCCATGCGGATCCGGCAAGAAGTACAAGAAATGTTGCGGGGCCAAAGCCTAACTCCAACCACTGTCATCCTGAGCGAAGTAGCCGCTTCGCGATGCGAAGCAGCTATGAAGTCGAAGGATCCCTATCGGGTGCTGAGCTTCGTGCCGTTTTTATCCGTGGTGATCCGTGAAAATCCGTGGCCAGTTTTACGGTTTAGGTCTTGCAAGGACAAACGCTTTCACCACAATATTATTCGGCTGAATCCCGACCGGGATCATGGTCAGTAACGAATATTCACTCGGCTCGAACTTCTTTTTCGGCGTGCGCTTCTGAATCACCGTAACATCGCCTGACGCAGAATCCAGCACCAGCAGGTAATTCTGGCTTTGTGAGAGCGCCAACCCGTCAGGATGGCTGCCCACGGGCAGGGCAGCAACCAGCTTTCCCGAGTCAATGTCATACACCGCGACTGTGTTCGATCCGAAATTGCTGACATAAAGCCGCGAATTATCCGCAGTCACAGCTCCCTGCGCCGGATGCGTCCCAATCAAATAGCTTCCGCCGACTTCGTTGGTCATCGTCTCGATGATTGAAATGTTGTCGGAGTCGAAGTTGCTCACCATCAATTCGCCACCGTCGGGCTTGAGGGCTAGGTGAACCGGAGTTTTCCCCACGTCGAGCAGGGCCAGCAGTTTGTCGCTTTTCAAGTCGATGGACGCGACCTGCGCCGATCCTGTACAGGCCACAAAGGCCTTGCTGCTGTCTGGGAGGATGGCGATATCTTCCGGCTGTGCGCAGGCCGCAATGGTGCTGCGCACCGCGAGATGCTGAGTGTCGATAGTCGAAACCGTGTTGTCGCCGC